>ERZ773079.1971-NODE-1971-length-11809-cov-11.884125_pt1 | contig 11809 bp, 8 predicted proteins | sample MGYA00511355_ERZ773079 | MGnify/ENA primary metagenome ERZ773079 (study PRJEB29015, sample SAMEA2737979) | human oral metagenome | biome: human oral; feature: human-associated habitat; material: dental | place: China | collected 2117 ... | reverse complement strand
GCCCACCGGACCGATCCATCCGCGGGATTCAAGGAGACGACCTGATTGACGGAAAACTTATCCGTCGTTCCCAAGGATTCATGACTTCCGAAGACGACGACCGGCCCACTAGCGGTGGGCGTCGCGGAACCTTTCTCCCAGTTTCTCAAAACGACGGACCAGCCAGCCTCGGTGGGCTCGGGCGCCTGTACAACACCCGATGTGTCGTCGAGGTTGCTGATCCGGACACGAGGGACGTCCCGACCCAGCGAACATGCTCCGAGCAGTAGCGCCAAGAAGACTCCCGCGGCAACAAAAGACCGGATAGATTTCCCAGATCTCACGACACACCTCCCGTCAGGCCATACAGGCGGCGATAGGAGCGGTAATTCGATCTGTACGACGAGACTTCCCCTATCTCTTTTTCTGGGTCAAAAACAACCACGGTGGCCCCGGGTGTGTTCTTGAATACGGCATCTACGCCACCGCATCTTCCAGCGAGTTGGACAGGAGTATGAAGGTAGCATGAACCGCTTCCTCCCCCATATTGAGCATACGATGCGAAAGACAGGTAGGTGGATCCGGGTGCGATGGGAATCGTGGCCCCGTCGGAGCCGTCCTCGGGCTGCACGACCACCGCCCCGGAGAGGGTTTCGCCTTCCCGCATGATTGTCACACCGATTTTGGCTGCTGCCACACCCGCGTATTGGGATGCGGGAGTCGTGGTACGGGAAGCGGGATCGAATACAGCACCCACCCAGGCCTTGTCCGATTTCCCCAGGGAGATCATCTCGCAGTTTTTCTTTTTTTCGTCCACGGAGTACTCGGGGTAGAGGGCGAGTGTCCCCGATGCAGTGGATGCGCGGTAGTTGACTCCGGCCGCCCTGCCCAGCGGGACCGGCGCGCTCGTTTCCAGTCCCGCCAGAGAATCGAGTGTGACGGCCTGCATGGTCGCACTCTCCGTAAGCTTCTCACCATCCGCTTCCTTCCTCTCTGGCAAGGCCTCCGCATACTGTGCGACCCACCCATTCGCCACGACAACCCCCTCGAATGGTCCGCACGCGTCCTCGGCCGGAATGCCCTGCACCTCGACGGCAGCTGACGGATCTGTGTCGGGGGCAACGAGCAGGACGGGGTTGGACCGATCGCTGTTTTCCCGTCGGCGTTCGAGAATCAGGGAGGCATGTCCTGCGGACTTGGTGTGGTTTTTGGCTACCTCAAAATCATCCGGCAACGTCCAGCGTTGGCTGCCATCGGCCAGATCGTAGGCGATGTCACCGTCCAGAACAACAGAATCCGTGAGTTGAATGCTCTCTCCTCTGGCGGGGTGTTCGCTGGTCACCTGCCCCGTGAGGGAATCCAGCACCAGGATCACATTGTCGGAGTCGGACCCGCCTCGGGGAACCGACATCCTCAGCACAACATGCCGACCATCAGGACTGATCAGTGGATATTCATACTCGGCTTGTCTGTGATAGGTCCACAGGGTGGTTCCATCGGGTCGCAGCGCCGTCAACCCATCCCTGGTGAGGATGATCGGGCCTGCCGCGCCTGCAACGACAGCGAGCAGATTGGAAACATCCTTCGTCCAGGCAACCGTGGACCCCACCGTGGCAGGCAACTCGGGCAATGCTCCCTCTGGCATGGCCGCCGTGGTGTGGGAAAAAGGAGTCGACCGGGCCGGAGGGTCCGTCAGAGCACGCAACGAAACGGTCGCGCTGGTCAGAACAAGAACGGGAATCAGCGCAACAACCACCCAGCGGACTTTTCTGGCGATCCCCAAACCGGCGTTGCCGCCATCATGCCGAGAAAACACAATCTTGGCAGGATCGCCCGTGCCGCCCTCCAGAAACCCTCGCTTATCGCGTATTCCACGCAGCAACAGGCCGAAGAAGGCGACTATTCCCAGGCCGAAGGCCCCCAGAGCCCATACCAACAGCCGGGCAGCACCAACCGAGGTTTTATCAAGAAGCATCCACCACGATCGCATCTGATGGACGATGATCGCGGCCCACCCCAGGCCGACGATTACCGCCGGGACGATCCTCCGTTTCCCGTTCCCGGCGGCGAAAAACCAGACGAAGGACAGAATCGCACAGACAACCCACACCGGCGTGGAATCATGCGAATCAGTGCGCCCCCAACGTGAACCCGCCCATGCTAAGGCCAGCGCCACTGCCGCCAGGACGGTGAGCGCTCCCCCGACCCGAAGCGCCCTGAAAACCGGGACACACCGAGGTACAACCTCTTCATCCCCGACCATCGTTTTCCCGGTCTGGTTTTCCTTCCCAAGACCATCCGTTTCCTTCTCGGAATTCTTGTTTGTCGAACCGGCCTCGATGTCGTCCTTGTCGTTCCGGGGCATGTCAACATCGTCCCACGGGACCGGTCCACGACCTCTCCCCGTCGACCCGCCGGGCCATGCCCTCGATGATGAAATGGATCTTGCGGTCCAGGAAACCCCGGTCCGTCCAGTCGTCATTGGGCACGAGCTGCTCCGGGAAATCCTCGGCGAACTTCTCCCGGTTGAAGTTCTCGACGGCTACCTCCAGCCCCGTCGCAACCGTACCGTCCTCCCCCGGGAGGATCGCACGGTTCGCCTCGATCACCAGATGGGTGCACAGCACGGTGTCGCCGATGAAGTCCACGGCGAAGACGGCGTCGTCCGGGCTGAACCCCCGCTCGACCAGCGCATCGATGCAGGTTTTCATGCTCCGGACGAAGTAGTGGTGCGCCCACGTGACCACCAGGAACGTCTCCGCGAGCCCGGGGTGGCGGTCCACCAGACCCCACAACCACTCGGCCTGGTGCCGCAGCAGTTCCCGCCACCCGCATTCGGGGACGGTGAACCTGTTCTCCTCGGCCAGGCGTTTCAGACAGCCACGCAGCAGGTCGTCCCGCGACGCGATGGTGCGGTACAGCGCCGGGGTGCCGACCCCCAGGCGTTTGGCCACCCCGGCGAGGGTGAAGTCCCGGATCCCGATCTCCAACGCGGCCGTGACGACGTCGTCGTGGGTGAAGCCCGGTTTCGGACCGGTGCGCCTCCCGTGTGATCTCATGCGGTTAACGTACTCGTTGCCCACGTCACAGCGTGGCGTTAAGGTGAGCCTCATTGAACACTGAAGACCATTTCCCAATCTTTCGAGGTGTAACTCATGACGACGCAGGAACTTGAACGCGTCGAACCGGACCAACAGGCAGATCCGAGGGCGGAGAACAAACGGAAGGCGCAGGAGGGGCAGGCGGCGATCAAGCGCCTGGCCGCCCCGGTGCGCGGACTGCAACGGCTGGGACAGGCGTTCGTGATCGCCTCGGCCATTCTCACGACCGCCCCCTACCTCGCCCTCGTCCAGCTCGGTGACCTCCTGCTGGCCGCCCACAGCGCCGGCACCGCCGTCGACGCCGACCGGGCATGGGCGGTGATCGGACTGCTGATCGGCGCCTTCTCCGGCCAGCTGCTGCTGTACTTCGTCGGCCTGCTCATCACCCACGTCGCCGACCTGAGGTTGCGCGACCAGTTGCAGCGCGGCATCGCGCAGCGCCTGGCACGGGCCCCGCTGTCGTGGTTCACCGAGTCGACCTCGGGCCTGATCCGCAAGGGCGTCCAGGACGACACCCGCGCCGTCCATACCGTGATCGCCCACGGCCCCGTCGAGATCCTCAACGCGGTGGTGACCCCGCTGGCCCTGCTCTGCCTTGCGTTCTGGCTGGACTGGCGGCTGGGGTTGCTCAGCATCGCCACGATCCCGCTGCACATGGCCACCTACGCCGTCTCCATGAAGGGCATGCCGGAGAAGACCGCGGAGATGGACGCGAAACTGGCGAAGGTCTCCTCCACCATGGCCGAGTTCGTCGCCGGGATTTCGGTGGTCAAGGCCTTCGGGCGGGTCGGTAGGGCGCACTCCGCCTACGTGGATTCCGCCGACGAGTTCTCCCGGTTCTTCCGTGCCTGGGCGCTGCCCCTGGTATCGATCAGCTGCGTCTCCATGGCGTGGATCTCCATTCCGCTGCTGCTCGTGGTGAACCTGGGGGGCGGGGCCCTGCTGATCCAGGCCGGGGTGGTCACGTTGCCCAAGGTGCTAGCGGCCACGCTGATCGCGTTGGTGCTCCCCGGTGCCGTGCAGGTCGTCTCCTCGATCTCCTGGTCCTACCAGATGGCCGGGGCCGCGGCGATCCGGCTGTGCAACATCCTCGACACCCCCGTTCTGCCCTACCCCGAGACCTCTCAGGTCCCCCAGGGGTGCACCGTCGAACTCGACCACGTCACCTTCTCCTACGGCCAGACCCTCGCCGTCGACGACGTCAGCCTCACCCTGGAGGAGGGAACCGTGACGGCCCTGCTCGGCCCCTCAGGTTCCGGCAAGTCGACCCTGGCCACGCTGATCGCCCGTTTCGCCGACCCGGATTCCGGGAGCATCCGGCTCGGGGGCGTTGACCTGAGGCAGCTGACCGAGGAAACCCTCTACTCGCACGTCTCGTTCGTGCTCCAGGACGCCCAGCTGCTGCGGGCCACCATCCGCGACAACATCGCCCTGGGCCGTCCGGAGGCGAGCATCGACGAGATCCGGGAGGCCGCGAGAATGGCCAGGATCGACGACTTCGTGATGTCGCTTCCCGAGGGTTACGACACCGTCATCGGAACCGACACCTCGCTGTCCGGCGGGCAGGAGCAGCGGATCGCGATCGCCAGGGCGCTCCTGGTCGACGCCCCCGTGCTGCTCCTCGACGAGGCCACCGCCTTCGCGGATCCCGAGTCCGAAGCCGAGATCCAGCAGGCCCTGAGCACCCTGGTGAAGGGCCGCACCGTGCTGGTGATCGCCCACCGGCCCGCCGCCATCCGGGGAGCCCACCGGATCGTGGTGATGGAGCGAGGACGCATCCGAGCGGTCGGCAGCCACGAGGAGCTGCTCGACGAACCCCACTACCGGGCGTTGCTGCACCAGAGCGGCGAGCTGCGCACCGCCTCAGCCGAGGAGGACCACCGATGAGCGACATCAACCGCAACGCGCTGCTGCCCCGCTACCGCCGCCTCATGACACCGCCCCAGTGGCGGCAGTTGTCCACGGGACTCACCATTGGTGTGGCGGCCGGGGCACTGGCCGGGTTCGCACTGCTGGCCCTGCTCCCCGCCTCCGTCGCCCTGACGACGGGTGCCCCGAGCTGGGGACTGGATTTCGGCGGCTGGCTGGTGGTTCTGCTCGTCACCGCCGTCGTCACCCTCGTCATCGACTTCATAGGCACCCGCACCGGGTACGTGGGTGCGCTCGGTTTCATGCAGAACGTCCATCACAGCATCGGCGACAAGGTCGCGAGGCTGCCCCTGTCCTGGTTCGATCCGTCGTCGGCGGGCTGGATGTCGCGGATGGCCAGTCAGGAGATGATGTCCCTGTCAGAGTCGGTGGCGCACTTCCTGTACAAGCTGCGGGTCAACATGGCCTCCTGCGTCGTGATCGGGATCGGCGCCTGGTTCTGGGACTGGCGGCTCGGTCTGCTGCTGGCCTGCGCGGCTCCCGTGCTGGCCCTGGGTCTCATCATCGGACGGCGCCTCCTGAACCACGGCAAGGCCATCGCCGAACCCTCCGAGGTCGAACTGGCGGCCCGCATCATCGAGTTCTCCCGCTGTCAGGGGGCTTTGCGTTCCTGCAACGCACCGAACCCGCCGGGCCTCAGGACGGCGTTCGAGAACAACCACCGCGACTCGCGGCGCGCTTTCTGGTGGGAGGCCGCCGGCAACATGGTCAACGGCGCCTTCGCCCAGCTCGTCGTGATCTCCATGATCGTCCTGTCCGCCGCCCTGGCGCTGTCGTCGCAACTCGCCCCGCTCCAGGCGATCGTCACCATCGGCATGTGCCTGCGGTTCATGACGATGCTGAACGACATCGGGGCCATGATGATCGGTTTCGAGGAGCGCCGACAGATGATGAACCACATCGATCAGGTCATGGACTCCCCCGTGCTGCCCGAACCCGACACCTCCCCCGAGACACCCTCCGGCGGCAGCGTCGAACTGGTCGACGTCGACTTCGGGTACCAGGCCGACGTGCCGGTGCTGCGCGGAATCTCAATGACGGTGCCCAGCGGTTCGATGTGCGCCCTCGTCGGCCCTTCAGGCAGCGGAAAAACCACCATCGCCCGCCTGGTCGCACGGTTCTACGACGTCGACTCCGGGCAGCTCAGGGTCGGCGGGGTGGACGTGAAGAACCTGACCACCGAGGACCTGATGTCGCAGCTGTCGATGGTCTTCCAGGACGTCTACCTGTTCGACGACACCCTGGAAGCCAACATCCGCCTGGGCCGCCAGGACGCCACCGACGACGAGGTGCGCCACGCCGCCGACCTCGCCGGGGTGACGGAGATCGTCGAACGGCTCCCCGGTGGCTGGGAAACCCGGGTCGGTGAGGGCGGCCGGGCCCTGTCCGGTGGCGAACGGCAGCGCGTCTCCATCGCCCGCGCCCTGCTGAAACGGGCACCCATCGTGCTCCTCGACGAGGCCACCAGCGCCCTCGACGCCGAGAACGAGGCGAACATCGTGGCCGCCATGGAGGAGTTGAGACGCTCCTCCACCCTCATCGTCATCGCCCACAAGCTGGAAACCATCGCCGCCGCCGACCAGGTGGTGGTGCTGGGGGCCGACGGCCGGGTCGCGCAGCAGGGCCGGCACAATGACCTGGTGGGCGTCGATGGCCCCTACCGCGACTTCTGGGAGTACCGGAGCAGCGCCAGCGGATGGTCCCTGGTCTGAATCCGAAACAGAGAAAACCAACAGCGACACGAGAAAGCAGAAACGATGAAACCTTGGAAATTGCGTCTGGGCGCCGTCATAGTGGCCGCCGCCCTGGGGCTGACGGGATGCGCATCCGGTTCCGGTGGCAGCTCCCCGTCGGCCTCGGGCCCCTCACAGCCGGTCAGGATCGGGGCGCTCTTCGCGCCGACTGATTCCCTCGACCCGGTAACCGCCACCTCACCGGGCTCGATGCTGCTGGCGTTCAACGTCTACGACTCCCTGGCGGTCATGACCAAGAAGGGGGCGGCGCTGTCCCTGGCAAAGTCCATCGAACCCAATGCCACCGCCGATGAGTGGACCGTCACGCTGCGCGACGGACTCACCTACTCCGACGGCACCGCCGCCACCGGGCAGGACGTCCTGGATTCCCTCTCCCATTTCGCCCAGTCCCCCAGCTACGCCACCCTGTACTCCGGCATCGACTTCGAGGCCTCCAGTGCATCCGGGTCGACGGCGACGCTGAAACTGAAGAAACCCGCATCCGATTTCCTCGAATCCTCGCTGGGAATGTTCTCCGCCATCGCTCCGAAGGGCAAGTTCACCGGTATCGGCGCCGGCCCCTTCGTCGTCGACAAGGGGGACCCCGGCACCGGCTACCAGCTGCACGCCAACGACAAGTACTGGGACGGCACCCCGTCCATCCCGCAGGTCACGATGGTGCCGATCCCCGACTCCACGGCCCAGGCCAACGCCCTGCGCACCGGCGAGATCGTCCTCGCCACCAGCCTCAACTCGGCTGCCCTCACGACCCTGTCCGGGGCTCCCAACGTCAAGGTGGCCGACGCCACCCTGGAGTCCGCGTCCGCCCTGGAACTGGCCCTCAACACCCGCGTCGCACCCTTCAACGACCCGGAGGTGCGGCGGGCCGCGAAACTCGCCGTGGACCGGGACAAGCTGGTCAACACCGTCCTCGGATCCACCGGTGAGGTCGCCAACGACATGCTCGGCAAGGGCTACGACAACTACCCGGAGGATGTGGCCCAGACTGTGGCCAACAAGGAGGAGGCCAAACGCATCTTCGCGGAGAAGGGGGTCACGTCCTTCACGATCGTCGCAGCCGACGTCATGCCGGGCATGGTTTCCTCGGCCGAGTTGATGGCCCAGGAGTTCGCCGAGGTGGGGGTGCAGGTCACCGTCGACAAACGCGACCCGCAGACCTACTACAGCAACCTGGAGGAGCTGCACCAGGCGCAGGCGGCGACCGCCTTCTGGATCAACCGCAACCCCATCACCGAGTTCCGCAGCCAGGTCATGCCCGACTACCCCTTCAACCTGTCCGGTTTCACCTCCGAGACGATCCAGCAGAACCTGGCGAAGGCCACCGCCACCCTGGACGCGGCCGAACAGAAGAAGCTGGTGGGCGAGATCAGCAAGGAAATCCACGACCAGGGCGGTGACCTGATCTGGGGCTACCAGAAGCAGGTCTCGGCGTACCGGGCCGGGCTGGAGAACTTCACCTCCGTCCAGTCGGTTCCCTGGCTGACGAAGGCCACCTTCAACCCGGTCGGCTGATCCGGCCTTGGGAAGAACCATCGACGCGTCGCCGCAGCGACCCACCTTCACCGGTTGGTTGTTGCGGCGGCTGGCGCGCTCCGCGACCCAGTGCCTGGCGGCCTCGTTTTTGCTGTTCCTGCTGATCCAGGCCCTGCCCGGGGACGCAGCAACTGCGAGCGCCTCAAAGAACGGGGCCGCCGCGGTGGAGGCGGCCAGGGCCCGGATGGGCCTGGACCGGCCCGTCCTGGAACGCTACCTGGAATGGGTGGCGGGCATCCTGCGGGGGGATCCCGGGACCACGCTCATCACGTCCCGGCCCGTGGCCGAGACGATCACGCAACCGGTCCTGGCGTCGCTTAGCCTGGCCGCGGTGGTGCTGCTGGGGTTGGTGCTGGTCACCCTGCCCGTCGCGGTCGTCACCGGGGCGCGTCCGAGGCATCCGGTCAGCCGGTTCCTGACGGGGATCTCGGTGGCCGCTGCCGCGATACCGGAGTTCGTGGTGGCGATCGCGCTGCTGGCCGTCCTGGCGGTGTGGACCCGCTGGCTGCCGGTGCTGTCGGTTCCCGGTGCGGGTCGCACGGTGTGGGAGAACCCCGTCTGCCTGGTGATGCCGGCGCTGTCGCTGTGGCTGGTGTGTTCCGCATCCTTGACCCGTCGCGTCCAGGCCCTGGTGGCCACCCACGCCGCCGCCCCCTACGTGCGCGAGGCGGAACTGGCGGGCCTGACGCGGCGACGGGTGCTGTCCAGGCACCTGCTGCCGTCGGTGGCTCCCGGCGTCCTGCAGTTGCTCGCGCAGACGATCCCCTACCTGCTGGGTGGGGCCGTGGTGGTCGAGACCGTGACCTCCTTCCCCGGTCTGGGGTTCGCGCTGGTGCGGGCCGTCGGGGACAGGGAGGTGCCGGTGGTGATGGCCGCGGGGGCGCTGATGATGGTGGTCGCGGTGGTGGCCTTCACCGTCGCGGATGCGCTGTCGGTGCGCCAGGAACGCATGGTTGCGGTGGTGTGAGGTGAGCATTTCAGCGAGGATCTGGGGCGGCATCGCCCTGCTGATGGTGCTCGTCACCGTGGCCGCCCCGTGGCTGGCGCCGGCCATCGGGGATTCCGCGGCCACGACGGCCTTCGCCTATTCGACGGGGGGCCCGGGCGGGCTGGGGCACGACTATCTGGGACGGCCGGTGCTGCCCCAGCTCCTGGAGGGCGGCCGGGCGCTGCTGGTCGCGGCCCTCCTGACCGCGGTGGTCTCGCAGGGCGTCGGGCTGGCCGCCGGTTTGTGGCTCGCCACCCGGGCCCGGGGGGCCTGGTTCGTGCGGTTCGTCCTGGACGTCGTCCTGGTGACACCTATGATCGTTGCCTCGCTGGTGGTTTATCAGCGAGCCGGGGCGTCGCTGTACGCCACCATCCCGATCGCAACCGCCCTGACCTTGCCGCTCACGTCCCGCTACTACCGGGCGGCCGCGGAGCCGCTGCTGGGGGCTGCATTCTTCGAACAGGCCCGGGTGGCCGGCGACAGGACATCGGTGGCGCTGGTCCGGGAGGTGGTGCCGGTGCTGCTGCGTCCCGTCCTGGCCGACCTGGGGTTGGCGACGATCACCGCCCTCTACCTGATGGCCACCATTTCCTTCCTCGGCACCACCGCAGCCGAGTCCGGTTTCCTGTGGCCGACGATGGTGTCGCGGAACCTCGACGGGCTGGGTCTCAACCCGTGGGCGGTGCTGGCCCCGTTGGGTGCGATGGTGGCGTTGACGGTGCCCGTGAACCTGTTCGTCGATGCCCTCGGAGGTCGCCGTGACTGAACCAGCCGTGCAGGTGGACGACCTGCGGATCCGTTCGGCCGCCGGGACGATCCTGGATGGAACCGCCCTCGCCGTGGACCGGGGCGAGCGGGTCGGCCTCGTAGGGGAATCCGGCTCCGGGAAGTCGACCCTGTCCCTGGCCCTGCTGGGTTCGGTGGCGCCCGGTCTGGAACTGGCGGCGGGAAACGTGACGGTGCTGGGTGTGCCCGTCGTTGCCGATGGCCGGTTGGCCTCCCCCGGGACGTTGCGGAAGCTGCGGCGCCACATCGCCCGGCTGGACCAGGACCCGGCCGGGGCACTGACCCCGACCCGCCGCATCGGGTACCTGATGACGGAGTTGTCGCAGGGATCGGGTGAGGATGCTCAGCGGCTCCGCGACGAGGCCCTGGAGGTCTTCGGGCTGCCGACGACCCGCGATTTCCTGAACCGTTTCCCGGCGGAGCTGTCGGGCGGGCAGCGGCGGCGGGTGGCGCTGGCCCGCGCCCTGGCGCGCCGCCCCGAGCTGCTGGTGCTCGACGAACCGACCGCCGGGCTCGACCCGTCGGCCGTCGACGCCGCCCTGGGTCTGGTGGAACGGCTCATGACGGAGTTGGACGCCACGCTGCTGGTGATCACCCACGACCCCGCGGTGGCGGCGCGCCTGACCAGCCGGGTGGTGGAGATGCGTGACGGGCGTCTCACCAACGGGGTCCCGGCGCGGGAGGTCGTGACCGCGGACCGCCCGGGAGCATCGCGAGACGATGGACCGCGAGGGGACGCGGAGCCCGTGCTGTGCGTACGGTCGTTGACGGCGGGCGCGCCCGGGCTGGCAGATCCCCCCGTGACCGGCCTGGACCTGGACGTTCTCGAAGGGGAGGCGGTGGCGTTGACGGGACCGTCCGGTTCGGGAAAGTCGACGGTGGCGCGGACCCTCGTCGGACTCTGGCCGCGGCGCGACGGCGAGGTGACCGTTGCCGGGATGGCTCTGCCGGCGAAGCTGGATGACTGGCCCCGGTCAGCGCGCGGGACGATCGGGTGGGTGCCGCAGGATCCCGCGACCTCGGTGAACCCGGCGTGGTCGCTCGGGCGGTCCCTGGCGCGCGCCCGAACCAGGGCAGTGCGACTCGGCGGGGCGGGAACGGGCGTCAAGGAGGCGGCCGAGCTGGTCGGGTTGCCACCCGGCTGGGAAACCCGCCGCCCGCGGCAGCTGTCGGGAGGCCAGCTGCAGCGCTTCGCGATCGCCCGGGTCCTGGTTTCGGGGGCTCGGCTGCTGGTGCTCGACGAGGTGACCTCCAGCCTGGACGCGACCACCCGCGACGCCATCTGCGAGGTCCTGGCCGAGGTCAGGAAACGCATCCCCATGCTGGTGATCACCCACGACCCGGCGGTGATCGCCCGCTGCGACCGGGAAATCAGGCTCAACGACTAAAGCCAGCACGCGAACGCCTTTTCTCTGAAGCTGGTTGAGCCAGCACGTGAGCGAAGCGAACGGCTGAGTCGAAACCTCCCGGAACCCGACAAGCAAGCCTCCAAACACCCTCACCATGGTTTCGACACGACCAGCTCGCAGAGCGAGCAGGCCGGCTCAACCAACTTCCTCTCTCCCGAAGCTGGTTGAGCCAGCACGTGAGCGAAGCGAACGGCTGAGTCGAAACCATCCCGCAGCCGAAAAGCAGACCCAACCACAAGTCACCACGGTTTCAACACGACCCCAGCATCAAGAAGTGGAGTGCTACACGTTTTGTGGACAGTGACGAAAAACAGGTTTAATCGAACATGT
>ERZ773079.1966-NODE-1966-length-11815-cov-80.959864_pt1 | contig 11815 bp, 9 predicted proteins | sample MGYA00511355_ERZ773079 | MGnify/ENA primary metagenome ERZ773079 (study PRJEB29015, sample SAMEA2737979) | human oral metagenome | biome: human oral; feature: human-associated habitat; material: dental | place: China | collected 2117 ... | reverse complement strand
TCTTTTTGTTTAAAATATTTAATCTTGAGGAATAAGTCCCAAAGATTTCTCTATTTCAATTGTTCTATCAGTATCTTTCTTGTAAGTAACACCCGCGGGCGCGGGAGCGGACGGTGCGAGCGGCTCGGGCGGTCCGGATGGCCCGAGGGCGCCAGCCCCGGCCGCGGCCGGCGTAGACAGGGCTGCCGCGGCCGGCGCGGACGCCCCGGTTCCCGCGGGCGCCGACGCGTCGATCGTGCGCCAGCGATGGCGGGAGATCGTGGCCGCCGTCGCCCAGAATTCGAAGTCGACGGCGGCGCTCATCGACAGCCACGCCATGGTCGGCGCCATCCGGGACGGCGTCCTCCAACTCCAGTTCCAGACCGCGGGCCTGGCCACGACGTTCAACGACCGAGGCCACAGCCTCCGCGTCTCCCGGGCGCTTCACGACGTGCTCGGAGTGGACGTGCGCGTGAGGGGACTGGTAGGCGGTGAGGCCGGCCCAAAAGACCCCGCCCCTAGAGGGGCGACCTCGGCATCCGCCCCCCGTGCCGCCCGCGCGGCCGCACGGGCGAAGGCCCCCGCCGCGCCGCCGGCGAGGGGAACTGCCGCACCGGATGCGAAAGGCACGCCCGCCGCAGCCGCGGAGCGGGCGACGCCGCCGGATACGGTTCCGCGGCAGGGAGAGCCAGGCCCACGGCGCGAGGAAACGAGCAGGTCTGAATCCGGCGGCGACGTGCGCGGGGGACCGGATCCGCGGCACAAGGGAACGAGGTCGCAACGGCGAGAACCCGCCGCCCCCCAGGAGACCCAACCGGCAGACCGGCCTGCGCGCCGCAAAGCCGCCCCGTCCAAGGCCGCCCCGGCCCCACGCCGGGAGAACCCGCCGTCGAGCCGAGCTCCGATTCCGCCGGAGGCCCCTCCCCCCGACATCCCGATCCCGCCCTACATCCCCACGGAAGAGGACATCCCGCCCGAGGAACTCGAAGCGGCCTTCAGCCTTCCCCCAGCCGACGGGTTCGGCGCCTCCGACGCGGTGAAACCGGGGCGCGACCCCGCGGGAGTCCTCGCCCAGCTGATCGACGCGCCCGGCGTCGGCGCCTCCGCTCACGGCGGAGACGACGGCGTCGGTGAGAGTGACGGCGGCAAGAGCGGCGGTGGCGAAAGCAGGGCGGCTGCCCAGACCGGCGAAGGGACCGCCGGAGCGGATGAAGCCGACGAATCCGAGGCGACCGCCGGAACGGACCCAACCGCTCAAACCGCCGAGCTCGGCGATACGGCCGGTGAGCCCGCCGAGGCGGCCGGCGAAGCCACTGAGGCAGACGCCGGAGCCGGCGATGCCCGCGATGCCGCCGCTCTAGGCTCGGCGGATGGCGGCCCCGGGCGTGGCGAGCCCGGCCAAGCTGCGAAGGAGGATGCCAGTCCGGCCGCGGGCGGTGGGCCCGAACAGACTGCGGGCGACGGGCCCGGGCAGACTCCGGGCGGCGAGTCCGGCCAGGCTGTGAAGGACGACCCCGGGCGGGACGATGTCCCCTTCTTCGCCCAACGCATGCCCACCCCCGCGCCTCCGCCGCGGCAGACACAGACCCCGCCTCCGCCCACCGCCCCCGAGGCTGCCGCGTTCCCCAGGCCGGACCGTTCGCCTTCGCCGCGCGACGCCGTGGGCTCTCCCGATTCTCCCGGCCCGAAGGGAAGGGGCGCGAACGGCGCCCAGTCCATCGGCGACAGGATCCGCGCCACCCACGGAGGCGGCGCCCCTGGAGGGGGAGTCGGTTCCCAGCCGCCCGCGGCGGGTGGCGGCCCCGACCTTCGCGGACGCCGCCCCTCCCAACCGGGCGAGAGCCCCCAGCGGCCGGCCGGAAAGCTCGGCGAGTCGGCGGGAACCGCGCCCGCCCGCCCGCCGTCGCCTGCCGCCGCGGCCAGCGAGGAGGACGAAGTCTCCGACTCCGACCCGGCCGTCTCCCAGTCGGACCTCGTCGGCCTGAATGTCGTACTATCGACCTTCAAGGGCAAGGTGATCGAAGAGATCGACAAGACCAGCGGAGGGCAGTAAATGGCGGGAATCTACGACGGCGCCGTCCAGGAGCTCATCGACGAACTCGGACACCTGCCCGGGGTCGGCCCCAAGAGCGCCCAGCGCATCGCCTTCCACATCCTCGACGAAGACCCCACCGAGGTTCAGGCGCTCGCCGACGCCCTGCTCAAAGTCAAGGAGCGCGTGCGGTTCTGCGAGATCTGCGGAAACGTCACCGAGGCCGACGTCTGCTCCATCTGCTCCGACCAGCGCCGCCTCGGCTCGGTGATCTGCGTGGTCGAAGAGTCCAAAGACATCGTGGCCATCGAGCGAACCCGCGAATTCCGCGGCCGCTACCACGTCCTGGGAGGCTCCATCAACCCCATCCAGGGGGTCGGGCCTGAAGACCTTCGCATCCGCGAACTCGTCAAGCGGCTGGGCGACGGCACCGTCACGGAAGTCATCCTCGCCACCGACCCGAACATCGAGGGAGAGGCCACGGCCGCCTACCTCATCCGCCTCCTCGTGCCCCTGGGCGTGGCGGTCTCGCGGCTCGCCTCGGGCCTGCCCGTCGGAGGAGACCTCGAATACGCCGACGAGATCACGCTCTCCAGAGCCTTCGAAGGCCGCCAGCGCATCCACACGCCCTCGGCCGCCGACGCGTCCCCGAACCCCGACGCGTCCCCGAACCCCGACGCGTCCCCGAACCCCGACGCGTCCCCGAACCCCGACGCGTCCCCGAACGCCGGCCCGCTCGATCCCCATTGATCGACCCTCGACCCCCATTGACCCACCCGCCGATCCGTCTGGAACCGAACTCACACTGTGATCAATCCCCGCGTCCATAGTCCGGTATTCCGGGTCCGCGGAAGGCGGGTGCCACTACTATTGGGCCGACCGAAGGAGAAGATGTGGCCCTAGTCGTCCAGAAATTCGGTGGTTCGTCCGTCGCGGATGCCGCCGCCGTCAAACGCGTCGCCCGCAGGATCGTGGAGACCCGGAAGGCGGGCAACGACGTCGTCGTCGTCGTGTCGGCCATGGGGGACACGACCGACGAGCTCATCGATCTGGCCAACGAGATCACCGACGAGGCCCCCGCGCGCGAAATGGACATCCTCCTGACCGCGGGCGAGCGGATATCGATGGCCCTCCTGGCGATGGCGGTCAACTCTCTGGGCGTCAGGGCGCTCGCCTTCACGGGCCAGCAGGCCGGCCTGCGCACCGACTCCCACTACGGCAAGGCCTCGATCGTCGGAGTCGTCCCCGAACGCATCCTCCGCGTCATCAAGGGCGGCGGCGTCGCCATCGTCGCCGGATTCCAGGGCGTCAACGACAACAACGACGTCACGACCCTCGGACGGGGCGGATCCGACACCACCGCCGTCGCCTTCGCGGCGGCCCTGAAAGCGGACGTGTGCGAGATCTACACCGACGTCGACGGCGTCTTCTCGGCCGACCCCCGCATCGTGCCGGGCGCCAGCCAGCTGTCGGTCATGACCTACGAGGAGACCCTGGAACTCGCCGCGCACGGCGCCAAGGTGCTCCACCTGCGAGCCGTCGAGTTCGCCCGCAAGTTCAACGTGCCCCTGCACGTCCGTTCGTCGTTCTCCAACAAGGAAGGCACCTGGATCGTGGACGAAAACTACAGCAAGAGCAAGGCCATGGAGGCCCCGGTCGTCGCCGGGATCGCACATGACCGCTCCCAGGGGAAGATCACGATCGCCGGCGTGCCCAACGTCCCCGGCACCGCCTCGAAGATCTTCGCGACCGTCGCCGCGGTGGACGGCAACATCGACATGATCGTCCAGAACACCGCCGTCGCCACGCCCGACAGCTCGAACCTCTCGTTCACGGTGCCGCAGGCGGAGATCCCCGCCGTCGTGGCCGCCCTCGAGGAATCCCGGGACAGGCTCAGCTTCCGCGAGATCCGGGTCAGCGAATCGGTGGGCATCCTCTCGGTGGTGGGAGCGGGCATGCGCTCCCATTCGGGCGTCTCCGCCGTGCTCTTCAAGACCCTCGGCGAGCTGAGCGTCAACGTCGATATGATCTCGACGTCGGAGATCCGCATCTCCGTCGTCGTGGCGCCCGAGCGCCTCGACGAGGCCTCTCGCGCCGTCCACACAGCATTCGGCCTGGATGCGGGCACCCGGGCCGTCGTATACGGAGGTACAGGACGATGACCACACTGGCAGTCGTCGGCGCGACCGGGCAGGTCGGCCGAGTCATGCGGACCCTTCTCGAAGAACGCGGCGTCGAAGCGGACAGAGTCCGATTCTTCGCCTCGGCGCGGTCGGCGGGTAAGACGCTGCCCTTCCGCGGCGAGGACATCACGGTCGAGGACGTCGCCACAGCGGATCTGACGGGCATCGACGTGGCCGTGTTCTCCGCCGGCGGCGCCACGTCTCTGGAATACGCCCCGAAGTTCGCGGCCGCGGGAGCCGTCGTGGTCGACAACTCCTCGGCCTGGCGGAAGGACCCGGAGGTCCCCCTCGTCGTCTCCGAGGTCAACCCCCACGCGTTGACGCACCGCCCCAAGGGCATCATCGCCAACCCCAACTGCACGACCATGGCCGCCATGCCCGTGCTCAAACCGCTCCACGACGCCTTCAGCCTGACCCGCCTCGTCGTCTCCACCTACCAGGCCGTCTCGGGATCCGGGCTGGCCGGGGTCAAGGAGCTGGACGCGCAGATCCGCGCCGGCGCCGCTCAGGACCTGACCCGCCTGACCACCGACGGCTCGGCCGTCGACCTGCCCGAGCCCAGCACCTACGTGGCGCCCATCGCCTTCGACGTGGTCGCCCTGGCCGGCAAGATCGTCGACGACGGCACGGAGGAGACCGACGAAGAGCAGAAGCTGCGCAACGAATCCCGCAAGATCCTCGGCATCCCCGACCTCGCCGTGTCCGGCACGTGCGTGCGGGTCCCCGTCTTCACCAGCCACGGGCTGTCGGTCAACGCCGAGTTCGCCGCGTCGGTCAGCCCGGACGAGGCCCGGGAGATCCTGGCGACGGCGCCCGGAGTCGAACTGGCCGACGTGCCGACGCCGCTCGCCGCGGCGGGCAGGGACCCCTCCTTCGTCGGGCGCATCCGCCGAGACCAGTCGGTCCCCGGCGGGCGCGGCCTGGCCATGTTCGTCGTGAGCGACAACCTGCGCAAGGGCGCGGCCCTCAACGCGATTCAGCTCGCCGAACTCGTCCTAGCCGACCTCGGCTGAGCCGGGCGCCGATTTCGGCGGGGATCCGCTTCCGGCGCAGACCGGCTTCCGGCAAGGGTCCGTGCCGCTGTCTCCGCGCGGCCGGCCGCGCCCGTGCCTCCGGCCTTCGGCCGTGCCCGTGGCCTCACCGGCCCGCCGTATGCGACTGACGGCGGGGACTTCCGCGCCGCTGCATCCGCCAGCGGCAGCCGCCGGCGCCTCACGCGAGCACGGAGCGCAGCAGCAGGCTCGTCTCCGAATGGTAGATGCCCGGAATGCCGCGGATCATCGACAGCGTCACATCCACCTCGGCCAGGGAGGGGACGCTTATCTCCGCGATGAGGTCCCATTCGCCGTTCGTCGCGTGCAGGCCGGTGATCTCCGGCAGACCGCGCAGCTCCCGTATGGTCTCCTCCATCGAGGGGCCCTTGATCGCCAGATGGCAGATGGCGCGGACCCGGCCCTCTTCGGCCTGCCCGGCGACGCGCACCGTGAATCCGAGGATCACCCCCTTCTCCGAGAGCGACTGGATCCGCCGGGTGACCGTCGCGCGGGTCACGCCCAGCTTCCTCGCCAGCTCGGCCACCGGGGCGCGCCCGTCGGCCCGCAATGCGGCGATGAGGGCGTGGTCCAGTGCATCGAGGTCTCTCATGCGCACAATGCTATATCGCAGTGAGCACAGTGTTCCGCCGTTGCGTGGAAGTCGCGCGGAAGTGGTCTTGCCCGTGCGTATCGCCTTCTCCTACAGTGTTGCCACTAAAGCCTTGGAACCGCGTGAAAAGCACGCCCATCGCGAACGAAGGAGGAACACGTGCGTTTCGTCGACGTGAGGAACATGCGACGCTGGATCGCGTCCGCCGGCCCCGAAGCGGCCATCACCGGCATGATCGATGCGCTGGAGGCGAACTTCCGCCGCTGGCCAGAGTTCGAGCTCCGCCCGCGCGTGGCCTCCCATTCGCGCGACGGGGTCATCGAGCTCATGCCTACCTCCGACGGCGCAACCTACGGCTTCAAATTCGTCAACGGCCACCCCGCCAACCCTGCGCGCGGCTACCAGACCGTGACCGCATTCGGGGTCCTCGCCGACGTCCACAACGGGTATCCGCGCTTCGAAGCGGAGATGACCCTGTTGACCGCCCTGCGCACCGCCGCCACCTCGGGGCTGGCCACCAGGCTCCTGGCGCCTGCCGGGCTCTGCGACCTCGGCTTGATCGGAGCGGGCTCCCAGGCCGAGTTCCAGACCTTGGCCGTCCGGGCCGTCCGCGACCTGCGGGCCGTCCGCGTCTTCGACGTCGACCGCGCCGCCAGTGAGAAGCTCGCCCGCAACCTCGCCCCGCTGGGAATCGACGTGCGCATCGCCGGCTCGGCGTCCGAAGCGGTCGAAGGGGCGAACGTCGTCACCACCTGCACGGCCGACAAGCGCAACGCCACCGTCCTGACCCTCGACGACGTCCGCCCCGGCATGCACATCAACGGCATCGGCGGCGACTGCCCCGGTAAGACCGAGCTCGACGAGCGCATCCTCGACCTGGGCCCCGTGTTCGTCGAGTACGCCGAGCAGACCCGAAGCGAAGGCGAAATCCAGGCCAAACCCGCGGACTATCCCGTCACCGAACTCTGGGAAGTCCTCACCGGCGTCGAGCCCGGACGCACGAGCCCCGAGCAGGTGACGATCTTCGACTCCGTAGGCTTCGCCGTCGAAGACTTCACCGCCCTGCGCTATCTCGAGGAGGCTGTCGACGGCACCGACCTCTACGAGGAGATCGACCTCATCGCCGACCCGGAGGACCCCAAGGACCTCTTCGGCCTCCTCGCCGCCCCGGACGAGGCCCCCGACCCCGAGTGGATCCGGAAGGCCGCTTCCTCCCGGAGCCGAACAGGCTTGGCCGAGGCCCTACACGGCGAGATGCCCCGCCTGGTCGCCGAGGCGGACGCCGCGGCCCACCGGTAGGCTGACGCCGGGATTCGGACTGGGGCCGCGAGGCCGCCGGCACCGGGCCGCCGGCTCGAATCGGCACCCGACCGGAGCCGCCGTGCGGGGCCGTCGCCGCCGTGCGGGATCGCCGGCACCGGGCAGCGATCCGTTCAGGCGCCGCTCCCGCAGGTTCCGCCGCCCCCTCGTCGAAAGGAGAACCGCGTGATCCACTCGCTGGCCGAGTCGCCCCTGGGCCCCCTGACCATCGTGTCGCACGAGGGCAGGCTCCGCGCCGTCTACTGGCCGGGGCACCGCGGAGCCCCGGCCCCGAGCGCCTTGGGGGAGCGCGTGGAGGACGCCCTGCCCGCCGCCACCCGACAGCTCGCCGAATACTTCGAGGGGACCCGCCGGGAGTTCGACCTCCCGCTCGAAGCCGTCGGCACCCCCTTCCAGCGAACCGTGTGGAAGGCCCTCGAAGGAATCGGATACGGCCGAACCGCCACCTACGGCGAACTGGCGTCCGCCATCGGGCGGCCCGGCGCGGCCCGCGCCGTCGGAGCCGCCACCGGACGCAACCCGATAAGCATCGTCATCCCCTGCCACCGGCTCGTCGGCGCCTCGGGCTCCCTGACGGGCTACGCGGGAGGGGTCGAATGCAAACGGTTCCTGTTGCGCCTGGAAGGAGCGGAGGCGATCGGCCCCGGCACGCCGCGAGGCTGAGCGGGCGCTAGCTGCCCGACTCGGCGGACGGCGCGGTGCCCCCCGTGGACGCGGTGTTCCCCGTCGCGGCCGTCCCGCCCGAATCCGCGGTCATCCCCGAGGGCGCCGTGTTCCCCGACGAGGGAGTGCCCCCAGGAGGCGTGAAGGCGGTGCCCTCGGAGGGAGTGCGGGCCGAGGCCCCCGTGGGCGTGATCGCGCTGGGCCCCGTAGGCGTGACGACGTAGTCGGTGTCCCCGCTCGTCGGGCCGAGGAAGGAGCGCTCGTCGCGCTGATGCCGCAGGATGTTCTCGACGAAGCTGGCCACGGCCTCCTCCGTCGGGATGTCCCGCCCCGCCTGCTCGGATATGAACCACCGGTGATCGAGGATCTGGTGGAAGAGCTCGGCGGGTTCCAGCTTTCCCATGAGCTCGGCCGGGACGGCGTTGATGGTCGGCTGGAAGACGTGGGTCATCCAGTCGTGGGCGATGACGGTCTGCGGCACGGCGGCGCGGTCGGTCATGACGCGGTACTGCTGGATGTCGTTGATGAGCCTGCGAGCCTGGTTCTCCTGGACGTCCATGCCCGTCAGACGCATGATCTTGCGCGAATAGTGCCCGGCGTCGACCACTTTGGGCTGGACCGACAGGCGGGCCCCGTTCAGGTCGGCCGATATCGTGATCTCGCCGACTTCGAAGCCCAGGTTGTTGAGCCGTTCGATCCGCTCCTCGACCTTCCACCGCTCGTCGGCGGAGAACGAGGACTCCATCGTCAGGTCGTCCCACAGGTCGTGATACCGCTGTGAGAAGCTGTTGCCGACTTCGATCGTGTCGTAGTCGGAGGGGAGGAGGCGACCGGCCTGCAGGTCCATGAGCTCGCCGATGATGTTGGTGCGCGCCACGTCGATGTCGTATTCGCGTTTGCCGTCGGTCAGGTGGTCGTAGAGCTCGCCGGTCTCGGCGTCCACGAGATAGGCGGCGAACTCGCCGGCGTCCCTGCGGAACAGAGTGTTGGACAGCGAGACGTCTCCCCAGAAGAAGCCGAGGAGGTGCAGCCGCACCATGAGCACGGACAGCGCGTCGATGAGGCGCCGTATCGTCGCCGGGCGCTGGTGCTTGCCGAAGAGCGCCCGGTAGGGAAGAGAGTAGGGGAGGTGCTCGGTCACGAGGGCGGCGTTGAGGGGCTCGCCGCGTGAGTCGACCCGTCCCGAGATGACCGCCAGGGGCTCGACGCACGGGGCGTTCAGCCGCATGAGGTCGCGAAGCATCCCGTATTCGTGGGCCGCCACCGGCTGTCCGATCTCCTTGATCGCCAGGATGCGCCCGTCGACGCGGACGAAACGGACGATGTGCCGCGAGATTCCACGGGGAAGCGCTTCGACGATGCTGTCCGGCCACTCCGAGAGAGGCGCCCGCCACGGTAGGTCGAGAAGCGCGCCGTCGGCTCGTGCAGCCATGATCCGCAGAGCATGCTCCAATGCAGTGTACCTTCCGTCAATAGATCGGGCGGACGCGCGCTGTCGATCGAGCCGCGGCGTCCCGTCCGAGCGGTGGAAGCCGGGCGCGCAGCCGCACCCGGCTTCCAGTTCTATCCGCTAGCGGTCGATTCTCACCGAACGACGAAACGATTCCCCGTCAGGGCGGAGAAGTGATGCGTCCGCTCGGGGTCGGGGGCGAGGTAGATCGTCGACCCCTGCTCGGGGACGACCTCGGGCTCGATCCGCACGGTGACCTGGTTGGACTCGTCGCCCGAACCGAACTTCGACGTCTCCCGCTCGGCCCCGGCGATCGTACCGTAGACATAGGCGTCCGAGCCAAGGCTTTCGACGAACGTCACCTTCAGGGGGATGGCCGAGTCGAAGGGCTCGGCCGTCCACGCCAAGGCCTCGGGCCGGAAGCCCAGGACGATCTGCGGGGTGACCTCCCTGGAGCCGGCGGCCTGGTCGTCGTCCGCCGGCTCGGCGTCGCCACCCGGCGAGGGAGCCGAGGCGGGCCCGCCCGCCTTCTTGTACTCCTCTTCGAGCTGGCGGACGACCTGCGACGGGAGGAGCACCGTCGCATCGCCGTAGACGGCGATGTCGCCCTGAACCCGCCACTTCCCGAGGTTCATGGCCGGAGAGCCGATGAAGCCGGCGACGAAGGCGTTGGCGGGCGTGGTGTACATCTCTGACGGCGTGCCGACCTGCTGGAGGAGGCCGTCCTTGAGCACCGCGATGCGGTCGCCCATCGTCAGCGCCTCGGTCTGGTCGTGAGTCACGTAGACGGTCGTGATCCCCAGCCTGCGCTGCAGCGAGGCGATTTGGGTGCGCGTCTGCACGCGCAGTTTGGCGTCGAGGTTGGACAGAGGCTCGTCCATGAGGAAGACGCGCGGCTCGCGGACGATCGCGCGGCCCATGGCCACGCGCTGGCGCTGGCCGCCCGAGAGGGCCTTCGGCTTGCGGCCCAGGTAGGGCGTCAAGTCCAGGATGCGAGCAGCCTCCTCGACCCGCTTGCGGATCTCGTCCTTCGGCACGCCCTGGATCTTCAGGGCGAAGCCCATGTTGTCCGCAACCGTCATGTGGGGGTAAAGCGCGTAGTTCTGGAACACCATGGCGATGTCCCGATCCTTCGGTGAGATGTCGGTGACGTCGTCGTCGCCGATGAAGATCCGCCCCTCGTTGACTTCCTCGAGCCCAGCGAGCATTCGCAAAGAGGTGGATTTGCCGCAGCCCGAAGGTCCGACGAGGACAAGGAACTCCCCGTCGTGGATGTCCAAGGAAAGCTGGTCTACCGCGGGTTTCTCGGAGCCCGGGTAGACGCGTGAGGCGTTCTCGAAAGTTACAGATGCCATTGCTGGTCCCTTCACCGGCAGGAACGTGCCGGACGGTCCGTGTGAAGAGTGCCGGGTCGTGTGTCGACTCTGACACGGGCACCGGGTGATGCCCGCGGGTAATTGTTTCACGGATTTTCAGCGGACGCTAGTGGAGGACTGAAATATTGCATAGATTTTGCGTCATCCCTTGCATAAGTCGGTATGCGGGCGGGCGGTTCCCGGCAGCGGCCGCGCGCTGCGCCGGGCGGCCGGCACGGCGCAGCCGGACGGGGCGCGGGGATGGGCGCCCGGCCCCGTCTGTAGTCTTGTCGCCGCCGAGCGGGTAGCTTTGAACCGTGCGCGAGCAGACGACCATCGGGGGATACCGGCTGATCAAGAGGATCGGCTCCGGAGGCATGTCCACCGTCTTCGAGGCGGAGGACGGCGCGGGCGACCGCGTCGCCCTGAAGCTCTTCCACCCCGGGCTCCTGGCCGAGGAGTCGGGCCGCAGCCGGCTGCGGCGCGAGGTCGCCATGCTTCAGAAGGTCCGCGGCCCCTTCGTCGCGGAAGTCGTCGACGCCGAGACCGACGAGGCGGAGGCTTTCATCGTCACCGAGCTCGTCGACGGCCCGACCCTCGAACAGGACGTCGCCGACTCGGGGGTCTACGACGGCGGCGACCTCGCCGACCTCGCCCGGCGCCTGGGGGAGGCCGTCGAATCGATCCACCGCGTCGGGGTCCTCCACCGCGACCTCAAGCCGTCGAACGTCATGATCGGCCCGAAGGGGCCCGTCCTCATCGATTTCGGCATCGCCCAGCTCGGCGAGGACGCGCGCCTGACCATGCCCGGGTCGCTCACCCACACCCCTGGCTACTGCGATCCCGTCGTCCTGAACGGCGGGGACCCCAACCCCCAGGCGGACTGGTGGTCGCTTGCGGCCGTCGTCGCCTTCGCCGCGACGGGGCGGTCCCCCTTCGGCACCGGTTCGGCCCCGGCCATCATGCGCCGTGTCCTCGACGGGCAGCCGGACCTGCGGGGCCTGCCCGAGGCGACGGCCCGCGCGCTGGAGGCCGCTCTCGACACCGATCCTTCGCGGAGGATCGGCTATTCGGAGCTCGTCGAAAGCCTGGAGACAGGGGAGTTCGCCGGCGCCCGCCAGGGCGGCGACTCGGCGGCGCCGGCGAGAGCCGGCCGGCATGCCGCGGGGCTCGCGGGCCTGGCGGCGGG
>ERZ773079.1965-NODE-1965-length-11818-cov-25.262178_pt1 | contig 11818 bp, 14 predicted proteins | sample MGYA00511355_ERZ773079 | MGnify/ENA primary metagenome ERZ773079 (study PRJEB29015, sample SAMEA2737979) | human oral metagenome | biome: human oral; feature: human-associated habitat; material: dental | place: China | collected 2117 ... | reverse complement strand
TTTCAGTTCCTTCAAGAACTGCAACTGCTGAGTTTGTTGTACCTAAGTCAATACCGATAATTTTAGACATGTGTTTTTCTCCTTAAATTTTATTTTCTATTTTTCTTTTTAATACTCTTCTTAAGTGGCGACGCCGTCAGAGCTTGACTTCGTCAATCTCTTTGACTAAACTTTGGGCCTAAAGGCTCAAAGTTTTCGTAAATAGCGCCACGGCGAAGAGTATCGCCTTTGGTTCGCTTCGCTCACTATTGCAAAGCTGAACAACTTTCTTAACTTTCTTCATAGTTTATTGTCGTTTCGGACAAGTTTTTTATTTTTTATGTTACGACACGAGAAATAGAAATTATGCGCAGTAGCTGATTGGCAGTTCACTTCGTAAACGCTCGTGACCAGCCTAATCACCCTTGCGGGGGTGCGTCAACGAAATCACAGATTTCTGACTTACCGCCTAGTTATACACTACCACCATTGCTGGTCTTAGGATGCGGTCATGGAGTTTGTAGCCTTTTTGGAAGACTTGGGCAATGGTATCTGCTGGATGCTCGTCATCTGCTGGAACGGTTTGGATGGCCATGTGATAGTTATGGTCAAATGCTCCGTCCGCCGCGATTTCTTCAATTCCTTCTTCTTTAAGGGCATGAATCAAGCTTTCTTGTACCATTTCCAGACCTTTTTTAACATCGTCTGTCAATCCTTCAACGGCAAGCGCACGCTCAAGGTTATCCAAAGAAGGGAGAATCGCTTTTGCCAAATCTTGGCTTCGATAGCGTTGCAAGAGTTGGCGCTCTTCATTCGCACGACGTTGTATGTTTTGCATTTCTGCATGAGCGCGAAGGTATTTATTTTCAAAGTCTTCTGCACGCTCATTGGCTAGTTCTAGTTCTGATTTTTCAGAAGTAGTTTCATCAGCTTCTTCAGCGGTTTCTACAGCCTCTTCAGCAGTTTCTATTACTTCCTCTTCTTTTACTTCTTCGTTTTTTATTTCCTCAGACATTTTTCGCCTCCTTTTTAGGAATTTATGTAATTTTATGTTCAACTCACCTCATAATGATTACTACTCAAATATCGGTAGAAATCGATGAGTTTCATAGTTAGGACTCGATTGACAACATTGAGTTGACTGACCACCTTTTGGTAATCCAGATTGACTGGACCGACCACCGCCAGCATACCAAATCCCCGATAGGGAATCAAGAATTTGCTGGAAATCAAGGTTAGATTAGCCAGACAGTCCTCTTGGCTAGCTGCGACTCGGACATTTTGCATTTGATCCTCGGTTAAGCTATCGCGAATTTCAAAGGCTACCTTCTGCCGATCATCAAAGAACTGATAGGTCTCAAGATCCGCAAAACGTAGCAACTGAACCTTGCCAGCTACAGCTACTTTTTCCGAAAACATCTGAGCAAAAATATGCTCAAAGAGATCGAGAACATTGTCCGTCGTCGTAAAGTAACGCTGGATAATCTGCGGGATCTCTGTCCGAATCTTATAGTGAATATCTAAGACCGTCTGTCCCAGAAAGCGTTCCTGAATCATATCCCTCAAGCGCAGCAGATCTTCCTGGAGAAAATTCCTAGGAATCATGAACTGACTGGTCAGGGTATTGGACTCATCCAGAGTAAAGACCGCTAAGGCTGCATGCTGACTGAGAACCACGATATCAAATGCTGTCAGTCGCTGCCGACTAGGCTCAACATCAAGGGCTACAACCGTGCAATCACTCAACTCTGCCAAGACATCTGCCGCCCGCTGCAGGATATCCTCCAGCTTGAAAAACTCTTGATCGAAGGCCTTGACGACCTCGTAGAGTTCATTTTCCGCCAGCTGGTCAAAGGACAAGGAATGCCGGACGAAATACTGGAAACCAGCGACACTGGGCTTGCGGCCACTTGATGTATGGGCCTTTTCCAGCAGTCCTTCCTTTTCCAAGGCTGCCATGTCATTACGGATGGTGGCACTCGAAGACTGGATAGACTCTTGTAAAGCTTTAGAACCGACAGGCTCCTGCGTCTTGGTAAAGATATCAATAATTAGATTTAAAATCTCATTTTGGCGTTCTGTTACCAAGGACCTCACCTCTCTTTAGAAAATTTCCAGCCACTGGCGAGATTTTATTTTTTATATTTAGCACTCTAATGCATCGAGTGCTAAGTTATGATTCTATTATACACTCTTAAAAATGAATGTCAAGACAAAAAACCAAAAAATTAGCACTCTTTTTGCAAGAGTGCTAAAAATCAGTCTCAAGTCCTAGAAAACTTTATTGGATAGGATCCCTTTTACAATTCTTTTGATGAGCTTTAAGCTTTTTCATAGCCCAATCATAGTGACTGGATGTTGCGCTGACAAAATAGGAGCCCAAGGTCGTTCCACCCGTCCATTTATAAACTCCTTTAGAAAATAATTCTTCATTGGTCAAGGTTGCGGCTAGGTCTAGGACAGCTCTATGTGAACTAGCCAGTAAAGAACTTGCCTCCTCAAGAGAGGTCCGCTGGTGCTTTTTCCAAAATGCGACATTCATATCACCATAAGTCCTCCAATTGTAGGGAGCAGGCAGAAAGGACTTCTCTTCTCCCCTTTGATTGGCCTCTACCCAGTTGAGCAGCAGCTGGTGCCACTCATAAAGATGTACTAAGACATCCCTCAGATTCCGATCACGCTTCCAGTGGGCTTCTTTCTTTTTCTCATCCTTTGAAAAATCAAAGGGCCTCGCCAACTCTTCTACTGTCATGTTCGAAATGAGCAGATTGAGTTTTTCGAAATTTTCTGTAGCTGCAGCCAGTAAATCGTTTTTTGTTGCAGGTCTTGGCATGTTACATTCCTCCTATCTGACAGCATACCTTAAGATAGTTTTCAACTTTTCTTCTGGTGTTCTATTTTTGTTGCTTAAGTATATCTCTCTGTGAACTTGGTCGCATCTCTCTAGTCCCAAGCTGCTTGCCAGCTCGTCCATTTTCTCAAAAGAGGCCGGCTCACTGTCATAACTTCCTATGTGTAAGACCTGAAGGGCTCGCTCCTCTGGCAAGCTTTGCCAACAGATGTCATCGTAGAGGGGATTGGGCTTTTTCTTGCGGACATGCTCAAGCGCCACTGTATACATGTCCTGAGTGATGACATTGGGCTGCTGAATCATGAGTTGATAGCGCAGCTGACTTCTATCGAAGCCTTCCCCAGCAGTTTTTTCCCAAATCCCCTCCAAAGGATAGACCGTGAAATCCGTCGCCTTGTTCTCCGCCTCATCTTTCATCATGGATTTAAAGAGCATTTTTATGGAATAGGCCAGTGAATAAAGGGCAGCTACCCGCTCGGAGAAATCCGCTTCATTGGGGTCGCCCGCTCCTTCGATCACAATGAACTGTTGACTCGGCACCTCTACCAGCTCTGGCTTTTGCTTGGCTCCATAAAGGCCTTTCTCGCTCTTTCTCCATTCATATTTCATCTTACTGCCTCCTTTTCTCTTCTTACCATTAGTATACAAGAAGATACCTGACACCCTATGTCAAGTTTTATATTTTTCTGCTAGCTTATGAATCATTTCTTTCATTTTCACTCGGATTTCGGGCGGATCTAAGACCTCCACAGCGTCTCCAAAGGACAGTATGTAACTATATAGACGCTGGTCATTGGGAATTTCAATTTCTGTATATAAATTTCCTTCGGCATCTGTCCGAATGTCTCCGCCTAATTCGTCATAAACCCTGAAGGCCACTTTGCGATCAAACTTGACTACCAGATTAATGGTATTTTCGTAGGTCAGCTCTTTTTCCAAGACGACATCTTCAAAGCTGTCCTCAAACCTTTTCTCCAGCTGCTCTAGATTTTTCATCCGAGATAGCTTAAAATACCTGAATTCCTGTCGCAAGAGGCAGAAAGCATAGAGATACCAATTCTGACTTTTAAAGAACAAACGTACAGGCTTGACACAGCGATTTGTCTCCTGTCCATCGCTAGCCAAGTAAGAAAAAGAAACAAGGTGCTTGCTTAGAATCGCAGTTTTTAATTGATGAAAGCTTTCTTCATATGCTTTATCGTTTTGCCAGTGATTAAAATCGATTTCGATCCAGTTGGAATTTTTGACTTGAAATAGCGCCGAAAGCTTTGTAAGCAGGTCACTCTGGTGAAGCTGACTAGTGCTGTCCAAACCTTGCAGAGCCGCCATGATCTGCTCTTTCTCCTCCGCTGTCAGTAAGGACTTCCGCAAGACAAAATCCTCTGCGATTTCTATGCCGCCACCCTTTCCTTGCATGGTATAAATCGGAATCCCAGCGCTGCTTAGAGAGTCTACATCTCGATAAATGGTCCGAACCGAAACTTCGAATTTCTCGGCTAGCTCCGTTGCAGTCACTTTCCCTCTCTCCAAAATGTAGTACAATATCCGAAATAGTCTATTATTCTGCATGCTTGCTCCTTCTCCTCTTCCTATTATACAATACTTGCCATAGCATGTCATATTTAGGCGGATTAGACTTAGGATAGGCTAAAAGGAAAAAGGATAAATGCTGAACATTCATCCTTTTAGTGATTAGAAATCTTATTTTCAATAGATGTTGTTTGTTTTTGTTTCCATGATCACTGCTAAACTTTGCCATTATTTCCTGTAACTGGGGCCAAGGTTGGCAGAGCCACTCCTTCTTTTAGCAGGGCTTCATGGTAGAGCCTATAAAAAATATGGTAGATACTGGTCTGCATGCCGCCCTCTACTGTCAAGCTGACCCGAAAATTAAACTGGCCATTAGCGGCCATCTGCGGGCCTAGAATATCAGGCTCCTTCATAATCTCTGGATGCTCTGGCACAGCTTCCTGATTGACAGCGGCGATAATCCGATAAATTTCATCCAAATCCGTCTCAGCATAGATAGGAATATCAATCAGAACTCGCATATCGCCACGAGAAAGATTGCTGACAACGGTAATATTTCGGTTGGGCACAAAGTGAAGAGTTCCGTCCGCATCGCGTACCTGCGTAGTCCGAATCCCGACGCTGACAACTGTTCCTGCAATCTTGATAGCACCATTGGTCAAGCGAACATTGTCCCCTACATCCAACTGATGCTCTAAGAGAATAAAGAAACCGTTGACCAGATCGGACAGAAAGCCCTGCGCCCCCATCCCAATGGCTACACCAGCAATCCCTGCCCCAGCCAAAAGACTTGAGACCGGCATGCCCAAAATGGATAAAATCCAGTAGAACAAAAGAAAATAAAGGGTATAATTGAGCAAATTCTCAATCAGGCGTGTAATGGTCTTTTGTCGAGCCTCATCCTGCCGAGATAATTTCAAAGATGGCGCAATCAGTCTAGTCACAAAAAGATGGAGAATTTTCTTAGCCACCCAAAATAGTAAACACAAAAAGACCAAGGAGACGAATTTCGAAAACACATCATCCAGAATAGCTGACCAGTCAAATTGCTGGAAATAGCGCGTAAAGACATTCCCATTAGCTGTCATTCTTTCCTCCTATGAGACACAAAAATCTTATTCATTATACCACAAAGGGCGACAGATAGGCATCAAAGCAGCCTTATTCCGCATAGCGAATACTAAAAAACATTGATTTTATACGACCTCTAGCGTGTAATGGAAAGCAGTTTATTTTAGAAAGGAATCTACTATGTTTCATCGAATTCTTTCTGCTTGGAATCGTGCCAATCTTATCAAACGGATTTCTATCGGGATTATCACAGGCGCCCTACTGGCTCTCATCTTCCCACAAGCCAGCGCCATTAGCCTACTGGGACAAATCTTTGTCGGCGGTCTAAAAGCTATCGCACCACTGCTCATTTTACCCTCGTTGCCAATGCCCTCTCTCAGCACCAAAAAGGGCAGAAAAGCAATATGAAAACCGTCATTATCCTCTATCTAATAGGGACTTTTGCGGCTGTCCTTGTCGCCGTCCTCGCCAACTATATCTTTCCTGTGACCATTGAGCTGACCGCAGCCAGCTCGGAAGTTAGTCCACCGAAAGGCATCGGCCAAGTTTTGAGCAATCTCCTTCTCAACCTTGTCGATAATCCAATCAACGCCCTGATTAAGGCTAATTATATTGGAATTCTGTCTTGGGCAGTTGTCTTTGGGGTGGCCATGCGAGAAGCCAGTCAGAATAGCAAAGAACTCTTTAAAACACTGGCAGATATTACTTCAAAGATTGTCGAATGGATTATCAATCTGGCTCCCTTTGGTATTTTAGGACTAGTTTACACGACCATTTCTGGCAAAGGATTTGAGGCGCTCAAGAGCTACGGCATGCTCCTGCTCCTACTATTAGCTTCCATGGCTCTTGTCGCTCTGGTCGTCAATCCCTTGATCGTCTCCATCGTTCTTCGAAAAAATCCTTATCCACTAGTTTGGCACTGCTTAAAAGTCAGTGGCGTCATCCAAGACTCTTGCGAAACTGCCCTCAACTCATCCACAGACGTGCTTTTTACAGCTGTTGCTGAAATGAGCACCTGGCCCAAGGAAAAACGTTATTAAACAAAGCGCTGAGGCTAGGACAAAAGTCCTAGCCTCTCAATTGTCTTTGGATTGTCGAGCAAGACGCAGTGGTTGAGTGGGCTCTACTAGGCTGATTTCATCAGCTTTTACAGCCCTACTCAACTGTGCGGAGGTGGGACGACGAAATCGAATTCTAACGAATTACCGATTTCTGTCCCACTCTCAGTTTTTTATTTTGTCCTACGAGATACTTTCCCTGCCCTTTCCTTAAAAAAGATTTAATCTTTTCTTAAAGATAACTGATATCAGCTAGCTTTAAGCCGCAATCTGTATACTTTCTACACATCATCTAAGAAAGAGGTATGGATATGGACTATCTAGTGATTCCAGCTTACGAGCCCGATTATAATTTGATTAAACTGATTCAAAAAATTCAGAGCAAGAGCGATTTTCATATCATTGTCATCGATGACGGCAGCTCAGCCAAGCGCCAGACAGTCTTTCAAAAGGCTGAACAATATGCGACTGTCCTCCATCACGAGAACAATCAAGGCAAAGGGCAAGCGCTGAAAACTGCCTTCACCTACATCCAGTCTCTGGGTCAATACGGAACAGTCATCACAGCAGATGCGGATGGCCAGCACAAGTTCTGGGATATTTTCCGCGTGGCAAGCAAGGCTGCTGAACATCCCAATCAGCTGATTCTGGGCGCACGCGCCTTTACTGGCAAAGTCCCTCTGCGCAGTCGCTTCGGCAACAGCCTGACTCGGTCTCTCTTCAAGCTCCAGACTGGGGTGGATGTCTCCGATACGCAGACTGGTTTACGTGCCTTTACGACCAATATGATTCCCTTTATGCTAAAGGTAGAAGGTCAGCGCTATGAGTACGAAATGAACATGCTCTTAGAAGCCAGCAAGGAATATCCCATTTTGGAAGTGCCCATTGAGACAGTCTATATCAATGATAATGAAGGTTCGCACTTCCGACCTGTTAGAGACGGACTCATGATTTATAAAAATATTTTCAAATTTGCCCTAACCTCTCTCAGCAGCTTCGTCGTCGACTATATGGTCTACGCACTGGCTCTCTTGTTTTTAGCTGCTGTGCGAACCAGCCTGAGAATTCTTTTAGCTAACGGGGTTGCCCGAGTGACCAGTTCGGTCTTCAACTACTCGACTAATAAAAAACTGGTCTTTAAGAACGACGACAGTATACTCAAGACAGGGACTAGCTATTTCAGCCTAGCTCTGGCGCTCTTTATCCTAGATACACTGCTGATTCGCCTCTTCTACGCTGTCTTTGGACTCAATCTTCTGCTTGCCAAGATTATCGTCGGACTACTGCTCTTCACCGTCTCTTGGATGGTCCAAAAAAGATTTATTTTTAAAGAAAGGACACACACCGCATCATGAAATTTTTAAAGAAAGGCTATGCCTACGCCTCCATTTTCGGGCTACTTCTGACAGCTTCCTTCAGCTACTCCATGCTGAAAACCTTCGTCATCGCAGAGACTATTTCCACAGTCTCCAATACCGCTTCGACGTCTAATGCCGAGGCTGCCAGCAAGGCTGCTGAAACAGCCACAGTGACAGATACCAGCTATTCAGACGATAACATCTCGGTCACCCTGACTGAAAAGACCGTCAATAATACTCAAGTCTATGTTGCCGATGTAACCGTCAGCTCCGCTGAATACTTGAAAACTGCCCTCGCAAACAACACCTACGGGAACAATGTCACCGCCAAGACCTCGGAAACGGCAGCTAATAACAATGCTATCCTAGCGGTCAATGGCGACTACTATGGAGCCAATACGACTGGCTATGTCATCCGTAATGGCGTTGTCTACCGCGATACCGTCCGAGAGGACGCCAGCAATGGAGATTTGGCCATTTACAAAGACGGCTCTTTTAAAATCATTTACGAAAATGAAATCTCTGCTGACCAGCTGGTCGAAGACGGTGTGGTCAATCTTCTAGCCTTCGGCCCAGCTCTTGTAGAAAATAGTGAGATTGTCGTTGATACCAAGTCCGAAGTCGGCCAGTCCATGGCTTCCAATCCCCGGACAGCTATCGGTATCATTGACGAAAACCACTATATCATCATCGTTTCAGACGGACGCACTTCAGAAAGTCAGGGACTTTCCCTCTATGAAATGGCTGAAGTCATGAAATCTTATGGCGTCAAGACGGCCTATAACCTTGACGGTGGCGGCTCGTCCACTATGTACTTCAACGGTCAGGTCATCAACAAGCCTACCACCAACGGAAATATTTCAGAAAGGGCGGTGAGCGACATTGTCTACATCGGTTACTAATCCCAGCAAAAAACGTTTCAACAAAACAGCTGTTTCCTACATCCTGCTAACGATTTTCTTCTTTGCTTTCGGCAGAATCTATGAAACCTTCAGCTTCGGGGAAACATCTGTCCACATGCACTATCTCTTTGCCCTTCCTCTAGTGGGCGGCATCCTCCTCCTGCTCTTCATGAAAATGATTCCCAACCTCTCTCGGCTCAGCCTCAACCTCTGGAACTCAGCTGTAGCCATCATAACAGCCGGCATGCTCTTCCGTGGTATCGTCAATCTCTCTGGACGCTCCACGACACTGGATATGCCCTACTGGTATATAGGAGCAGCCTTTGCGGCTCTGGCACTACTCTCCATGGTCTTTACTCGAAGTGAGTGGAATAAAGAAATCCAGGCACAGCCAATACCCAGCAAAAAAGAAGATACAAAACTAAGTCGTCGTGAAACCTACAGCCAAGTATAAACCAAAAAACCTCAGAAAAATCTGAGGTTTTTATTCTAGTGATAATCATTCTGAGTCTTCATTCACATTCATACACACTACCTAGCGGATCAATGACTTCTGCCAGCTTAAAGTGTCCCAGCTCATAATGGTAATGACAGATGGCGCAGTTGCCAAAGCGCACCTTGGGATCCAGAGTTTGGGCTGCAATCTTGAGATAGAAGGCCCACATGGCACCGCCGTGGCTAACAGCCAAGACCGGCTCTGCTCCTGCCTGCTCCATGACCTCAGTTAGAGTGACCAGCATGCGCTCACCGACTTGGTCCACACCTTCTCCGCCATAAGGGACGAAGAGGTCCTCAAAAGAGGTGGCTCCTGGTCGAAATTTCGGCTGCAAGCGTTCGGGCTGAGCCTCAAAAAGACCAAAATTCCATTCTTTAATGCCTTTTAGACGGGTATAGTCGGTCCGGCGAGAAATAAGTTCCAGAGTATCAGAAGCCCGCTCCTGGGTGGACGAGTAGAGCTGGCCAAAACGAATGCCCCGCTCTTTCAAATAAGCTCCTGCCTGCCGGGCTTGATTCTGTCCCAGTTCTGTCAGAGGAGAATCGCAAGCTCCCTGTACCAAGCCCTCTTGATTGAAAAAGGTCTGGCCGTGCCGCATTAAATATAAATCTTTCATTTCCCCTCCCAATCGCTAAAATCGTGACCAATGGCCTCTTCCAGGTAAAATTGGTCATCTTCAAAAGTAAACTTTAAAATTCCGCAGTTAGTCATGTGACCTAGACTATCCAGACGCCAGTTTTTCTGCCAAGCTCTGGCAAAATTGGCTATAGCTCCGCCATGAGAAACCATAAGCACAGACTGACCATCCGTCTCCTGCATGAGCTGAAGAATGGTCACTGCCATGCGCTCCCTCACCTGATCCTGTGATTCACCACCATAGGTCACAAAGAAATCTCCATAAGGCAAGGGCGGATTGAGGTCTTCGCTTTCTCCTTCAAAGGTACCGAAGTTCCACTCCTTTAGTCCCTTGACACGCTTATAGGGAAGTTTACCATCTGTTACCAATTCCAAGGTATCACAGGCTCGCTCTTGAGTAGAGCTATAAGCATCGTCAAATGTAATACTGGCATCCTTAAAATATTGCCCTGCCACCTTGGCCTGATAAATACCAAAATCGGTCAGAGGAGCATCACACCAGCCCTGCACCTTATGACGCAGATTAAAAAGCGTCTGCCCATGCCGCATCAGATAAAGAGTTTTTGCCATCATTCACATCTCCTTTAGATGAGTTCTAACTTTTCAAAGGCCTTATAGAGACCGTCTTGGCTGACCGAGTCTGTCACCAGATCGGCCATGGCCTTGATTTCCTCTCCGCCATTTCCCATAGCGACCCCGACCTGACAATAGTCCAGCATAGGAATATCAACCTTGGCATCGCCAAAAGCCATAGTATCCGCCCTGTCAGCATTCAGATGCTTCAGAAGAACCTCAATGGCATGCGCCTTGGTAATGCCTTTGACTCCCAAGTCACCAAAGAGGGCATGCTCCCCCTTGCCTCCCCAAGTACCTGCCTTGAGCTCAGGAAAAGCTGACTTAGAGTCCAGATGGTCTTGGTAGCTCTTGAGGATAAAGCTGACTTTATTCAGGTCGTCTCGGTAGAGCTCTCCTCCATAGACCAGGCCGTGAAGGGCTTCTTCAGCCTCCATATTTACGACTTCTTCTGGCTTGGCACCTTTTCCAAGTACATAGGTCCGAAGAACTGGTCGCGCTGCTTCGCGGAAGCCCCTGCTTGCAAAGAGACCGTTATTACTCTCTAGGTAAAACTCTAGCCTCCGCTCCTGAAGCCAGTCGACTAGCCTCTTAGCGACATCTCGCGGAATCAGCTGGTACAAAATAACCTGCCCCTCATGCTCCACATAAGAACCGTTGCCACCAATCATGCCATCAAAGCCAATATCCCAGATTTCCGGCGGCATCTCAGCCTTGCTGCGACCTGTGCACACATAAACCAAATGGCCCTTTTCCCGTGCCTTGCGAATGGCGACCACAGCAGACTCCGGTATATGATTATCATAGTCGATGATGGTACCGTCCACATCCAGAAAGATGATTTTTCTCGTCATAAAACTTCCTCTTCCTCGCATTTGCCGAATGCTTTCTACTAATAATCCAAGCTAGCAAACGTTTTCTTCAATTTTTACAAATTCTCCCATTGTGACCCAGCTTTATTTTATAAAAGCTTCACTCTATTATATACCTTTTTGAAAGCCTTTTCCTATAGAATTATCAGAGATAATGGTACTATCCTTTTTTTTCAGAGAAAAAAACAAGAAGGACAGCTTTTAATCAGCTTGTTCCTTCTGCTCTTTTCGTTCCCCATCTTATCTACTCATCCTCTGCTTCAAACAGCCAGAGTTTGGAATCAAAGTCATAGCTTGGCTCTTGCTCAGAATCCTCCAGTAGCTGACCGCTGGAAGCGTCCGTGGTAACTAGCCCAACTCGCATAAGCTCAGCCCCAGTATAGCTACGCCCCTCTAGCCGATAGACCTTATCCACAGCCAGTCCTTTCAGTTGCAAACGCTGATGAGAGCGATTGACTTGATTGAGGACCTTGAAAGTGCCTAAAAGTGCCG
>ERZ773079.1958-NODE-1958-length-11845-cov-3.076166_pt1 | contig 11845 bp, 10 predicted proteins | sample MGYA00511355_ERZ773079 | MGnify/ENA primary metagenome ERZ773079 (study PRJEB29015, sample SAMEA2737979) | human oral metagenome | biome: human oral; feature: human-associated habitat; material: dental | place: China | collected 2117 ... | reverse complement strand
ATTTGCCTCAGGCATCTCATCCAGAAGCTGCTGCCCATAACGCTGCCCAAGACATCCTGCTACAATGAGGCTGCGGCAGCGTCCTGTCTCCTTATAGTCCGCCATTCCGAGCACCGTTGTGATGGACTCCTCTTTCGCCGATTGTATAAATGCACATGTATTGACAATCAGGATATCTGCCTCTGCCGGTTCATTCGTCAACTCGATGCCGTGCTCCTGCATAATCCCGAGCATGACTTCAGTATCCACCAAATTCTTTGCACAACCGAGACTGATGAAACCTGCTTTCACTTAAAAAACTCCTCCGGCACTCATCTTTATTAGCTTTCGTAAAATCGTACTTCTTTAACCCAACGGTCCAGCAGTACGTCTTTTTCCTTTTTCGTAAAATATGGGCGATTTTGGAAGATGCTAATATCCTTCCCCGCGAAAATCTGACCAGATAACGCAGCAGGATTTGTCGTCAGAAAATAAAATCCCTGATGTTTTAGTGCGATCTGGGCTTCATCTGTCAGCAGCCAGTCTGCAAATCGTTTTGCCTCATGTGTATCGCGTTCTGTTGCGGGAAATACAATCCCTGTGCCAAGAACAGCGGCAGCCGTGCCGTCAGATGGATAGAGAATACGGATGGGATAATCATCGCGAACATAGCGCAGTGTCTCACTCAATACAGCGACAGAAAGATCTACCTCGCCCATCCCGGCTTGACGCACAGGGGTATGGAGATACCTTGAATACTGCACAATCTTCGGCTGAATCCCACGCCATAGATCAAATGTCTGTGGTGCCCCATACTCTGCAATCATGCTGTAGAGCAAATTGGCAGCCGCATCTGCCGCCATAAAATCGGTCATGCCGATGCGAATATCCTTTTGATAGGAAAGCGTCTGCCAAGAATTTGGAAGATCAAGATGTGTCCTAAGATACTCCTCATTTACAGCAAAGACAATCGGATCATACCATACCCCCGTCCAATATCCATTGGGATGACGAAAGGATGCCGCAACCTGATCATTCTTCTCAGAGACATACGGCACAAGAACCCCCTCTGCCGCAGCCCGATCCAACGTGTCACGATCCGTCAATACAAGAGAAGCTTTCCCGGCAGGCTCATGCTGTAATTGATCGTGCAGACGATTCAATATTTGATCGGATGAAAGCTGAACAAAATTAACCCTAATACTGTATTCTTTTTCATAGCCTTCAGACAGCACTACGGCAACCTCTGCGGGAAGAGATGTATAAGCCATAATCTCCTGCATGGGGCGATGTTCAACAGAGCGCGTCCCCGATGAGAGATACGCTGAACCAGCCACAATGATTATCAAGAAGAAAGCCACCATCAGAATGAATGGCGAATATCGCTTCATGAAAAATCCCCTTTAGCATAAAAACGGCTCTTTATATTATAAACAATTCATCTAAAATCCACAAGGCTTTTCATACCAACAGCTGTATAGTTTTCAGAAACACACGATAAATCCCCCCATCTTCTCATCCTCTTAACGCGTATGTAAACAAACATGACAAAAGAGAAGTCCCGCCACGATACATGTTTTTATATGCTTATTTGTTTATATGATAGAAAAGTTGCAAATGATACTTTCATTTTCTCAAAATTGTGCTATAATCGGAGGGAATCAAAGATTTTTGACCTACGTTATTTTTTCGATACAGGAGGTTTGTTGATTATGGCAATCACAAAGGATATGAGTATCATCGACATCGTTCAGCAGTATCCCGACACTGTCGAGATACTGATGAATGCAGGTATGGGCTGTCTTGGCTGTGCCGCATCACATTTTGAAAATATTGAGCAGGGCGCAATGGCACACGGGATCGACATTGATGAACTCATCAATGCACTCAACAAGTCCATTGGAGAAACTGCCGCAGCAGCAGAATAAAGAGTCGGCGCATCCCCCCTTCAGCACGAACGGGGGGATTTTTATTGCAGAAATTTACTTTCACGTAAAAATCCGACTGCATCGCAGTCGGAAAACAAATCATATGGTGCGGATGAAGGGGATCGAACCCATACGCCTTGCGGCACTGGATCCTAAGTCCAGCGCGTCTGCCAGTTCCGCCACATCCGCGTATAATATAACTTAGGCAGTATAGCATCAATGATATGCCTTTGTCAAATTCTTAACTGCTGCCCAAAACAGCCGGCAAACTTAGACGGATTCCTATGACTTCTTCAGGCATCCGTCGATGAGACATTCATCGAAATGACTGTCATGAATAACAAGAGTGCAGAAATGCCAGCGCCAAGACCTGCATAGCCGCTCCCCGTAAGACCATCCACGATATAACCAAGGAGGGAGCAAACGGCAGTAACGCCAACATAGGGAAGCTGTGTTGCTACATGATCGAGATGATGACATTGTGCACCTGCTGATGCTAAGATGGTCGTATCGGAAATGGGTGATGCGTGATCCCCACAGACGGCGCCGGAAAGGATCGCTGCGACCGAGACCACGAGCATATCTGATGCGCCCTGCCCAAGCACAGCGATCGCAATAGGAATCAAAATTCCGAACGTTCCCCAACTTGTTCCCGTCGCAAATGCAAGTCCTGCTGCAACGAGAAAGAAAAGGGGCGGGAGAAACATAACGACACCCGCGTGCGCTTCCACAACTGCACCAACGAACCCCCCGAGATCCAAATACTCCTTACTGCAGATGCCTGAGAGCGTCCATGCGAGACACAGGATAAAAATTGCCGGTGTCATCGCCTTAAATCCCCAGCCAAAACTATCACAGAAAACATTGAATGAAACAACACGGCGTGGAAGATATAAAAACCCCGTAAAGACAAAGGCGATAAAGGAGCCCAGCACGAGCGATTTCGATGAATCGCAGTTTGCAAACGCCTCTGCAATGCTTCTTCCCTCATGGATGCCGCCTGTATAGAGCATCCCATAGATGCAGGCGGCGATGAGCACCAAAAGCGGAAGCAGGAGGTCCATCATCTTTCCGTGTCCCTCACTTGCCGCACTCGCAGATGCCTCTGCAGTATCACGGTATTCCTTCGGGATCTCAAAATGCTCATTGGATTTCTCAATACTTTTACGCATTGCTCCGAAATCACGCCCGGTCCAAATGATAAAAAGCATAAATAGAATCGTCAGCCATGCATAAAGGTTAAAAGGGATTGTCTGCAAAAAGAGCGCAAATCCATCAATGGCCGCCTCTTTGGGCAGGGAGGAGCCAACTGCCGCCGCCCAACTGGATACAGGTGCAATAATGCAAATGGGCGCCGCCGTCGCATCAATGATATAGGCCAGCTTCGTCCGTGCAATCTGGAATTTATCCGTCACCGGCCGCATAACCGTACCTACCGTAAGACAATTAAAATAATCATCAATAAAAATCACAATCCCGAGGAGCACGGTCAAAAAAGAGGCACTGCGCTTCCCTTTGATGACCCGCGTTGCCCATTCACCATAGGCATGCATGGCCCCCGAACGCGTGATTGCCGCAACCAAAATACCGAGGATGACCAAAAAGACCAGAATATTGACATTATTTCCGACCTTATCTGCCATCACTTGAAACATCGTGAGTATTGCCTCTAGGGCATTTCCGCCCACAAAGAGCATTGCTCCGGAAAAGATGCCGATAATCAGCGACATGTAAACTTCCTTTGTCCAGAGCGCTAAGACAATCGTAATCACCGGCGGCAAAATGGACCATGCGCTTGCTGTCATAAGATATATGCACTCCCTTTGCTGTTTTCTGCAAAAACTGCTCTCTATTATATCAAAAAAGTACAATTTAGCAAAACAAATCCATCGACGGAAAAATGCAGCTTTTGCCCAAAATATCAAGTACATCCATCATACAGCTAAAAGGAGTGCTGCGAGTGCATCCTCTGTATGCACCTCAATATCCGGAAGCACCTCCGTTTTGTCTGGTCTTTTCCGATTCCTATGGTTGAACCATACCGATTGCCACCCCGCACATTTTGCCCCCATCACATCAAGTCCGAACGCATCTCCGACATAGACGAGATGTTCCGGCGCCAAGCCCAATCGGTGCTCCATTTCACGAAAAATCTGCACATCAGGCTTTCGGAACGCATGATCTCCCGAGACGATAATGCACTCCTGCGGCACCCACTGTGCGATATTGAGTGAGCGCAGTTTATTCCTCTGGTGCATGGAATCCCCATTGGTAATGATTCCAAGCGCAGCACGCTCCTGCAGCGCATCAAGCAGTTCCCGCATCACCTCGGACAGCTGAATCCGGTATTGCAGCTGCATATAAAGATGCTGAAAATCCAACGCCTCCTCATCTGTTATACAAACACCGTAATCGCGAAATGCCATGCGCAGACGATAGATATAAAGTTCCTCCATTGTCATTTTGCCCGTCTGTGAATCATCAAAACGCGCATCGCTGTATCGGCGAAAGGCGAGAAACAGCGGCGCAAGCGGAAGATCATAGCGTTTTTCATAAAGTCTTTCATAAGCACCAATAAAAGGCAGCGACATATCATACAGCGTATCATCAACATCAAATACTACACCGTGGTATTCCATAGTGTGCCTCCCACTCTGCATGCATACCCTTTTTCACAATTATAAAACAAATGAAAAAGCCTCGCAACGAATTACCGTGGAATTTTTCCATGGACAAATGTCTCTGCCGTCATATGACGTCCATCTGTTCGAAATACAATTGCCCCATCGCGGTCTGTCCGCAATATCGCAGCACCCACGCGTTCATACCGTGCAAGCACATCAGGACGCGGGTGTCCAAAGGCGTTATCTGCACCGACACAACACACCGCATACAGGGGATGCGCTGCCTTTACAAACGCCTCCGAACTGGATGTGTCAGAACCATGATGCGGCACTTTCACAACGGTACTCGCTACTGCTGCACCGGCGGCGAGCATCCTTTCCTCATGCTCTTTGACCAAATCGCCGGTAAAAAGAAACCGCGCCTCTCCATAGCACACACGATAAACGTTGGATACTTCGTTGCCCGTTGCATGATTGGCCGGATCGTAATCGGGCGCATATATGGTCTCTACTGTAACCCCATCCAAAACGACCGTCTGTCCCGCCTCAATGCGGCTGAACTTCAAAAGCAGCGGATTCCCATCTCCCATACGCATACTCCTAGCATAAGCTGCCGTCCCTTCATCTGCTGTAAAGACATGCTGTACGGGAAGCATCGTGAGAATCGCGCCGGCACCTGCTGCATGGTCTTCATGTGCATGGGAAAGAAAGATATAATCCACCGACCGAATCCCATAATGCAAAAGATAGGGGACATCGACCCGTGCGCCAATATCAAAGGCACCGTCCCGCGTTCCACCGGTATCAAAGAGCATGGCATGACCATGCGGTGTAACCACGAGGGCGCAGTCCCCCTGTCCCACATCAATAAAATGTACCGTCATCTCATCGGGATGTACTGCATAGCGGAAAAAAAGTGCAGCGAGCAGCGTAATGAGAGTGCCTCCAAGAGCATAGCGATAACGCCCAACGTACGAAAAAAATATACCGCGATTGTCCGGCGGCAAAATCATCAGTACCAGTACCCCGTAATAACAAAGCCCCCAACCAACGCCAATGGACGGAACCCAAACCTGCGCCGCCGGAAGCAGTGCAATAAAGCGTGTCAGTTCAAAGGTCCCCCCGAGCAGCAAACTGTCAAAACTGAATACAAATAAGCCAAGCATGGGGAAAATGAATGCTGCAACTCCTCCAAAGAGACCCAAAACAATGACAAGCTCCACGAGGGGAACAACAACGAGATTGGCAAGCAGTGCGGAAAGCGAAAGCTGATTGAAATACCATGCAAGGATGGGGAGCGTCGCAAGCTGTGCAGAAATTGTAATCGCAAGACTGCCCGCAATAAAAGAAGGCAGTCGATGCAGGTGCTCCCGAAATATCGGCGCTAGAAAAAGCAGACCTGCCGTTGCCAAAAACGAAAGCTGAAAACTGATATGAAACAACAGCAATGGTGAAAGCAGCAGCATCAAAATCCCTGTGATAAGCAGAATGCGCTGTGCATCTCGTTCCCGTCCGAGAACAAGGCCAAGAAACGCTGCCCCACCCATAATACCCGAACGCACTGCCGGCGGAACAAGCCCCGCAAGTACAACATAGAGCACAATAATCGCAGTCACACTCACTGCCCCAAGCCATTTAGGCAGGCGCAGGAACGTGGCAATCCATGCCGTAACTGCTGCAACGAGACTAATATGTGAGCCGGAAACGGATAGAATGTGCACAATTCCTGTTGTTGTAAATGCCTCTAAAACCTCCGGGCGGATGCCCGCATAGCCACCGAACAGCATTGCAAAGATAACGGCCGCATCTGCATCCGGCATAACAGCCTTCATGTTCTCCATATAGTGCGCCCGCACAGAGGCTGCCCACCGCATAAAGCGCTGCGAGAGAGACGGATGCTCTGCAGAAGAAATGCGGATCTGCCCATTGCCGGCAGACAGCGACGCTGTGATCCCCTGACTGCGCAGGAGGAATGCGGTATCAATTTGCCCCGGATTTTGATAGCCGTGTGGACGACGCAGCTTTCCAACAGCTGTTAGTGCATCGCCAATCTGTCCGATCGGATGCGCATCGGAAGAATTGCACCTCGTATAGATATAGGCATGTCCACGTGCAGCATACGGTTTTCCTTCCTGTATGACACGCTCCGCCGCAACCGTATAGCGAATGTGCATTACATGATCTTTCCCCACTGTAACCCGCGGCTCCTCAGTTACAGTGCCATGAAGTGCAGCCATTCCCGCAAAATGGGAAATATCTGTTTGCGGCAGTTCATATGCCGCAGCAAAGCGCGCCAGTCCCAATATGAAAAAAAGCCCCAAAAAGGCGATCCACGTTCTTTCGCTTTTCCGAAGAACGAGGCACCATGAGGCCAATGTTCCAAACAGCAACAATACGATAAGATACGGCCATGCCGCAGAAAACGTGATCTGGAGCCACGCAGCACATGCAATACCAAGGCTGAGCGCCGCTAAAAGTCCCGCAAGAAAGGCGCGTTGGTACTGCCCTGCTCTCATAGTGTCACCTTGTCCTTCAGCTTTTCAAACTTGGCATCCCCAATCCCGCGGACATTCTTTATGTCCTCAATTTTTTTGAATGCGCCATTCGCTTCACGATACTCAATGATACGCGCTGAGATGGCAGGCCCTATCCCGGGCAGTTCCTGCAAATCCTTTTCTGTTGCCGTATTGAGGTTGATACGCCCCTTTGCATCCTGTGCAGGAGCCGCTCCGCCTGCCCTCGCAGTCAAAATGCGCTCCGGTACATGCACCTGCATACCATCCTCTAAAAGTGCCGCCATATTGACGCGATCAATATCAGCCGTCTCGATGACCCCGCCTACCTCGTTTACGGCATCGGCAACGCGCTGTCCTTCACGCAGCGTGACAAGCCCCGGCTTTTTCACCTCGCCCGACACATAGACTGTTACCATCCGTGGGCGTTCCGTTTGGGCACTTGTCCCCGCATCAAGCAGCATCGCATCCTGCTCGGAATAATACCCGTACATTGTTCCGCCAAGTGCAGCAAGCACAAGAACGAGGAGGACGAGCAAGGACTTTTTGAACAAGGGCATAAGAACATCTCCTAATAGACGTTCCGTCCACTAAAGATCTCAATCATCTCCCGGCGCAGACTTGTACTAATCATAAGGCGTGTCTTTGGCGGGATCTCATCGACATCTGTATTGAACAAATAATTTTGCAGCTGAGGTTCCTTGATGAGCATACGCGTATGGAACAAGCTGGCCTGATAGAGATTGATGTCCACCGCATCATATTCATCCAGCGTTTCCTGCTTAATAAACTCCTGAATAGATGTCATCTTTGTGTCCATGAACAGCTTGCGCCCCTGTAAATCACGGGTGAATCCCCGCACACGGTAGTCCATCGTGATAATATCCGAGTCGAACTGACTGATGAGATAATCCAGTGTCTGGAGCGGCGTGATCTCTCCGCATGTTGCCACATCAATATCAACACGAAAAGTGGCGATACTCGTATCGGGGTGAAACTCCGGATAGGTATGAACCGTCACATGACTCTTATCGAGATGCGCTAAAATTGTCTCCCCGGATGATGCCGTTTTCACAGGCGTCTTGCTCCCCGAAATCACCGCTGCTTCCTCGGCAATAAGCATCGTCACACTTGCTCCCTGCGGTTCATAATCCTGTTTTGCAATGTTGAGGATACGCGCACCGATCATATCCGTAACCTGTGAGAGGATTTTAGTGAGGCGGTCGGAATTATACTGTTCATCAATATATTTGATATAGTCCCGCTGCTCACGCGCCGACTTTGCATAACAAATATCATAAATATTGAAGCTCAATGCTTTTGTAAGATTGTTAAAACCGTATAATTTCAGCTTCCCGTCCAACGCCCGCGCTCCTGCCTTTCTCTCCGCACATGGCGGATTCCATAAAACACAATTTTTATATCGGATCCGGATGCTCTCCCGTTTGATGAGGGGAATGCTCCTTTTTCCATTTTTTAATTGCATCCAGTCGATCACGGAAGCGCCCCTCGACCCCCTGATCTGTCGGATGATAATATGCCCTGCCCAAAAGTGAATCCGGCAGACACTGCATATTCGTTAAATGCTCCTTTGCATCATGTGCATATTGATACCCCTTGCCATAATCCAGCTCTTTCATGAGTTTCGTTGGTGCATTACGAATGACGAGGGGAACCGGCTCGGCGAGCATTGTCCGTGCATCCGCCGCAGCCGATAAATAGGCCGTCTCCATCGCGTTGGATTTAGGTGCAAGCGAAAGGTAAATGACCGCCTCCGTTAAGTGAACATTGCATTCCGGAACACCGATGAAGTGACATGCCTGATAGACGGCAACCGCAAGCTCGAGCGCTCTTGGATCGGCAAGCCCCACGTCCTCTGCCGCAAAGCGCGTCACACGCCGTGCAATATAAAGCGGATCCTCCCCCGCCTCTAACATACGTGCGAGCCAATAGACTGCTGCATCAGGATCGGAGTTGCGCATGGATTTATGTAGTGCTGAGATGAGATTGTAATGTTCCTCCCCTGTTTTGTCATAGAGCAGTGTCTTTCTTGAGATGCACTGAGCGAGACTCTCCTCCGTCACACAAACTTTCCCATCGCATTCTTCGGCATTGAGCACAAGCATCTCAAGCGTCGAGAGAGCACTACGCGCATCCCCATTGGCAAAAGAGGCAATCGCAGCAATCCCCTCATCAGCAATCTGCACATGTAACTCCAAAAGGCCCCGCGGAGTGGTAAGTGCATGGTACAGCAACTTCTTGATGTGTTCCGTCGTTAACCCCTGCAGCACAAAAACACGGCAGCGCGAAAGCAATGCGCCGTTGATCTCAAAGGAGGGATTCTCCGTTGTCGCTCCGATGAGCACGATGCTGCCGCGTTCTACAAAGGGTAAAAAAGCATCCTGCTGTGCCTTGTTAAAGCGATGGATCTCATCGACAAAAACAATCATCCGCTCTCCGTACATCCGGCGCTTATCTGCCTCCTGCATGACTGCACGAATATCCTTAATACTGCTCGTCACTGCAGAGAATGTGATAAATTTAGACTGCGTCCTGGCAGCGATAATCTGCGCAAGCGTTGTCTTGCCGACCCCAGGCGGCCCCCAGAAAATCATCGAGGTGACACAATCCCCTTCGATGAGGCGGCGTAAAACTTTTCCCTCACCTAGGAGATGCTCTTGCCCAACGAACTCATCGAGCGTCCGCGGCCGTACACGTTCAGCAAGCGGCTGATAGGCCGTCCGTTCAAAAAGGCCGCTCTGCTCGTCCATCCTCCGTGCCTCCCGTATGCATAAATTCTCTCCTAATGAATTATCGCATAAAAAGAAGGGTTAGGCAATAGACAAACGCAATACATATTTTATGGACATACTCGCAATGACCTCTGTTTTTCAGTGCGCACATAAATCCATGATCGTTTGCGCAGCGGGCATGCCACAAGATTGACGAAAGGAGCAAAAATCCCCCCGCAATCAGAGACAAAAGGATCGTCTGATTGCAGGGGGATTCTTCTGGATTTGAACGCTTAGCGTATATGCATACGCTGCGCCTGTGCGCGCAGGCGCGCGATGCGCTCCTGTGTGTCCGGATGGGTTGAAAACAGGCTCTTAAAGGAAATATCTCGTCCCGTCAGCGGATTGATGATGCACATATGGGCGGTTGCAGGCGTTGCCTCCGGCAGAGGTGCACCGTGCACGGCGTAGTACTCAATCTTCTCGAGCGCCGCGGCGAGATCATTCGGATTGCCGCAGATCTCTGCGCCGCCCTCATCGGCACTGTATTCACGTGAGCGCGAAATCGCCATCTGGATCAGTGCCGCCGCAATCGGCGCAATAATTGCTGTAACAATGAGGCCAATGATGCCCCCGCGGTCGTCATCGCTTGAGCGTCCGCCGCCAAAGATTGCCGCCCACTGAGCAATGTTCGCCGCGTAGGAAATGACCGTCGCCATCGTCGCAGCAATGGTCGAGATGAGTATGTCACGATGCTTGACGTGCGCGAGTTCGTGCCCAAGCACACCCGCTATTTCATTGTAGTCCAGCACACGCATCAGGCCCGTAGTCACGGCGACTGCCGCGTTCGACGGATTGCGCCCCGTCGCAAAGGCATTTGGTGCATCCTCGTTGATGATATAAACGCGCGGCATCGGAAGCCCTGCACGTCCTGCCAGCTTTTCCACAAGCCCATAAAGCTCAGGCGCATTCGATCGGTCCACCTCCTGCGCATTATACATACTGAGCACGATACGGTCGGAGAACCAATATGAAAAGAAATTCATGCCGAGCGCAATGATGAGCATGACGGTCATGCCTGTATGCCCGGCAAAGGCGCCGCCGAGCGCAACCATCAGAGCCATGAGGAGCGCCATGAGCATCGTCGTCTTGATTGTGTTCATAGGCTGATACCTCCTTCTTTTAAATCAAAACTTTGTCCTTTTGACTATAATATAGCGGACGAATATGGAAATATGATGAAATTCTTTTTAGACCGTTTCGAAATTTACCAGTTTTGCATCAAAGATCCCATCCAGCGCGAGCACACGTGCCAGTGTCTCGTCCGGGATGTCGTGGTCGATGGTGAGCACCATGATATTGGTGCCTTCTCGGTCGGATTTTCCCACCTGCATGCCTGAGATATTGATGCCCGCCTCTCCCATGATAGAGCCAATCGTTCCGATGACCCCGGGGCGGTTGATATGCGGGCAGATGAGAATGCGTGCATGCGGGTCAACATCCACGCGGAAACGGTTGATGCGCACAATCCGTCCCTCCGTGCCAAAGAGTGTCCCCTGCACCTCTGATGTCTTACCCGCCGCCGTCACACGCACGGTGATGAGTGTCGAGTAATGCGAAGTCTCCTTCTCCTTGATCTCCGTCACCTTGATGCCGCGCGATTTTGCAACGCTCGGGGCATTGACATAGTTGATCTCACTCTCAAGGATCGGATTGAGCATGCCCTTGAGGACGGCCGTCGTCAGGAAACTCGTGTTGACCTCCGTAATCTCCCCATTGTAGAGGACCTCCACATGGGAGACGGGCCCATCGGCAAGTGCACCAGCCGTGCATCCAAGCTGCTCGGCAAGCGTGATATAGGGACGAATGACGCGCATGACTTCCTTCGAGACTGGCGCCATGTTGACCGCTGCCGTCACCGGCTCACCGCGCAGTGCTGCGCGGATGCCCTCCGACACGTCCACAGACACGCCGATCTGTGCCTCCACGGTGGATGCACCGAGGTGCGGCGTGAGGACGATGCCTGGCACACCGCGTAGCGGATGATCTGCCGCAAGCGGCTCGTTCTC
>ERZ773079.1953-NODE-1953-length-11871-cov-12.186019_pt1 | contig 11871 bp, 8 predicted proteins | sample MGYA00511355_ERZ773079 | MGnify/ENA primary metagenome ERZ773079 (study PRJEB29015, sample SAMEA2737979) | human oral metagenome | biome: human oral; feature: human-associated habitat; material: dental | place: China | collected 2117 ... | reverse complement strand
CCGAGGGCAAGGTTGATTTCTACGCGCACTTCCGCCGGATCCGCGAGATCATCGGTCCGGATCGCACCCTTCACGTGCAGGTCCTCGCCAAGGACACCCGGGGCATGATCGACGACGCCCACAAGCTGCTGGACAGGATCGACGACAGGGTCTACCCCAAGATCCCCACCACCGAGGCCGGTATCGCGGCCATGCGCCACCTGAAGGCCGAAGGGGTCAAGGTGACCGCTACCGCGATCTACTCCAAGACCCAGGGTTTCCTGGCGATCGCAACCGGCGTCGACTACCTGGCGCCGTACTACAACCGGATGCAGTCGCTCGACATCGACACCCGCGGCACCCTGGAGGCCCTCGCCGGTTTCATCCGCCGGTTCGACGCCCCCAGCAAGATCATGGCGGCTAGTTTCAAGAACGTCTCCCAGGTCTCCCACGCCCTCGAGGCGGGCGCCGACGCGGTGACGCTGTCGCCGAAACTGCTGCGCGTCGCCCTGTCGGCGCCGGGAATCGAGGCCGCCGTCGACACCTTCATAGACGACTGGGAGAAGATCTACGGCACCTGCTCACTGCCCGACTGAGGAGGATTCTAAGCTTCTCCTCTCGTCTTCTCTGAGACCGATCCGCGCTGCTTGGCATAGGTGGTCGGCGTGATGCCGGTTGCCGACTGGAAATCGCGTTGGAAATGGGCTTGGTCGGAGTATCCGAGGGACGCCGCCAGCTCCGCCAGGGAGACCTCCCCGGACAGCTGCCAGGACGCCTCATGGAGCCGTCTGCGGCGGATCAGCCATTTCGGTGTCAGCCCGATTCGTTTCGCCGCCAAGCGTTGCAGTGCGCGTTCGTTCATGCCGAAGCGTTCGCAGATCTGGGAAACCCGCCGGATGGTGGGGTCGTTTTCAACGGTGCGGACGATGGTGTTCACCGCGAGACCCTCAGGATCCACCGGGGCCAGCCTCCGCAGCGCGGTCTCCATCACCGCGATGGCGGATTCCCTGGCGGCCGGATCGTCGGGGTGAGTCATGCTGGCCCGGATGTCGGCGACCAGTCGAGGAACCTCCACCAGGGTGGAATCCTCGAGCGCGATCTGCCCGTCAACCAGGGTCGAGACGTCCGCCCCGATCAGCTGCCGCCCGACGGCGGGTTGCAACAGCACACCAACGGTCCAACCACGGCCGGTGAGCCTCTTGGTGGCGAGTCCGCTGGTGGGGCCAACCAGACTGGCGTGGTCGGCGTCGATGACGATGAGACAGACCGGGTATTGCAGGACCCGCTGGATCGACTCCCGGCCGGGCGCGAGATCCCACACCGGCACCCAGAAACGCCGCACCACGTCCGCCAGGCCCGCCCGGGGTGCGAAGCGGTACACCGGCGGACTGAAGCCGCGGTCGTCGGCGAGATGGGCCCGCTCCCGGAAGGATGTGTCGTATTCGTTCAATACTTCCTCCCTTTCCGCCGATCACACTAGCGTCCATGGATACCCGAATCACGCAATTCCTTGGCCACGTCGACACCTTCACCCGGCGAATCGCGAACCTTGAGACCGACCGCTGGGAGAATCCGAGTCCCTGCGAGGGGTGGAGTGCGGAGGAAGTCCTCGACCACGTCATCGACACCCAGCGCGACGTCTTCGGCAACCGAGGTCTGGAGCTGGGTCCCCGCCCGGAGGGGGCACCGCATGAGGCCTGGGCCGCGCACGCGGCCGCCGTGAGGTCGGCGGTGACCGACGAGGAAACGCTCCTGGCCACCTACGACTCCTTCTTCGGACTGACCACCCTGGCCGACACGCTGCTGAGTTTCTATCGCTTCGACCTGATCATCCACGCCTGGGACATCCAACGGGCGGCCGGAAACGATCTGGAACTGAGCGATACGGAACTCGCCTTCCTGGAAACCTGTATTCCCTCGTGGGGAGACATCTTCTATCAGGACGGGATCTGCAAACGACCTGTTGAGGTTCCCGACGATGCGGACCGCCAGACCCGCGTACTGGCCCTGACGGGTCGCCGTTGCTGATACATGCCGCGGATCCGGGGTACCGTTCGGCGCCCCAGATCCGAACCCCACCAACCAGCACCGGGCGGGCCAAACAAGGGGAAACGAAGCAGCTACGGGCTACCAGCGCGTCCCAAACGGGAATTTTCCTACATCGGATGCAGGAAAATTCCTACATCCGATGTAGGAATTTCCATGCCCAGCAGTTTCTACCGTCCGCGGGCCACCGAGCAAACCTTCACAGACCACGCGTCACACCAAGTCGCGATCCTGGAAGGCCGCCGAGCGATCGACAAGTCGACCTCGGCGCGCCACCTCGTGGACACCGGCATCTACGTTTCCTACCAGACCTTGGCCGATCCCACGGAGCGCGCAAACGCCGCGGCTGATCCAACGCGCTGGCTCGCATCCCTGGATTTTCCGGCAATCATCGATGAGGCGCAGCTGGTCCCGACCTGAGCCTAGCGGTCAAGGAGCTCGTGGACTCCCGCCCACCGGGACATCACGTGTTGCTCACGGGTTCGGCCTCCGTGGGCCGCGGGCAGCTGGAGGGCTCCGACCCCTTGGTCGGCCGCGCGACAAGAACGCGGCTTCACCCTTTCAGCGCTCTCGAGGCCTCGCATCCGGCGGAAACGGATGCGCCTTGTCTCGTCGATCTTCTTTTCGACGCCCAGTTGGACTTGGACACACCGGGACCCGTCTCAACTCAAGAGCTCGTACGCCTCTTGAGGACAGGAGGCGTTCCCAGCTACTGCCTGAGCACGGTTCCGCTGACCACTAGAGCCCTGGAGGTCCGCGTCCATTCGGACATGCTGGCGCTTCTCGGTGACCAGGTTCTGCCCGACGAGAAACTCGACGTCGGAATTGCCGGGACCGTCCTCGACTCGATCCTGCGCATTCCCGGAGGGCAGTTGAACAAGACCGGGCTCGCGGCAGAACTGGGGATCGACCAACGAACCGTTTCTCGATACCTGGGCATCCTGGATCGTCGTTTCCTCCTCACCTTTCTGCCCAATCTGAGGACTGGATTGACACGAACTTCAAAAACGATGCCGAAAGTTCACTCATCAGATTCCTCGGCAACCTGCGAAGCGATTTCCAGAGCAGGGCATGACATAGCCTCCTCTCCCGAGACCCTCGGGCAAGTCTTGGAATCATGGGTCGTTCAGCAACTGACCGCGGCGCGCGGGTGGGCACACCTGAAAACCCGGATCTTCTATTGGCGGGACAACAAGACCCAGCGGGAGGTCGATGTCGTACTCGTCGATGGCGCCGGAAGACGAGTCGGCATCGAGGTCAAGCTCGCCACATCCGTTTCTCCTTCCGACTTGAAGGGGCTGAAAGCCCTGCAGGAGCACGGAGGATTGCACCGGGGTTTCATAGTCCACACGGGGACGCGGTTTGAGCAGATTGCTGATAAAACTTGGGCGCTACCCATCGCGGCTTTCATTCAACCTTCCACATGGGGGCAGCACTCGCTTCCCCCTCCTCCCCAACCCCGACCAGAAAGGTCATCGCCTTGCCCCCGGAGAAAAACGTCATCACGACCGACGAGCATCCAGCCTAGATGAGCAACCCTTCGGTCTTCCTCAGCTACGTGCATGACGACGACGATTACTTTGACGGACTTCTCATCTCCTTCACCAAGAAGGTGATACAGGCCTGCAGAAGCGAACTCGGCACCCCCGTCGAGCTCATCACCGACAACATCTCACTGGCTTGGGGGAAGAACTGGCGGGAAAAGCTTCAGAAGGAAGTCGGCAAAACCACATTCCTCATGGCCATGGTGACCCCTAGCCATATTCGTTCTCAAGCCTGCCGGGACGAGTTCCTTCAATTCCGCACCAAGACGGCCAAAGCAGGTTATCAGGGCCTCCTGACCCTCTTGGTGAAAAATCCCCGCTGGGAAGCACCAGACGTGAGGGACGATCCTATCTGTCGCAGCATCCGAGAAACCATTGACGAACACCAGTGGCTCTCGCTCGATCACCCCCTGGAGAACTTGGAACCAGAGACTCGCGATTTTCGAAATGCTGCCCGCAGCTTGGGGAAGGAGCTGGCACGTCGCATCGAGGCCCTCGAGGCACAGGAGACACCCACCCTTTCAGCAGCTCCCTCGGAAAACCCATCTGACCCGCCGGAGGACGAGGGCATCATCGAGCTGTTGGAAACTCTCTTGGAAAGCGACGCACCCGCTTTCTCGCAGCGCTCGAAGGACTTCAATAAAGTTTTTGCCGCTTTTGAGGAGGCCTTCAATCGTGAGCTCTCCAAATTGCCCAGCGGAAGCATCCCGAGCAGTGCCGCACTGGTTCTTGCGGCAAACAAGATCAGCCCCACCCGGATCGATCTCGACAAAGCAACTGACGCCTTGGCCACGGCATGGACCGCGCTGGATGACACACTGACCCGCCTGCTGAGGCTGGTGGGCGAGTCAGGCCTGGTGGAACACGGAAAAGAGCTCAAGGAAATGTTCTCGGGACTCTCCCGGAGCATGAACAACATGGATTTCGGCGGCATGAATCAGCAGGTCCAGATGCTCAGCGCCATGTCCAGGACAATGCGCCCTGCTGCTTCGACGCTTTCACGAGTTTTCTCCACGACACAGGCGATCGCCAGGTCCGCCGAAATCTGGGAGGAGAATCTGTAGAGGCCCTCCGAACGACACGGATCGTAAGATCCATGCCGCCCCTGACGGATATCCGCATCTGACCCGATCGACTCTCCTCCGCGATTCGTGCACAAGAGAAGTGGGGTGGATGTTGCCCCCCGGCTCGCGAAGACCCGTCAATGATCATCCCGAACCACACGCCGCGCAAGGGATTCGCCCGCCGAGACACAGCCAACGAACAAGCCCCGCGGTAAGCGTTCTCCATGCCGGAAGGCGCGTGCCGGTCTCTGCTGGCCGCCTGTTCACCGCCTCCCGCAGCGGCCTTGCGGAGCACCGGATGCCGTCCGAAAGGACTTCTTGACTCCAACATACGTCGGCGTTTAGCGTCAAAACGCGAAACCACTGGGCACATGCCAATGGAGGTTGAAGAAACGTGAAGAAAATCCGAAATTCAATCACTTCGGCGGCCGGAGCGGCACTATTGGCCGCGGCTCTGCTGGCCACGTCGTCCCCGGCCCTCCAGGCGGCGGCGGACGACGACCCGGCGCCGAACCCGGCGGAGGTCTCCCCGGTAGGAATCGATTCCTCCGGACAGTCCCTGACGTGGCAGCCGGACGACGCCCCGGCGAGTTCCGGGGATTCCGTTCCCGGGTACAAACCGGATTCGGTCGAATCGGCTCCCAGCAGCATCATCGGCGAGGACGAGCGGGTGCGGCTGACCGACACCACCGCCTACCCGAACTCCGCAATCGTCTACATCAGCAAGGGCGGCAAGCCCTACTGCACGGGCTGGATGATCTCGGCCGACACACTGGTCACCGCCGGACACTGCGTGTACAGCTACGAGCGTCAGGAATGGACCTCGGGGCTGGAGTTCAGCCCGGGCGCGAACGGCCCCGAGCGCCCGTTCGAAACCGCGACGGCGACCCAGAAGTGGACCGACGTCGCCTGGGTCAAGAACAACGACCCTCGGCTGGACTGGGGACTGGTCAAACTCGACAAACCGCTCGGCGACCGGACCGGCTGGTTCGGCCTGACGTGGCGTTCCGAGGATTACAAGGACATCGGGGTCGAACTGCGCGGCTACCCCTATGACAAGGCCCCGGGAGAGCTCTGGGGCATGGGCGGAACGGTGACGGAGAGCCGGGGAAACCAGCTCTGCTATTTGATGGACACCTTCCCCGCCCAGAGCGGCTCTCCCCTGTACATGTCCGATGGCGCCTTCGCGATCGGCATTCACGCATACGGCACGGTACGGGGGCAGCAGCAGCCCGGGCGCGAATGCCCTCAGGAATACAACGCCGGAACGAGGATCACCAAGGGCCTGTACGAGTTGTTTGTCGACCTGAAGTCCCGTCGATAGGCTCCTCTTCCGCTCGTCAGGGCGCGCCGAAGGTGCGTCGGAGCAGCTTCACGACCTCCTCGTAGAGCAGCACCGCCGCACCGGCGCCGACGGCGACGGCCCAGTGGATCCAGTCCAGCGGTGCCGTGCCGAACGCGGACTTCAGGAACGGCACCTCGACCACCAGCACCTGGAGCACCGTGACCAGCGCGACCGACCCCCACAGCCAGGCGTTGCTGAACATGTGGGTGAAGGCACTTCCGGTATCGGAGCGGGAGTTCAGCGCGTTGAACAGCTGCATGAAAACCAGGGCGGTGAACACGGTGGTGCGGGCGACCGCGAACTGCGAGTCGGGGGTGGCAAAACCCTCCAGACCCCCGACGAGACCACCGGGCAGGGTGAGGTCGTAGATCAGCAGGGCCAGCAACCCCATCACCAGGCCGACTCCGATGATCCGCTGCCACATGTGGGCATCAATGATCCGGTCGGTCAACCTGCGGGGGCCGCGGCCCATGACGTCGTCGGTTTCCGGATCGACGCCCATCGCGAGCGCGGGTCCGGAGTCGGTGACGAGGTTGATCCACAGGATCTGCGTCGCCAGCAGCGGAACGACGGCGGCGGCTGGGTTGGCGGGGTCGGCCAGGCCGATGAGCCCGCCGAGCAGGACCGCCAGGAACACCGTCGCCACCTCACCCATGTTGGAGCTGAGCAGGTAGCGCATGAACTTCTTGATGTTGTCGAAGATTCCGCGGCCCTGCCGGACGGCGGCGACGATGGTGGAGTAGTTGTCGTCGCCGAGAATCATCTCCCCGGCCTCCTTGGTCACCTCGGTGCCGGTGATGCCCATCGCGATCCCGATGTCGGCGGATTTCAGGGCGGGGGCGTCGTTGACGCCGTCGCCGGTCATGGAGACAACCTGCCCGCCGGCCTGCAGCGCGTCGACGATCCGTAGCTTGTGTTCCGGGGAGACACGGGCGTAGACGTCGACGTCCCGGACCGCCCGGCCCAGTTCCTCCTCGTCCATGGATTCGATCTCGCGGCCGGTCAGCGCCCGGGAGGCCTCTTCCGTGATGCCGAGGTCGGCGGCAATGCGCGCGGCCGTGACGGGGTGGTCGCCGGTGATCATGACGGTGCGGATGCCCGCGCGGTGCGCCTCCGCGATGGCCTCGACGGCCTCCGGTCGCGGCGGATCGATGATGGCGACAACGCCGAGGTGGACCAGGTCGTGTTCGGCGTCCTCGGTGAAGGTGGCGGGATCCTGTTCGAGGGCGCGACGCCGGGCGACACCGAGCGTGCGGTATCCCTCGGCGCTCAGGCGTTCGATGTCCGCCTCGATCCGGCCGCGGCGTTCGTCGCTGAGAGGCACGACGTCGTCGCCGACCAGTTCGGCCGTGCAGCGCTCCAGCAGCACGTCGGGGGCGCCCTTGGCGAACAGCCGCACGTGCTCGTCGGTGGTTCGGCGCCCGAGCACGGACATCATCTTGCGTTCGGAGGTGAACGGCACCTCGCCGATGCGTTCCCACGCCCCGATCCGCTCGGGCACGCCTTCGAGTTTGTGCTGGGCCACTAGGAACGCTGCCTCGGTGGGGTCGCCCTGGACCTCCCATGTGCCGTTGACCTTCGCGAGTTGGGCATTGTTGGCCAGGGCTCCCGCCGCGAGGGTGCGTTCTACCTCGGCCCGGGTCCTGGCCTCGTCGCCAGTGATGACGGCCGCCCCAACGGGTTCGTATCCGGTGCCGGTCAGCTCGACCCGCCCGGAGGGGGTGACGATCTCGCGGATCGTCATCTCGTTCTTAGTGAGGGTGCCGGTCTTGTCGGAGGCGATCACGGAGACCGATCCGAGGGTCTCCACCGAGTGGAGGTCCTTCATGACCGCGTTGCGGCGCGCCATGGCCTGCACGCCGATGGCGAGCACCAGCGACAGGATCGCGGGTAGGCCCTCCGGCACTGCGGCCACCGCCAGGGAAACCCCGAGCAGCAGGATGTCGACGGCCTCGTGGAAGGAGGAGACCCCGTTGACGGCGGCCACCACGATCATGACCACGACGGCGATGCCGATGACGAGCACGCCCAGGGTCCTGGATATCTGGGCGATCTCGCGTTGCAACGGGGAGGGTTCGTCGGCGGTCTCGTCCAGCAGCGTCGCGATGCGCCCCATCTCGGTGTCCATGCCGGTTCCGGTGACGACGGCCCGCCCCACACCCCGGGCTACGGCGGTGCCCTTGAACACCATGTTGTGCCAATCCCCGAGGGAACCGAGTTCCGGAAGCGGGGTGACGGTCTTGGTGACCGCCTCCGACTCGCCGGTGAGCGAGGCCTCCTGCACCTGCAGCGAGGAGGCGCTGATCAGGCGCGCGTCGGCGGCCACCGCGTCGCCCTCCCCCAGCACCAGGACGTCGCCGGGAACCAGGTCGGCGGCGGGTATCGTCGCCAGTTTGCCGTCGCGCAGCACCGTCGCCCTGGCGGCCGTCATGTCCGCCAGGGCGGCGACGGCATCGGCGGCCCTGTTCTCCTGCACGAAACCGATGACAGCATTGGCCAGCACGATCAGCAGGATGACGACCACGTCGATCGGCAGGCCACTGGCCCCCTCGAGGAACCACGCCGCCAGCGAGATGACCATGGCCCCGAACAGCAGGTAGACCAGCGGATCGGCGAACTGCTTCAGGAAACGCCGCCAGGCGGCCTCCCGCGGCTGGGAGCGCAACTCATTGGGGCCATGGCTCACCAGACGCGAGGCGGCCTCCACCGAGGACAACCCGGTCCCGGGATCAACCCCGGCGGCGCTCAGCGCCTCGTCGGCGGTTTGAAGGGCGGGTGAGGTGGTCATGATTCCTCGCTGGATTCCTGAACGGATCGATGATTTACTTTGATGGTACCAACTATTTTTGCGAGGACAACCTGAGGAGGCAGGCCATGAGCACCGACGCCGACGAGACCGTCGCGGATCTTCACCGGCTCTTCACCGGGCTCAGTCGACTGGCCAGCCGGATGCGGTTGCGAAACGCCATACATCCGGGCATCCGCAACCTGGCGCAGACCGACGCCTGGCTGTTGTCGCACCTGGCGGCGACGGGACCGGCGCGGATGTCCACGCTGGCCGAGTGGCAGGCCGTCGACCGCTCGACGATGACCGCGCAGGTCAAACGCCTCGAACGCGCCGGGCTGGCCCGTCGCCACACCGATCCCACCGACCGGCGGGCCAGCATCGTGACCCTGACCGAGGACGGGGAAGCAGCATGCAGCGAGATCCGCAGGGAGGCCTCCGCTTTCTTTTCCGGCGTCCTGTCCGATTGGACCCCGCGACAACGTCGTGAACTGATCGAGTCGATGACCCGGCTGAGCACCGCCCTCGAGGAGCACCTGAACTGATCTCCCTCGATCGGCAGCCCCGGGCGTGCCAACAAAATGGACCGGGAGCCTTCCTCACAACCAGTTAAGTCTTGATGCGTTCCTTTAATTCAGCGGTTTTTCTTCCGCTTGGCGACGTCCGTGTCTTCTTCCCCCGCTATGGTTGTATCACCGAACCCCATGAAGGAAGATCATGACAACGCTGTCTCTCGGTTCGCTCCAGGACAAGGAGGCTTATTCATAGGGGCGTTTTGATTTCCCCAAACTATCGTTTTGCCCCGAGCGGGGCGTAAAAACGGCTTGCCTGATCTGAGACAATCAAAGTGTCCTACCACAAACACTCTCAGATGAAAGACAAGCCGCCATCATGAATACTACCACATGCCTTGACCGCGACCAGATCCTCAACCTGTGCGAACTGATCCACATCGCCTGCTCCGGAAACCTATCCGGCGGCAGGATCTCGCACCCTGGGGTTGTTCCGCTGCATCCAGATCCATTTTGTTGATGCTCAGACACAATCCCACCCAGGAGTTGCTGGCCGACATCCACACAGTTTCCCAATCCACCATCTCACGAGTGGTGGCGGTCTACACCCCCTTGATCGCCGAACTCCTCCAAGGCTGGGTGCCCGGCGTGGGGGACCTCGACCCGGACCGCCAGTACATCATCGACGGCACTCTGGCGCCCTGCTGGTCATGGTCGAAGCGTCCCGAACTGTACTCAGGAAAGCACCACACGACGAGGGTGGATCCGCGGGTGGCCGGACACCTCGCCTGGATCTCAAAACCATCAGTGGGCAGTTTTCATGATGCGAAGACCATCACGGATGCTTACTCACAGCCGTCCTCAAGTGTTGTCTGACCAGGGCTTCGCTGGCCGAGGCGTTGCCTGTGAACAAGCCTCAAGGGATACGCGATGGCCGCGGCAGTTGTTGCGGGTCCCTGACGCGATCGCTTGGAGCCATGTCAAAGGTGGCGACCGGAAGCGTCGGATCGCGCCACTCGTCGACGGGCTCGAGTAACCGTCACCATGAAGCGCGAAACCCGGCTCACCGACCGTCCGGAAGGCTGCCGAGCTCACTTCGCACCGCTACTGCCGCGCGCATCATCACTGTAACCCGGGCAGGATGTGGCTTCCTCAACGGGTCTGCTGTTTGGCTGTCGGATGGTTTCGACACGGGCTGCTCCTTCGTCGCGGCCCGGCTCAACCAGCTTCAGGGAAGGAATGCTCACGTGCCGTCTCAACCAGTTTCAGGGAAGGAATGCTCGCGTGTCGACTCGACCGGGTTCAGGGAGAGGCGGTTTCGACTTCCCGGGGCTTGACAGCCAGACCCGGCCACATCCGGAAGGACACCCCCAGGGCTGCACACCGCTTTTTCGGGTTTTCGCCGCGTCTGCGACCCCGAAAGGTGAGCGTTTCAAGAGCGTCAGGACCACGGTCAAGGGGCTGTCGACCGGGTCTTGTCCGGTCGACAACCCCTTCTGCCGGGAAGGTCACGAGGCAGCGGCGATGGCTTCCCGCCACTTCATGGGTTTACCGGTGCGCAGCAGGCCACGGTCGTAGATCCGGGCCGCGAACCAGACCGTCGCGACGGTGGTGAGGACGAGCAGCGCCAGTGAGGCGAAGGGCTCCCAGCCGGCGCTCTGGCCGAGGAAGATGCGCACCGGAACGGCGACCGGGGCGGAGAACGGGATGTAGCTCATCACCGTCATGGCCAGGGGATTGCTGGTGCCGACGGCGACGCCGAGATAGGGCAGCATCACGAGCCAGCTGAGGGGCTGCAGCGCGGTGTTGAGGTCCTCGGTGCGGGAGACCAGCGCGGCGGCCGCCGCGTACAGGGCCGCGATCATGACGAACCCGAACAGGAACAGGACGACGAACCAGACGATGGGCCACACGAGGTCCGCCACCGGTAGGACGCTGCCGTTGATCGCCAGTCCCCCGAGGACAGTGGCCGCGATGGCGAGGATCTGCGCCAGTGCCGCGGCGGAGTTACCGATGATCTTCCCGGTGAGCAGTGCCCTCGAGGAGATACTGGCCAGCAGGATCTCGACGATGCGCGTCTGCTTCTCCTCGACCACCGAGTTGGCGATGCCCATGCCGAAGACCATGGCCGCCATCATCCACACCATGCCGAAACCAATTCCCAGGAAATAGCGAAGAGCGGGATGCGGGGCGTTGGGGTCGAGCAGCTGAACGTTAGGGGACACCGACAGGGACGAGAGCAGGCCGGTGGGGGCGTCCCGCAGCGACAGCACCTCGATTCCCAGCGGGTTCGACGCGTCCGGAACCACGGCGGCCTTCGCGTTCTCGGAGAGCACGGCGCTGCGCGCCGCCTCCGGGTCCGCGACCTCGACCACGGTGACGTTCGGCAGGTTCCTGAGTCGCGGGGCGAGGTCCGCGGTGGTGGCGACGGTGGTGGCGCCGCCGTCCATCCACTTTCCGATCTGCGGGGTGAAAACGACGGCGAGGAACATGACGGCGAGGGTGATGAGGGTCGAGACGATGAACGACTTCGACATGCATCGCACCACGATTTCCCGTTTGGCGACGATACCGACGGTGCTCCAGAAGCTCGGAC
>ERZ773079.1951-NODE-1951-length-11881-cov-10.222222_pt1 | contig 11881 bp, 10 predicted proteins | sample MGYA00511355_ERZ773079 | MGnify/ENA primary metagenome ERZ773079 (study PRJEB29015, sample SAMEA2737979) | human oral metagenome | biome: human oral; feature: human-associated habitat; material: dental | place: China | collected 2117 ... | reverse complement strand
CCATCTACACCACGAACCGGGTTCGGTTCGCCTCCGGCGACGATGTCCTGGTGGGTGACCTGCATTGTCCTGTTGAAACATCCGAATCCTTCAACGGGGCGGTTGTCGTCGTGACTGGCTCCTGGACCACCAGCAAGGAACAGCAGGCCGACTTCTATGCTCGACGGCTCGCGGCCGCAGGAATCAATAGCTTCACGTTCGACTTCCGGGGATTCGGGCAAAGCCAGGGCCAGCCACGCGACTGGGAGAACCCCGCACGCAAGATCGCCGACATCAATGCCGCCATCACCTATCTGACCGGTCGCGGCGATGTCGATCCGGACCGGATCGGGGCTGTCGGGGTGTGTGCATCTAGCGGCTACCAGGCGGCCAACGCAGCCGATGACCCGCGGGTCAGGTCGCTGGTGATGATCGCCCCTTGGCTGCACAATCCTGAGCTGGTGGCACCTTATTACGGAGGTCCGGAGGGAGTGGCGGAGCGGATCGCCGCCTCGCGTCGTGCCCGGGTCGCTTATGAGACCGACGGAGTGCAGGAATTCATCTCGGCGGTCTCCACCACCAACCCTGCGGCCGCCATGTTCGGCCCCTATGACTACTACCTGGATCCAGAACGCGGCGCCATTCCTGAATGGGATGCACGGCTGGCGGTCATGTCATGGGAACCATGGCTCACCTTTGACGCCATCAGTTCCGCATCCCGGATCGACATCCCGGTGCAGTCGATCCATTCCCGGGCTGCTGCCGTACCTGATGGAGCGGAGCTGTTCCACGAGCGGTTGCGAGGCCCGTCGGAGCTGACCTGGATCGAGGGTGGACAGCTTGACTTCTACGACCAGCCCGCCCAGGTCGCCACCAGCCTTGAGCTAGCCCTTGCCCATTTCCACAACACTCTGTGAGGTATGCATGATGAGCGACAGAAGCGAGATCGTCACCACGCTGACGAAGCTGTTTTGGAGTACCGACCACCACGACTGGGAAGAGCTGCGCCACACCCTCACGGACCGAGTGCTTCTGGACTACACCGCAACCCTCGGCGGGGAACCCCGGATCTGTACACCTGATGATGTGGTCGACGGGTGGCGCCCCGCTTTCGAAGCCCTTGACGCTCACCAACATCTTGTCGCCAACCACATGGTGGAGATCGTGGATGAGGAGGCAACGGCGACCGCATCCTTCATCGCCACTCACCAGTTCCGGGGTGAGACCTGGACACTCGGAGGTGACTATCATTTTCGGCTCCACCGGCGCGAAGGAAGGTGGCAGGTGACGGCCATGCGCATGATCCCCGTCTGGCAAACCGGGCCGGTGGACCTCGTCACGAAAGCGCTGGAAACCGTAGCCGTTTGAGCACCGGGGTTGGGGTTTTGTCGCTCAGGTTGGCACGTTGCCCGCCATGGAGTAGTCGAGGTCGGCTCTCACGGTACGGATCTTTCCTCGTGGCGCTGCTCGGGGGCAACCCCCAGGCTACGGGCTTCGGCCAGGACGGAATCGACGAATTCGTCTGGGCCGCACACGAACACGTCGGAGTCGCCAAGATTCGGTGCCAGAGTTGAGAGATCGTGATCGGCGTATCCGATGCTCACCCAGCGGTCCTCGTGGCGTGGCCCGGTCATCAGGTGCAGGGCTATGCCGCGATCATCACACAGCTCCTGGAGCTCGTCGAGGAGTACCAGGTCGTCGGCCTCAGAGGCGCGAAGGATCACGATGGTGTCCGCCGGGTGCGCCGTGGTGGTCTCCAGCAGCGACCGGATCGGTGCGAGATTGGTTCCAGATCCGATCAGCACCAGACCGCTCCGGGTCCGGGATGCGTCGGTGAAGGCGCCATAGGGGCCGGCGAAGATGACCCTCGTGCCGGGCCGGGCGACCGCCAGCTCTGCCGTGTACTCATCGGTGACCCTGACGGTGATGCGCAGTCGGTTCCTCGCCGGTGCTGCGGACAGGAAGAACAGACGGCTCTGGGACCACAGCTGAGGAGTGAGCAGGCGCCAGGTGAAGCACTGGCCGCCTCTGGTGCCCAGCTTGTCGAGGTTCCTGCCGGTGAACTCCACGTGGAGGAGGTCGGGGGCCAGATGCACGGTGCGTGCGAGCCGCACACGATGCCGGTGTGAACGGCGCAGGGGGCTCAGGAATCGGTACCAGAGCAGGCAGGCGCCGACGGAGACCAGCAGAATGCCCCAGTAGATGTGCTGCGCCGTGCCGGGTAGGAAAACCGGGTTGAAACGGAACATGTGGGGGATTGCCAGGAGCATGGCTGCGTAGGAGAGGAAGATGAAGAGGGATTGCGCCTCGTGGCGCAGCCCGCGGTGCATCGCAAGCACCGATGCGAGCGCCGCCAATACCAGCAGAGTCGCGGAGGCGAATGTCAGCTGCAGGTTCCCCGTCCACAGCAAGCCGATGGGGCCGGCAAAGTCGTCGCGATTGTTCCATCCGGCCCCGGTGAGGATCAAAGCGGTATGAGTCAATGCCCCGAGCGCGGCGACCTGCGCCAGCAGCCGGCGCCATCGGACGGCTCTGACCTGTCCGAGTGCTCGGTCAATCACGGGAACCCGGGCGGTCAGCAGCAGCATGAACAGCAACGAGTTCATCGCGATCAGCCCGGACACGGTCCCGAGGATGTCCAGCACGCCGGGGAGCCCGGTGATCTGCTGCCCAGAGTCATCGATCAGGTGGAGGAAGATCGAGAAGATCGTGCCCACCCAGGCTGCCCCGGCCAGCAGAGCGCGCCAGGGACGCAGGTGCCGCCCGCGTGGCTCGGCGGGGGCTCGCTGTGCGACGGCTGGCACTGCTCGGGTTGAGGCCATGGTGATACATCTTCGAGGCGAATCTGTGAAGAAGCTGTGGGAGGTCCTGAAGGAAGCTGTGGAGTCGTTGAAAATGGAATTTTTCTGCGCCGCGAATGCACCACGTGGGAGGTCGTTGCGTCCCGGCGAATACCCGGTCCTGGATAGCCGTGTCCTCGAAGCTGGTCGTGTCCAAACCTCTAGTGTTCGTGTTCTGACGTGCTGCCGAACCTGAGGTAGGCTATGCGCGCTGCCTGGCGAGGGACCTGACGTCCGTTATCGACTAGCAACCCCTGCAGGCGTGCATCCCGATCCACACCTCAGGAGGTAGAAATGGCCCCCCACAAGCTGGAAGCCGCCGCCCGCACCGAGTTCGGCAAGGGCGCGGCCCGCAAGCTGCGTCGCGCCGAACGCGTACCCGCCGTCATCTACGGGCCCGGCATCGAACCTGTCCACATCTCCCTGCCCGGCCAGGAAACCTTCCTGCTGCTGCGCGAACCCGGGGTCACCTTCGAGATCAGCATCGATGGCGCCGATGCCGTGGTGGTCGCCCCGAAGCAGGTGCAGCGCGACCCGATCACCGGTTTCCTGGAACACGTCGACCTGATGCCGGTCAAGGGCGAGTGAGTCCCTCGGTTCATCTCGTGGCCGGGCTCGGGAACCCGGGCCCGGCCTACGCCCCGACCCGGCACAACGTCGGGTTCTGGGCGGTCGACGACCTGGCCTCCCGCCTCGGGGCGCGGTTCAGCATCGCCCGCGGACAACGGGCCGAGGTCGCCACGGGACAGCTCCCCGGCGAACACCGGCTGGTGCTGGTGAAACCAACCACCTACATGAACGACTCGGGGATCGCGGTCGCCGCCGTCGCCAGGTTCCACAAGATCCCCCCCGCCGACGTGATCGTCATCCACGACGAACTCGACCTGGAACCAACCCGCCTGCGCCTCAAACTCGGCGGTGGCGACAACGGCCACAACGGACTCAAATCCATCCGCGCCCACCTCGGCACCGGCGACTTCCACCGCGTTCGGGTGGGCATCGGCCGCCCCCCGGGACGCCAACCAGCCGCCGACTACGTGCTCTCCCGGATGCGCCTAGCGGACCTGGACGCCATGCGGCTCGACGCCGCGGTAGCGGCCGACGCGGTCGAAACCCTGGTGACGGAGGGCCTCGTGGCGGCACAGAATCGCTTCAACAACTGAAGACGCAGGATGCGGAACCTCCGGGCGCCATCATGCTCTGAGAGGATTTACCCACGCCACCTCAGGAAACCGGGCGAAACCGCCGGGACGTTTCCTCATCGGTGGCGTGGAGCGCATCGGCATCGACGATCACGACCCGGGCTCCTGCGAATCGAGAATCTCCAGGACTTCGCCGATGTTGGTGAGGTCGAAGCGAGCCCCCATCGCGACCGGCGCCGGGAGGGTGATGGGAGACGCGGAAGAGCGCATCATGCCCCTGCGGGCCAAGGTGTTCAGCGCCTCGCTCGGACCGATACCCTGCTCGGCGCGCATCCTCTCCATCTCGGCGCGGACGTCATCGGCAATGGTCACGGTCATCCTCATGCGTTGAGGTTAATGGTGTTGTGCAGCACGTCATGGCATCGAAGAGGATCGGGATTCCGGGGCATTCGTGACAAGATGACCCGGTGAGATTTCCCGGACTTCTTCCCGCCCTCGAGGCAGACCCGGCCGTCCGGGCCACCCTGCGCGACTCCCAGGTGGTGGGCGCCGAGGCGCGCGATATCACCTGCGCCACCTCCTTCTTCGCCACCGCGACGTCGATGCTCGCCTCCGAGTCCGGGCGCACGATATTGCTGGTCACCTCCACCTTCCGGGAGGCCGAGGCCATCGCGGCCGAAATCTCCGGGCTGCTGGGGGAGGACGCCGTCGCCTACTACCCGGCCTGGGAAACCCTGCCTCACGAACGCCTCTCGCCCCGCGCCGACACCGTCGGCAGACGCCTGGCGGTGCTGCGGCGGCTCGTATCCGATGCGCCACCGCGGGTGGTGGTCGCACCCGTGCGGGCCCTGCTCCAACCGCAGGTCAAGAACCTGGCATCAATGCGACCCGTCACCGTCGAGGCCGGCCGGGAACGCGACCTCACCGACCTGCTGACATCGCTGGTGGACGCCGCCTACAACCGCGTCGACCTGGTGGAGCGGCGCGGCGAGTTCGCGGTGCGCGGCGGCATCGTCGACGTCTTCCCGCCCACCGCCGAACAACCCGTGCGCATCGACTTCTTCGGCGACGAGGTGACCGAGATCCGGCCCTTCTCGGTGGCCGACCAGCGCTCCACCGGCGAGCAGCTGCAGCGGGTCACGGCCGAACCCTGCCGGGAGTTGCTGCTCACCGACGCCGTCAGGCGCCGCGCCGCGGCCCTCCAACTCGAGCACCCGCAGCTGTCCGACATGCTCTCCCGTCTGGCCGAGGGTCACGCCGTCGAGGGCATGGAGGCCCTCATCCCTGTCCTGGTGGACGGCCTGGAACTGCTGACCGACGTGCTGCCGCCGCGTTCCCTGGTGCTGGTGGCCGCCCCCGAACTGGTGCGCGCCCGCGCCGTCGAGCTGGTCGCCACCAGCGAGGAGTTCCTGAACGCCAGCTGGGCGGCCGCGGCCAGCGGCGGTACCTCACCCATCGACCTGGGCGCCTCCTCCTACCGGGCCCTCGGCGAGGTCCGGGAACGCACCATGGCGCTGGGGCACAAGTGGTGGAGCCTCAGCCCGTTCACCGCGGAGGAGGCGCCCGATGCGAACCTCGACGCCGGTTCCGTGCACTCCCGGCGGCTCGGGATCACCCCCACCGACGATTTCCGCGGCGACGTGGACGCCGCCGTCGCCCACATCCAGGCCCGGCTCCGCGACGGCTGGCGGCTCCTGATCGGCGTCGAGGGCAAGGGCCTGGCAAACCGCATGACCGAACTGCTGGCCGAACACGACATCACTGCGCGGGTCTCCGGCCTCGAAACCGAACCCGATGCCGGGAGTGCGCACGTGATCGTCGGGCCCTTCCGGCGCGGCTGGCGTGCGGGAACCGCGAAACTCGAACTGCTGACCGCCGCCGAACTGTCGGGCCAGCAGAGCGCGGAACGCGGCCAGCGGAAACTGCCGTCGCGCCGCCGAAACACCATCCAGCCCCTCGAACTCAAGGCAGGTGACCCGATCGTTCACGAGGTCCACGGGGTCGGGCGGTTCGTGGAGCTGGTGCAGCGCACCGTCCAGGGCGCGGTCCGCGACTACCTCGTCATCGAGTACGCCGCCAGCAAACGCGGCCAGCCCAGCGACCGGCTGTTCGTGCCGATGGACCAGCTCGACCAGCTGACCCGCTACGTCGGCTCCGAGACCCCCGCCCTGGACAAGATGGGTGGCGCCGACTGGGCGAAACGCAAATCCAGGGCACGCAAGGCCGTCAAGGAGATCTCTGCCGAACTCATCAAGCTCTACGCCGCCAGACAGGCCACCAAGGGCCACGCCTTCGGACCCGACACGCCCTGGCAGCGGGAACTGGAGGACGCCTTCAGCTTCGTCGAAACCCCGGACCAGCTGGCGGCGATCCAGGAGGTCAAAGCCGACATGGAGAAAGTGGTCCCCATGGACCGCCTGATCTGCGGCGACGTCGGGTTCGGCAAGACCGAGATCGCGGTCAGGGCCGCCTTCAAGGCCATCCAGGACGGCAAACAGGTGGCGGTGCTGGTGCCCACCACCCTGCTCGTCAGCCAGCACCACCAGACCTTCGCCTCCCGGTTCGCGGGTTTCCCCGTCCACATGGCGCAGCTGAGCCGGTTCCAGGGCGAGGCCGAATCGAGGAAGATCCTCGAGGGTCTCGCCAGCGGCCGCGTCGACCTCGTGATCGGCACCCACCGGCTGCTGGCCAAGGAGGTCGCGTTCAAGGACCTCGGGCTGGTGATCATCGACGAGGAGCAGCGGTTCGGCGTCGAACACAAGGAACGCCTCAAGGAGCTGCGGGTCAACGTCGACGTGCTGTCGATGTCGGCCACTCCCATCCCGCGCACCCTGGAGATCGCGATCACCGGCATCCGGGAGATGAGTGTGATCGCCACCCCACCCGAGGAACGCCACCCCGTGCTCACCCTCGTCGGCCCCTACGACAAGGGACAGGTGCGGGCCGCCATCCGGCGCGAACTGGCGCGGGAGGGGCAGGTGTTCTTCGTTCACAACCGCGTCGAGAGCATCGACAAGGTGGCCGCCGAGCTGCGCGACCTGGTGCCGGAGGCCCGCGTGGTCACCGCCCACGGCCAGATGGGGGAATCGAAACTGGAACAGGTGATGCTCGACTTCTGGGAGCGCCGCGCCGACGTGCTGGTGTGCACCACCATCGTCGAGGCGGGTCTGAACATCCAGACCGCAAACACACTCATCATCGACCGTGCCGACGTGCTCGGGCTCTCGCAGCTGCACCAGCTCAGAGGCCGGGTGGGGCGCTCCTCGGAACGCGGCTACGCCTATTTCCTGTACCCGGCGGACAAAACCCTCACCCAGACCGCCCACGAACGCCTCACGACGATGGCCTCCCACACCGACCTGGGTGCTGGTATGTCCATCGCCATGCGCGACCTGGAGCTGCGCGGCGCCGGAAACCTCCTCGGCGGGGAACAGTCCGGGCACATCGCCGACGTCGGTTTCGACATGTACCTGCGGCTGGTGGGGGAGGCCGTGGCCCAGTACCGCGGCGAGGACACCACCCCGGAACCGGCGCTGCGCATCGAACTGCCCGTCGACGCCCACCTGCCCGACGAGTACGTCCCCTCCGAGCGGTTGCGGCTGGAGATGTACAAGCAGATCGCGGAGATCCGGTCGCCCGGCGACGTCGATGCGGTGCGTTCCGAACTGGCCGACCGCTACGGCGAACCGCCGCTGCCCGTCGAACAGCTTCTCGCGGTCGCGGTGCTGCGCAACCGCGCCCGGGAACTCGGCGTGGTCGACATTGTCGCGCAGGGGAAGAACGTCCGGATCGAACCGGTGAACCTTCCCGAGTCGCGCAAAGTGCGGCTGCAACGCCTCTACCCGGGGGCGGTGTACAAGCAGGCGACATCGCAGTTGCTGGTGCCCAAACCCGACGGCGACGCGGTCGCCTGGGCGATGTCGCTGCTGGACAGGGTGATCGGCTGAGGCCCCGACCGCCCCGGCGGGTGTGACCGCCGGGGCGGTTCCGTGTCGGCATCGCTCCGGGTCCGGCCCGCCGCTCGTGGGTATGCTTCGTGGCAAAGCCGTCTTCAGGAGGATCGTCCATGAAACCCGCCGCCCGCATCGCAGTTCCGCTCGTTGCGGTCGCCGCCCTCGCCGGCTGTGCACACAGCCCGTCGACCGCAGCGATCGTGGGCGACAAGGTCATTTCGGAGGCCGAGGTCACCGAGGCCGTGAACTCGTGCCGGAAGATCAATCCCCAGATCAAGCGGCTGGACGTGTTGTTCCCCCTGATACTCGGGGAAATCGCGGATGAAGTATCCCCGAAACTCGGGCGGACCATCGACGCGGCGAAGCTCCGTGCTGCCATGGAGGCCGACCCGGATGCTTCCCAGGCCTTCGGGACCCCCTGCCAGAAGGTCGTCGAGGGTGAGCTGAAGATGAGGTACCTGCAGGCCTCCGTTGACGTGGAGGCCGTTTTGCAGGAACTGCCGCGTGTGGAGATCAATCCGCGCTACGGGGCCTGGAGTCCGCGCGGGATTGATCGCCGTGGCGGCTCCATCTCGGTCGAGACGAAGAGCTGATGCCGGAGGTTGGCGAACAGCTGATCCGTCTCAACGAGGTGATGGCACGGCTGCGCATCGAATGCCCTTGGGATAGGGAGCAGACGCACTCCTCGCTGCTGACCCACCTCGTCGAGGAAACCTGCGAGGTGGTCGACGCGGTGGAGGGTGGCACCGATGACGACCTGCGTGAGGAACTCGGCGACCTGCTGCTCCAGGTGTACTTCCACGCCAGGATCGCGGAGAACGAGGGGCGGTTCACCATCGACGACGTCGCCCGCGGCGTCGCGGACAAACTGATCCGCCGCCACCCCCACGTCTTCGGTGACGGCGAGGTGCCCGAGGACCTGCGCGGGGTCTGGGAACGCCGCAAACGCCAGGAGAAGGGACGGACCTCGTCGCTGGACGGAATCGCCCGGTCCATGAGCTCCCTGGCGCGCACCCAGAAAGTGATCGCGCGCGCCCGGTCGCACGAGGTGCCGGTCGGGTTTCCCAGCGAACCCGTGACCGCCGAGGACGTGGGGGAACGGATCCAGGCCCTCGTCGCCCGCGCCCAGGCCAGCGGGGTCGACGCCGACGCGGCCGTCAGGGAGGCCCTGCGGGGTCTGGAGGAACGTATCCGTCAGGCCGAGGGACCCGCAGGGACGGCATGATTCCCGGCTCACCGGATCCCGGGTTGCGCACCCGGCGCAAGGTGTGTACCGTGTTACACAGTTGACGGGCCGAGGGGTCCGCGGAAACAAAACTTCACAGCGCGAGAACCGCCCGGGCCGAATGTGCTCGGTTATCGAGTTGGAAATGCAGGCCTTTCCCCCTGCAGAGGTTCAAATCCTCAAGACCGCCGCCAGGCGGTTCGCGTTCGGTTTCCCGAACGCGTGATCCGGGCATTACCCCCATGCCCGGGCGGGCCTCGCGCACCTGAATCCCGGCCCGGGCGGGCCGGAAGGCATCGGTTATCACCTGTTCCGTGAAACGGCTGCCAGCTAGGCAGACCGAACTGCCGGTGCTCATGACATGCCCGCCCGGGCCGCTGAAGGAACCCCCGGGTGGGCCGCAGGGGATCGGTTATCAGGGATCAGGAGGTTGCGGGTTCGAGTCCCGTCACCCTTGGCGGGTGTAGCTCAACCGGCCAGAGCGCCTGACGTTTCCGGTGTCCGACACCAAGCCCACCCGGGCTTTCAGGAACCCATGGTTGCGAACACGAACAGGAAGGGAGGCAACACCATGGACGTATTGCGTGAGATTAACCTGCGGAGCACACCGCAGAGCAAACCCGCAGACGAACGGCAGGTCCAGAACTCGGCCGGTGGCCACACCTTCCAGCTGGACGACGCGGCACGTCTGCGCCGTTTCCTGACACTCGGGGTCGACGCAGGCACCTACTACGCCTCGGCCAAGGAACTCGCCATCGACAACGTCGAAGTCCTCAAGCGCATGGCCGCCTCCGAGCCGGAGACCCTCGTCGCAACCATCGTCGACGTCTCCGTCCGGGGAGCCGCACCCAGGCAGAACCCGGTGCTGTTCGCGCTGGCCTACGCGGCATCCGTGCCTGCGAGCGCGCCGCTGGCGCTGGCCGCGCTGCCCAAGGTGGCGCGCACGGGGACGCACCTGTTCACCTTCGCTGACTACGTGCAGCAGTTCCGCGGCTGGGGCCGCGGGCTGCGCCGGGCGGTCGGGAACTGGTACACGGGCAGGCGGGCCGACGACCTGGCCCACCAAGCGGTCAAGTATCGCCAGCGCAGCGGCTGGACGCACCGCGACCTGCTGCGCCTGTCGCACCCGGTCACCACCGTTCCCGAACTGCGTGCCCTGTTCGAGTGGATCGTCCGTGGCTCGCTCGGCGAGGACACCCCTGAACTGGTGCGCGCCTTCCTGGCCGCGCAGGAGGCGACGACGGTCGCCGCCTGGGTCGCTCTGGTGCGCGAACACCGGCTGGCCTGGGAGATGCTGCCGGATGCCGCGCTGCGTGAACCGGAGGTCTGGGAGGCGCTCCTCGACGCCGGAATCCCGCAGACCGCGCTGATGCGCCAGCTCCCGCGACTCACGGGGCTGGGCCTCCTGGACGACCTGAGCGCCCGCACCGAACAGGTGTGCGCCCAGCTCACCGACCCCGACCGGCTCCGCAGGGCGCGTGTCCACCCGGTGAACGTGCTGGTCGCGGGCCGCACCTACGCCTCCGGGCGTTCGACGCGGGGCAGCTCCACTTGGCAGCCGAGCACCAAGGTGATCGACGCCCTCGACGCCGCGTTCTACGCGGCCTTCGGTGCGGTGACGCCGTCAGGGAAACGCACGATGCTCGCCCTGGACGTCTCCGGCTCGATGTGCAGCCACATCGCGGGCCTGCCGATAACCGCACGCGAGGCCTCCGCTGCCCTGGCGCTGGTGCAGCTGGCCACCGAACCCGTCTCGGCGGTCGTCGGTTTCACCAGCGGGCTGGTGCCCCTCGACCTGTCGCCGAGGCAGCGTCTTGACGACGCGCTGCACAGGATCGGGAACCTACCGTTCGGCGGCACCGACTGCGCGCAGCCGATGCTCCACGCGCTGAAGCGCCGGCTGGAGGTGGACACCTTCGTGGTCTACACCGACAACGAGACCTGGTGCGGAAGAATCCACCCGCACCAGGCACTGGTGAGGTACCGCAGGGAAACTGGTATCCCGGCGAAACTGGTGGTGGTGGGCATGACCTCCACCGGGTTCAGCATCGCCGACCCGGACGACGCCGGGATGCTGGACGTCGCCGGATTCGACCACGCGGTGCCCAACCTGATCTCGGAGTTCTCGCGTGGCTTCTAGGAACAAATCACCGGGTGGCGGCAACGCCGCGCTGAAGGGCGCGGGCGGGGCCGCCACCCGGCGTTCGGGGGGAGTCTCGGACCTGAGGGCCGCGAGGGCACGGGAGCTTCACGAGCAGGCGGCGGAGGCGGAACGCCGCGCCGCCCAGCTGAGGGCCGAACGGGACCGGCTGATCCGGCAGCTGCGCGACGAGGATTCCGAACGCTGGTCCTACGGCGCCCTGGCGAAGGTGATCGGGTGCAGCCGCGAACTCGTGGCCCAGGTGTCCAAACGCCGGTGACCGGGTTTCCTAACGCCCGTGAATGGCGATTTGGGGGGTGACCCCTGTACGGGCGTTGGATAGGCTGGACGGGGAAGGACATCCTATGGTCTTCATTTCAAGGAAGGGCAAGACCCATGGCAATCATTGAGTTCATCGACGCCCGCGAGGTCCTCGACTCCCGCGGCAACCCCACCGTCGAGGTCGAGGTGACCCTCGACACCGGAGCGGAAGGTCGCGCCATCGTCCCCTCCGGCGCCTCAACGGGTGCCTTCGAGGCCGTCGAGCTGCGTGACGGCGGCGAACGCTACGGTGGCAAGGGAGTGCAGACCGCCGTCAAGAA
>ERZ773079.1943-NODE-1943-length-11895-cov-23.022889_pt1 | contig 11895 bp, 14 predicted proteins | sample MGYA00511355_ERZ773079 | MGnify/ENA primary metagenome ERZ773079 (study PRJEB29015, sample SAMEA2737979) | human oral metagenome | biome: human oral; feature: human-associated habitat; material: dental | place: China | collected 2117 ... | reverse complement strand
TCATAGTTTTCTTTCGCTGCAATCATTAAATCTTCTTTTGTTCTTGGTCTTGGCATAATATTTCCTCCTACTTTACGCTATATCTCAATATGGTTTTTAAGCTTTAGTTATCGGAATCCAAAGTTCCATTTTGTAGTCTTTACTATCCATATCCCCTTCATAATAATATTCAAAGTCAGGTTTTCCTGAATGAACATAACCATGTTCTGGAAAAAATACTTCCATTGCATATTTCCAACCATTATGAATACATTCCGGAACACTTCCTGTTAACTCTACAATGGCATATTCTGCTTCTTCAACTTTCAAAACATCTAAACCCATACTTTTTGCTTTATCTACATCTGTAACGATGTACCCTGCTATGTAATTAATAGTACTTGGTTGTTCTACATTGTAACAAACACCGACACTTTGACCTTCTCCCAATCTTGCTAATTCATCATGACGATATTCTCCATATAGTTTATTCCAAACACTCGGACATAATGATGAATTGATATTTTGTTCATTCCTACCTGCAACTGTAAATGAATTTTTCTTTTGAATTGTGATGTTCATACTTCTTCCTCCTCTTACACTTAGTGCTAGCTGCACTCGTGAAACTATTTTGAATGGTTTTCCATTTCTTACCTCTGAAGGTGTAAATCCATGAAATTTTTTGAATGCAGTCCCAAATGAATCAGATGATTCATATCCATACTTCATCGCTATATCAATAACTTTAATATTGGTATCTCTCAGTAAAACAGCCGCTTCTGTCAACCTTCGACTTCTAATATACTCTGACAATGTTGTATCTGTTAATATAGAAAAGAGTCTGCTAAACATAGGATAAGAATAAGTGGATAAATGGGTAATTTTATCTTCATCTATTTCGCTATCCAGCACACTTTCAATGTAGTTAATTGTTTCATTAAAAAATTGAATTATCTGCATATTTTACCTCTATTCATTTTTTTATCCTATGTAAAGATACCAAAATCTCTAACTTCTTTACCTTTAGTACAATAATCTTTCAGAGTTTTATCCCTTGATACATTGAAGGCACAAATCCCTAAACTGTCCATCCAATTGGGCAATCTCCATCAGGGTATCTGCTAAAGAATTATAGGCTTCCTGCCTGCTGTCCAGATAGGCTTGGCTAAAAAGCATAGCAATTTTTTCCTTCAAGTCTGCTCTGACAGGATCATAATCTTTCAAAAATTGACTCAAGTAAAGACTTCTAACGGCTGCCAAACGAAATGAAAAAAATTGATGGAGTTGTTTTTGTTCCGCATTTAAGCCGTTTGCTCGAATAGTTTTAGCATAGTCCTCAATTATACCAACCTCACCATTTTCATATCGTTGTTTCATGATAATAGAGACACTGTGATAAATCTCCTGACTTGTTGGAAGCTTATTTCTTTGCAAATTTCCCCACATGGAATGAGCTCCTCTTTTATAGTCAATCGCTTCTGCTTTCCACGCTTTACAAAAATCACGAAAATCCATTTTCACACAAGGATAGCCTGCCGGATCATGGAAATAAATCCAATCCTCATCCATGTCATAAACTGAAACAAAATGATCCACACCTTGTAGATGGTTATAATTGAGATTATAAGTCAGATATCCCATATCCAAAGGACCTACAATAACAGATCCATGGTCTAGATATGTCTTGAGTTTTTCTTTTAGTTCTATCACATTGACTGGCTCTGAAGAATCACAGAAAAACTCCTCATAGTCAAATCCAAGAATTTGTAAACAATGACTAATGGACTCATCTGGCATGCCATTATCAAAGAAAACCAAAGGTGAACTGCACCCCAAAAGTTAGACAAGAAAACTCTAACTTTTGGGATGTTATTTTTATGAAATTAAGTTATGAAGACAAGGTTCAAATCTATTACTTGCGAAAAAGCGGCGCAACTCTCAAGTCATTATCAAAACAGTTTAACCTCAATCAGTCAGGGATCGAATATCTGATTCGACTAATTGATAGGCATGGAGTAGACATTGTCAAGAGAGGTAAGAAGACTTATTATTCTCCTGAACTAAAGCAAAAAATCCTTCATCAAGTTCTTCTTGAAGGGCGTTCTCAATTGTCAGTCTCTCTCGATTTTGCCCTTCCTAACAGGGGGACTCTCCCAAATTGGCTGGCACAATATAAGAAAAACGGCTATACTATTGTTGAGAAACAAAGAGGGAGACCACCAAAGATGGGACGTAAGAAAAAGAAAACTTGGGAAGAAATGACGGAACTAGAGCGACTTCAAGAAGAGAACGAGCGTCTTAGAACGGAGAATGCCTATCTAAAAAAGTTGAGGGAATTACGCTTAAGGGACGAAACCTTACAGCGCGAAAAGCAGAGACAATTAGAGAGATGGTCAAGGGAGGATTCCGATTAAGTTTCCTACTAGCTACCGCTAAACTCTCTCGTGCAACTTACTATTACCAGCTAAAACAGCTAGACAAACCAGACAAGGATCAAGAGTTAAAAGCTGAAATTCAATTGATTTATGATGAGCATAAGGGAAACTATGGTTATCGTCGGATTCATCTTGAACTGAAAAATCGTGGTTTTCATATCAATCACAAGAAAGTTCAGCGATTGATGCAAGTGATGGGACTACAAGCTCGAATTCGCCGTCAACGGAAGTATTCTTCTTACAAGGGGGAGATTGGTAAGAAAGCTGAGAATCTCATTCAGCGTCAATTTCAAGCTTCTAAGCCTTATGAGAAGTGCTATACAGATGTAACCGAATTTGCCTTACCAAACGTCAATGGAAAGCTCTATCTGTCTCCTATTTTAGATGGGTATAATAGTGAAATCATTGCCTTTACCTTGTCACGTTCACCTGACTTGAACCAGGTCAGAACAATGTTAGCCAAGGCTTTTCCTGCTGGAACCTACAAGGGAACCATTCTCCACAGTGACCAAGGCTGGCAGTATCAGCACCAGTCTTATCATCAATTCTTAGAAGCGAAAGGAATTGTCCCATCTATGTCTCGCAAGGGCAATAGTCCAGACAATGGGATGATGGAGTCCTTCTTTGGCATCCTCAAATCGGAGATGTTCTACGGTTATGAGAAGAGTTATCAATCGCTTGATGAGCTGGAGAAAGCTATTGCAACTTATATTGTTTATTACAACAATAAACGGATCAAAACGAAACTAAAAGGACTTAGTCCTGTGCAGTACAGAACTAAATCCTTTCACTAATATTTTTTGTCTAACTTTTTGGGGGCAGTACATCATTCCAGCTTTTTGCTTGCCATTCAATCAGAAAAGCATCTTACTATTATGAAATGGCACCCTACCTATCCAATCCTCCACCTGAATAAATAGAATGCCCTCATTTAAACATAAAATTACCAAAATTCGCGAACAAAATCATTTTCTAAACGTTCACTATAAAACAATTCTGACAACGATTTGTCATCAAAAATACGTAGCAAATTTTTTAAATCATAAGCCAATTCGAGAGTGTCCAACTCTTCACGTGCCACCCACCTAACTTCACCTTCTTCTGATGAGCGGAGATGTCCTGAAAATTCATTTGTACGATAAAGAAAGACCAGATAACGAATGCCTTCTGCCGTGTACCAATGTTTCATACCAACCAGTCTAGGATGATGGATTGTTAGTCCCGTTTCTTCATAAATTTCACGCACAACTGCTTGGTGGAGGCTCTCCTTTTCTTCTATATGTCCACCAGGTAAAGCTGCTCCTGACCAAGAATACATCTTGGGATCACGAATCTGCATGACAATGCGATTTTGATTATCTTCAATCAGACACATATTGGTTAAAATTACTTGAGACTTACGGGACATATTTTTCTCCTCTAAACTTTGTATCGAATAGATAAGAATTTGGGACAGGTTTCATAGTTGCTATCGCAGCCATCAACCTATCCCAATCCTTTATTTTTTAAGCTGTTTTTTCGACTTTTAGGATTTTTACATCATAACTGCCCACAGGTGTTTCAACTGTAGCAGTATCGCCTGTTTTCTTGCCAATTAGAGCTTGTCCAATAGGACTTTCATTAGAAACCTTTCCAGCAAAAGCATCTGCTCCTGCTGCACCCACAATCATATAGACTTCTTCATCCGTTTCACCAACTTCTTGAATCGTAACGGTCTTACCGATAGCAACTTCATCTTGTGCTACTGCATCACTATCTACAATTTCAGCATAGCGAATCTTGGTTTCCAGACTTGAGATTTGTCCTTCAACAAATGCCTGCTCATCTTTGGCTGCTTCATACTCACTATTTTCTGATAAGTCTCCATAAGAGCGAGCAATTTTAATACGTTCTACCACTTCTGGACGGCGAACTAATTTAAGTTCTTCTAATTCTTTTTCAAGTTTTTCCTTTTCTTCAAGGGTCATGGGATAAGTTTTTTCTGCCATTATTTTTTCTTCTTTCTATTTTTAAAATAAAGAGGGAGTGGGACAGAACTCAGCTTGAAAATTTTAGTTCCTAGTCTCACCCCCGCAGGGTTGCTCAACAGTCTCCCAGACTGTTGAGGTGGTGGATAAAGAATACAAAGTTTTTGTCAAAAGTGTTCTACCGAGCTTGAAAAGCAAACAACTTTGAGATTTGCTTTACAAGTTCTATCCGCCACCTCAAAGCAATGCTTTGAGCAATCAGTAGCTGCGTCGTTGGTTTATTATAACTATATACTTTATACTTTGAAGCTGGAAACTTTCGTCCCAGCTTCTTTTTAATATTCGCTTGCTTTGCAAGGTGCATTCTTCATCTAGTCTAAAATACACTTGTAGCAATCTTTTTAGACTTATACATCATTGCTCAGAAGTAGAACAAAATCAAGTTTTAAAAGTTACGATTTTGTCCCGCTTTTTTAATTTGAACTACTTGATTGTGTCAATTTACTATTAACATGTTCTTGAACATTTTTTTCATGTTCTTCATAGGTATTTGCGAAATAAACATTTCCTGTTTCTGTATTGGCTACGAAGTAAAGATAATCCGTTTTGGCTGGATTAACAGTCGCTTCAATAGCAGAAAGACTAGGATTGTCTACAGGACCAGGCATTAAACCGGTATTTTTATAAACATTGTAAGGCGAATCAATATTAGTATCAATCGCAGCGTCTTCTGCTAAGGTTGTCTTTTGACCAAGCTTCCCTTGAGCATACAAAATTGCAATATTGCTTTGCAAAGGCATGTTTTGATTTAAACGATTGTAAAAGACACTTGCGATGTTTTTTCGGTCTTGATCTGTTGAACCTTCTTTTTCAACCAAGGACGCAATTGTCAAAACATCGTGCACAGTCAAGTTCTTTGAGGCTAAAACATCATAATATTGCGACATGGTTTTATCCATTGCTGCTAACATTTGGTCAATGAGCGTTTCAGCAGTTATGCTGTCGGTCACATTGTAAGTAGCAGGGAAAAGATAGCCTTCTAAGCGATACTTAACACCGCTCTCTTTTTTAGCTAAATTGCCTAATAAGTTTGGATATTTTGTAGCTTCCTGAGTGATAAAATTATCATCTTGCACTTTCTTTAAGAACGTATCCGAAGACAATTTATTTTTCTTCAACTTCGCAATCGTTTTTGCAATTTGGTCAATCGTATATCCTTCTGGAATGGTCAATTTTTCCATTGAGGGATCCTGCGGAGTGTCCGTTCCACCTTGCTGTAGCTTTTTAGCAATCGTATCCAAACTCATGCTCTTTTGCAGATTGTAATAACCCGATTGGAAATCTGCATAGTTTTTAAACTTAGCATAATAGCTAAAAATCTGAGCATTTTTGATCAAACCAGCTTTTTCCAAGACCGTTCCAATTGCTTTGGTGCTCGATCCAGTCGGAATCTTAACCGTCACATACTTTGTATTTTTCGCATCAACTGGTTGTAAAGCTGATGTAACATAGCGATAAGCAAAGAAACCAGTTAAACCAATCCCTAAAAGCAGCAAAATTAAGACCGTTTTGACGATTTTTCCGGCGATTTTGTTTTGACGCTTCTTCGTGTTAATCGTTTGAGCAGTCCGATTTGAACGAGAAAGTTTCTTTGTATCTTGCTCCGTTCCGTAAACTGCAGGTTGAACTAATTCTTTTGGAACCTTGGTTTCTTCAACAGCCTGATTGATTGGGTAAGAAACAGGGACTTTCGTCGTATGAGTATTAAACTCTTTTTCTTCTTCCCTAGCTACTGCTTCGGCTTCTATTTGCTCAATGGTTGGAAGGGGACTTTCTAAAGGAGCTGGCTCTGGTTCGCCACTTTCTTCTTTTTGAACTTTTGGTATATCCTTTTCAGAAGCAGTTGCTTTCTCTTCTTCCTGTGCAGAAGGAAGCACAGATTGACCCAAACCTAACTTTTCCTGCAAATCATTAGATTCTTCTACAGGTTTTGGTTGTTCAGTTCCCTTTGCTTTAGCCAAGTCGCGCAGAATCTGCTCTTTAAAACTCAGCCCTTCTTTTTCTTGTGAATCTTCAGCCAAATAGTTGACCTCCTTGTTCAATATCCCTACTATTATATCTTAAAAGATAAAGAAAAGCAATAAGAGAATGCCTTTCTTTCAAGCATTCTACAGAATAATCAATTCTTTTCTCCACTATTTGGGAGTTTTCCAAAGCATATCATACCAAACTTCACCTGCATAGGTAGATTGGGATACACCCTCGTTGATAAAACCATGTTTTTCATAGTAAGCGACCAAATAATCATGACAGGTTAAGTTGATTCCCAAACGCTGGTCGCGAATAGCAATATCCTTCATTGCATTCAACAAACTGCGACCTAATCCCATATTCTGAGCATTTTTATCAATAGATAAACTGGTCAACGAAATATAATGGTCTGTCAAATGACTATAATCTTCTACCTCAGAAGTAAAGGATTGATCTACTAAATGGCGTTCTGGACGAACAGGTCCTTCAAGGTAGCCTAAAATCTGACCGTCTCGTTCAGCTACTAAGAAACTGGTTGTTAGTTTTTGGATATGGGCTTCCAAAATCTCTCGACTCAGAGCTTCTTCTGGTCCAAAGTTTTCCCATTCAATAGTCGTAATAGCATCCAAATCTGCTAAATTTGCCTGTCTAATCTTCATTTTCCCTCCTTAAAAATGGATTTTCCCAAACAAGTTCATATAAAATAGCATGGCTATCTCCCCTTTCAGAAATTCCTTCATTTATGAAAGCATTCATTTCGTAGTAAAAAATCAAATCATCTGAACAAACTAGCTGAAGACCTTTCTGATTTTGTGCAACAGCTATTTCTTTGCAAGCAGCTAAAAGCAAAGTTCCCAGTCCCTGCTCTTTAAAATCTGGATGAATGGATAAGCGCTGAATCGTCATAAAATCAGAATCTTGCTGCCACTTTGACGAATTGTCTATCATTTCCTTTGTCAAATGACGTGAAAAAACGGCTGCCCCTACAAGGTAGCCAGCTATTTTCTCATTTAATTCCGCTATTAAAAAGTTCGTTTGACCCTGTTCAATCCATTTTTGGATTGTTTCTGCACCAGCTGCTTCTGTGGAAAAATTCGCCTCCTCAATCGCAACGATTGCCTTCCAATCTTCCAAAGAAGCTTCTCGAAGGGTGACTTGTGGTATTAGATTACTGGACATTGCTTGTCAAATTGGATAGCAAACGTTCAAAAGAATATTCATAAGTCTGAATATCCCCAGCTCCCATGAAAACATAAACAGCATTTGGGTGTTCTAACAATGGCGAAACATTGTCAACAGTAATAATTTCTGCCTTTTTGATAATTTTTTCAGCTAAATCTTCTACTTTGACATCTCCGTGATCCACCTCACGCGCAGAACCATAGATTTGCGCCAAATAAACAGCATCGGCTTGGTTCAAGGCTTCGGCAAATTCGTCCAAAAGTGCAATGGTTCTGGTAAAAGTATGTGGTTGGAAAATCGCAACAATTTCTTTACTTGGATATTTCTGGCGAGCTGCATCCAAAGTCGCAATAATTTCAGTTGGATGATGCGCAAAATCATCAATTATTGTTGTCCCATTAACCACTTTTTCAGTAAAACGACGTTTCACACCACCAAAAGTGACTAAATGCTCCCGAACTAAATTTAAGTCAAATCCAGCTGTGTATAAGAGCCCAATGACTGCTGTTGCATTCATGATATTGTGGCGACCAAAGCTAGGAATCTTAAATTCTCCTAATTCTTGCCCACGGAAAGAAACTTTAAAGCTAGAGCCTGTCGTAGAACGGAGTAAGTCATGAGCGATAAAGTCATTACCTTCCTTAAAGCCATAGTAATAAATAGGAGCGTTAGCTGTGACCCGGCGCAATTCTTTGTCTTCACCGTAAACAAATAACCCTTTGCTAACTTGCTTAGCATAATCATTAAAAGCATTGAAAACATCTTCTAAGCTGGTGAAATAATCTGGGTGGTCGAAGTCAATATTCGTGATAATTGAATATTCAGGATGATAAGGCATAAAATGACGTTCGTATTCATCTGCTTCAAATGCAAAGTATTTCGCATTTGCAGAGCCGCGCCCCGCCCGTCCCCGCGACCCGGACGGCCCCCGTGCCCAGGCCCCAGCGCCGCAGCCCGACCGGCTCGCCCTGTCCGCCCGGCCCGCTCCATGCGGGTGCGCCGGTCGGCGGTGGCGGGCACGCGAGCCATGTCGGCCACGGGGGCGATTACGCTCACCTCCGGCGTCGTCGAGGAATCGGCTGCGATGACGGACACGGGGCGGCCCCCGCCCAGGAAGCGGGCGATCTCCTCGCGCGGGGCGACGGTAGCGGACAGGCCGATGCGCTGAGCGGGACGCTCCAGGAGGTCATCGAGCCGCTCCAGACTCAGCGCCAGATGGGTGCCGCGCTTGCTGGCGGCGAAGGAGTGGATCTCGTCGACGATGACGGTCTGGACGCCGCGCAGGGTCTCGCGCACAGCGGACGTGAGCATGAGGTAGAGGGATTCGGGCGTCGTGATGAGGATGTCGGGCGGGCGGGTGCGCAGACGCCGGCGCTCGGCGGCGGGCGTGTCCCCGCTGCGCACGCCGACGGTGATCGGCGCGGCGCTGGCGCCGAGGCCGGCGGCGGTGATGCCGGACAGCGGCCGGCGCAGGTTGCGCTCGACGTCGGCGCCCAGGGCCTTGAGCGGGGAGATGTACAGCACGCGCACGCCGCGCCGTCTCGCCCGTGCGGGTCCGGTCGCGTCATGTCCGGGCGCGGCGTCCTGGATGAGCCGGTCGATGGCGGACAGGAAAGCGGCCAGCGTCTTGCCCGATCCGGTGGGCGCGATGACCAGCGCGTTCTCGCCGCGACCGATGACCGCCCAGGTGCGCTCCTGGACCGGCGTCGGGCCGCTCGGGAAGGCGGAGCCGAACCAGGTCCGGGTCGCGGAGGCGAAGGCGTCCAGGGCCCTCGCAGCTGCGGTCGGTTCAAGGGTCATGCATCCAGTATGGCGGGGGCAGTAGACACGAACCGCGGGCGCGACAGCTCGGGACGCTCCGGCGTCACCGTCGGCCGGCAATGCGACGCCTTCACCATCCTGACCATCACCGCCGGCACTACGGGCACCGGCCCGCGCCAGTACGAATGCGCGAATGAAGGGGATCCGTCGGGGCGGGAGTCGGGCAATCGGCTCCGGCCGGGCCCGTCTCCAACGGATCCCGCAGAAACTGGCCGCGCCCGAGATCGAGAGGTCGAGGCGCGATCCCGATGGAACGCATGAGTCGCATGAGGCGCGCGGGACCAAGCCTGGGCGACGCGTGTCCAAATCTGCCACAAAGAAGCCGCGAAGCGGCATCAGCGATGGGACGAGACCCGGAATTTCAACGATTGTCGTCTTCCGGTACAGCGCAGTCCGGCCCTTTGTGGCAGATTTGGACACCGAGCGGTCGGAACGGGCGTCCTCGGGAGAGGAGCGACCCGGCATCAGCCGTCATCCGGCCCCCGAGGCACCCGCTCGCTCGGCCGAGACGGCGGGTCACCACGACTCGGCCGCAGCGCCGAGGCGCTTATCATCGGACCCGGTGCGAGGCGGGTCCGCCCGTTACCGCCTGCGGAGGCGCTCCAGTATGGCGGGCATCTCCGCATCGGAGACCGCATCCGTCGGGAGCCCGGTGAGCTCCTCGACCTCGCGGACGAACAGAGCGAGATCGAACAGATCGGTCTCGGCCGACGGCGTGACCACCAGGTCGATATCGGAATCGAATCCGTCCTCGCCGCGTACCTCCGACCCGAAGACTCTGAGATCGCCCAGGCCGTGCGTCCGAGCCCGCTCACGGATCTCGTCGGCGTGTGCGGTGAGTGGGACCGAGGGACGGTAATCAGCGGCGCGGATGAGCGCAGGAGCGTCGTCGGAGCGGAAACGACTCATGGGAACAGCACATAGCACAGGCGCTATCGGACGCATCCAGCCCCGTCGTCATTCCTCCTCGCGCAGCCGCCCGCCCCTCAGTCGACGGGGATGACCTCGACGAAGCGGCGATCCTCGTGCGCCAGAGCCGGAGGGATCCGCGCGTCCAGCGTCGCCAGCAGAGCCCCGGAACGCGCCGCGAGGTCCACAAGATGGAAGTCCGTGATCTGACGGCGTCCGACGAGCCCGCTGACATCGATGGCAGGAGCGGTCAATGACGCCGAGTCCTCGATGAGCTCGTGCCCGCTGACCGAGCAGAACGTCCTCAAGGCATCGAAGACCTCCGAGACGCCGAGCTCGAACCCCGTGACACGCGAGTTGAGCAGGAGCCGGCAGTACGCGGACTCGGTGATCGGACACGTGGCCCATGCGCCGACATCCTCGAACCAGCTGGTGGCGACCCTGTGATGAGCGTGATTGGCCAGAGAGAGCGCAAGCATCACGTTGACGTCGAGCAGGCGCAGCACTCGCTCACTCGTCGCCATCGCGGTGCCTCTCGACGAGGTCCAGGGTCACCGTATGAGGCGGGCCCCCTTGAGGAGGCGTGAAAACGGGGACCCCGCGAGAGCCGGCGTCCGGTCCGCCACCGCGAATCCCGCGCAGCGCGTAGTCCGACACGGCCCGGCCGAGGGAGAGGCCCTCGCGCCGCGCCTTCTCCCTCGCGACGGCGAGAACACTGTCATCGATATCCAGCGTTGTCCGCATGAGAACACAGTAGCATCACCGCATCTCCGCATCACCGCTCTCATGGCGCTCTCATGGCGCGCCGCGCACGGCGTTGACGGCATTAACGGCATTGACGGCGACGTCGCGGCGGTGGCCGGGGTCTCCGGCTCGGGCAAGTCCTCTCGAGCTCAACGCCACCTACCGCAACGCCGTCGCCGCCGTCGAGGAGGCCATGAACGGGGCGAACAGCGAGAAGAGCCTCGAGCGCCTGAACAGATTCATGACCGTACGCACCTGGCACGACAAGCCCCCGGAATCGCGGACCTGAGAGAGCCGCCGGCCGTCCGGGGCGATGCCCGCGATCTTCCGGGCGTCCGGTGGCCGACGCCCGGACCGCCGGCCGCTCGGGGCGATGCCGTCGCTTTCTCCGCGTCCCGACTATCGCCGTCACTCGTTCCCGCGCGGCTTCCCGGAATCCTTGCGCGGCCGCCCTCGCCCGCGCATGGGCGCCGCCTCGACCCCGCGCCCGGCGTCGGCGAGCGCCCGGCGCAGGATGATCTCGATCTGGGCGTTGACCGAGCGCAGGTCGTCCGCCGCCCACTTGGCCACGGCCGCGTGGACGGCGGGGTCCAGCCGGAGCAGGACTTGCCGGCGCTGCCCTCGGGCCACGGCTCAGGCGTAGAGCGAGCCGGTGTTGACCACGGGCTGGGTGCGCTGGTCGGAGCACAGGACCACCAGGAGGTTAGAGACCATCTGTGCGCGGCGCTCATCGTCCATGGCGACGATGTCGTCGTTCTCCAGGCGTCTGAGAGCCTGGTCGACCATGGTGACGGCGCCCTCGACGATCTGCTCGCGGGCGGCGATGA
>ERZ773079.1942-NODE-1942-length-11900-cov-28.159308_pt1 | contig 11900 bp, 10 predicted proteins | sample MGYA00511355_ERZ773079 | MGnify/ENA primary metagenome ERZ773079 (study PRJEB29015, sample SAMEA2737979) | human oral metagenome | biome: human oral; feature: human-associated habitat; material: dental | place: China | collected 2117 ... | reverse complement strand
GTATCTCCCGCACCCAAGTCTCCACCCTGCGGAAAAACTGCGAAGAATTCGGGGTACGCCTCCACGCCATGGGGGACATCAACCAAGGCATCGTCCACCAGGTCGGCCCCCAACTCGGCGCCACCCAACCCGGCATGACCATCGTGTGCGGCGACTCCCACACCTCCACCCACGGCGCATTCGGCGCCATGGCATTCGGTATCGGCACCTCCGAGGTCGAACACGTCATGGCCACCCAAACACTCGCCCTCAAACCATTCAAAACCATGGCCATCAACGTCACCGGGGAACTCCAACCCGGCGTCACCGCTAAAGACCTTATCCTCGCCATCATCGCTAAGATCGGCACCGGTGGTGGGCAAGGACACGTCATCGAATACCGTGGTGAAGCCATCGAGAAACTCTCCATGGAAGCCCGCATGACCATCTGCAACATGTCCATCGAGGCAGGCGCTCGTGCTGGTATGATCGCCCCCGACCAAACCACCTTCGACTACGTTTACGGCCGCGAACTCGCCCCCACCGGCGACGATTGGGACAAAGCCGTCGCCTACTGGAAAACCCTCCCTACCGACGAAGGCGCCACCTTCGACACTGAAATCACCATCGACGGCTCCGCCCTCACCCCCTTCGTCACCTGGGGTACCAACCCCGGCCAAGGCCTCCCCCTCAACGCGGTCGTGCCCTCACCCGACGACTTCACTAACGAAAACGACAAAAAAGCCGCCGAAAAGGCCCTCACCTACATGGGCCTTACCCCCGGCACCCCCCTGCGGGACATCAAAATCGACACGGTCTTCCTCGGCTCCTGCACCAATGCTCGTATCGAAGACCTGCGCACCGCAGCCCACATTATGAAAGGCCACAAAGTCGCCGACACGGTCCGCATGATGGTTGTGCCCTCCACCACCATGGTCAAGCAACTCGCCGAAGCTGAAGGGCTCGACAAAATCTTCACCGAAGCCGGCGCCGACTGGCGCTCTGCCGGCTGCTCCATGTGTCTTGGCATGAACCCCGACCAGCTCAAACCCGGGGAACGCTCCGCCTCCACCAGCAACCGAAACTTCGAAGGCCGCCAAGGGCCCGGCGGCCGCACCCACCTCGTATCCCCCGAAGTGGCCGCCGCCACCGCCATCATGGGCACCCTCGCATCCCCCGCCGACCTGCCCACCCACGCCACCAGCTAAACCACACAAGGAACCATCATGGAAAAATTCACCACCCACACCGGCGTCGGCGTTCCGCTCATGCGCTCCAACGTCGATACCGACCAAATCATCCCCGCCGTCTACCTCAAACGTGTCACCCGGACCGGCTTCGACGATGGACTCTTCAACAACTGGCGCACCAACGAACCCGACTTCGTCCTCAACCAAGACGCCTACGCCCACGGCACCATCCTCGTCGCCGGCCCCGACTTCGGCACCGGCTCCTCCCGCGAACACGCCGTCTGGGCCCTCATGGACTACGGATTCAAAGTCGTGCTCTCCTCCCGATTCGCCGACATCTTCCGCGGCAACGCCGGCAAAGCCGGCCTGCTCGCAGCCCTCATGGATCAACAAGACATCGAACAACTGTGGCAACAGCTTATCGACCAGCCCGGCCTCAGCCTCACAGTCAACCTGGAAGACCGCACCGTCACCTGCGAAAACCACACCTACCGGTTTGATGTGGACGACTACACCCGCTGGCGGCTCATGGAAGGCCTCGACGATATCGGGCTCACCCTCCGCAAAGAAGCCGACATCGAAACCTACGAAGCCCACCGGCCCAGCTTCAAACCAGTCGTCAAATAACCCCACCTAGGGTCGTCGTCAAGCACACTACAACACCGCTAGCGGCGACTCTAAATAATCCGCGCCAGTTAGCGCCCCATCGGTAAACGACAACACCCACACGCTCGCCTTCTTCGCCACCGGCGAATCAATCGGCAGCGTGCCCCGCGCCGACAACCACGCCACCACCTCGGGAATCATCAACCCCTGCGACACAATCACACTCGTCCCACCCAAACCGATAATCTCCGACACCCGCGCCTGCGACGCCACCAGCTGCGCGCACCAACTCGCATCCCCCAACCGGGAATCCGTCACCACCGGCACCCCCACCGCATCTGCCAGCGGGGTAGCGGTCGCAACACACCGATCCGGCTCCGCCGCAAACACCACCGTCGGCCCATACGGCGCCAACATCGACGCCAACGCCTGCGCCTGCCGCACCCCCTTAGCGGTCAACGGCCGCTTCTCATCCAGCACCCCCTCAGGGCGGGCCGCTTTCGCATGCCGCACCAACAACACCCGCGACGTCACCGGCGTCGCAGTGAGCCGTTTTACCGCCTTCGCCAACACCAGCCGGTCCGTGTCATACGACAACAATTCCCGTGCCGCATCCGCCGACAACCACCGAACCTCATCCACCTCATCATTCGGTACAAACTCCCCACCAACAACCTCAGCAACCCAGTAATACACCACCTTCGTCCGAGGCCCCTTACCCCCAGACATTGTATCGGGCAGTGGGTACGTCACATGGCCCACCAGCTTCCCCAACCGCACCACAAAACCCGTCTCCTCACTAACCTCCCGCACCGCCGTCACCGGCAACGATTCCCCCGCATCCACCTTCCCCTTCGCCAACGACCAATCGTCATATCCCGGCCGGTGCACACACGCAAACACCCGCCCCCCACCATCAGCCGCCCCCGTAGCGTCATCGGTACCCGCGGCCCACCGCCACAACACCGCCCCCGCCGCCAACACCGGGCGGGCAAACCCCGACCCCGGATCCGCCGGCACCACCTGAAACCGACCAACCACACCCTGCGGAAAACCCCGACCAGCCACAACAACCATCCTTCACTTTTATGCGGAACACAACAATGAACTACCCCTCACCGTAAAACGCCCACCACCAAAACCCCAACCCGGCCCCATACCAAACCCACCCCAACACCCAAACACCACTAGGCTAATCTTTTAAAGAAACCTTTCACCAGACCCACCACCAAAACGCAAAACCTCACAAACAACCAAGGACACAACCGTGCCACACACCACAAACCACCACACACCAGAACACATCGCAGTCATGGGCGCCGGCTCCTGGGGCACCACCCTCGCCAAAGTCTTCGCCGACGCCGGTAGCACCGTCACCATCTGGGCTCGCCGCCCCCAAATAGCCGACACTATCAACACCCACCACCATAACCCCGACTACCTCCCTGGAATCCAACTGCCCACCACCCTCACCGCCACCACCAACCCCACCCACGCCCTGGCCGGCGCCACCATCGTCGTCCTCGCAGTACCCAGCCAAACCCTCAGAGACAATCTCGCCACCTGGGCACCCCACATCCCCACAGACGCCACCCTCGTCAGTCTCGCCAAAGGCATCGAAACCGACACCTTCCTCCGCATGAGCCAAGTCATCGCCGACGTCGCCGGCGCCGACCCCAGCCGCATCGCCGTCCTCTCCGGCCCCAACCTCGCTAAAGAAATCGCCCTCCAACAACCCGCCGCCACCGTTATCGCCTGCACCGACGAGCACCGCGCCAAACAAGTCCAAGTAGCCGTCGGCGCCCCCTACTTCCGCCCCTACACCAACACCGATGTTATCGGCGCCGAAATTGGTGGCGCCTGCAAAAACGTCATCGCCCTCGCTTGCGGCATGGCCTCCGGCAACGGACTCGGCGAAAACACCCTCGCCTCCCTCATCACCCGAGGCCTTGCCGAAATCACCCGCCTCGGCACCGCCATGGGCGCCGACCCCCGCACCTTCGCCGGCCTCGCCGGCCTCGGCGACCTCGTAGCCACCTGCTCCTCACCACTCTCCAGAAACCGCACCTTCGGCTACCGACTCGGCCAAGGCGGCACCCTCGAAGAAGCCACCCAAGCAACCAACGGCCAAGTCGCCGAAGGCGTCACCTCCTCCGCCGCCATCAACGCCCTCGCCCACACCCACAACGTCGAAATGCCCATCACCCAGGCTGTCTACGGCGTCTGCCACCAAGGGCTCGCCGTCATCGATATGGTGGCAGCACTCATGGGCCGCACCAAAAAATCCGAATAACCCCACAAGAAAACCCCAGGTAACCCAAACGGCAGGCCCTAGGCAACTGGTACAGTAAAATACCGTGAGTCTGACTACTAAACCGATTAAAATTGCGATCATCTACGGCGGCCGGAGCTCCGAACACTCCGTCTCCTGCATCTCAGCCGGCGCCATCATGAGCCACCTCGACCCGGAAAAATACGAGCTGTACCCCATCGGCATCACCCAACAAGGCACCTGGACAGTGGGGGAGTCCGACCCGGAGAAACTCCGCAGCACAAACGGGGCCATGCCAACCGTCACCCTCACCAAGGAAGTATCCCTCGCCGCCGACCCGGCGCGCCGGGGGCAGTTCCGGTTTGCGGACGGTTCGGAGCATGTGGCGGTGGATGTGATTTTCCCCGTGTTGCATGGGCTGTATGGGGAAGACGGGACGATTCAAGGGTTGTTTGAATTGTCGGGGGTTCCGTATGTGGGCACGGGGGTGTTGTCGTCGGCGTGCGGCATGGATAAGGAGTACACGAAGAAGCTGTTGGCGGCGGAGGGCCTGCCGGTGGGGAAGGAAGTCATTTTGCGGGGGGAGGAGACACTCACCCAGGCTGATTGTCAGTTGTTGGGGTTGCCGGTGTATGTGAAGCCGGCTAGGGGGGGATCGTCGATTGGGATTAGTCGGGTGACCCGGTGGGAGGACATGGATGCGGCGTTGCGTGAGGCTCGTCAGTATGACACGAAGGTGATTGTGGAGTCAGAGATCATCGGTGACGAGGTGGAGTGTGGGGTGTTGGAGTACCCGGATGGCACGGTGATAGCGTCGGTGCCGGCGCAGTTGGTGAATACGTCGGTGGGCCATGAGGGGTTTTATGGGTTTGATGCGAAATATGTTGATGGTGATGTTTCGGCGATGATTCCGGCCCCGCTTGACGACGCGGTGACGCGGCTGATTCAGTCGCTTGCCCGGGAGGCGTTTCAGGCGTTGCAGTGTTCCGGGTTGGCCCGGGTGGATTTCTTTGTGACCCCGGCCGGGCCGGTGCTCAATGAGGTGAACACCATGCCCGGGTTCACGCCGATTTCGATGTATCCGCAGGTGTTTGCGGCATCGGGGGTGCCGTACGCCGAGTTGTTGGATACGCTGATTGCTCAGGCGTTGGCGTAGGGGAGTGTCTGGCTAGGTTGTAGATTTTGGGTTTTTGGGCCGGCCGCGTTTGGGGATTTCCCCGGTGTCTTTGGGGAGGCGGCCGGCTTTGCGGAGGTTTTCGCGCAACATCACCTCTATTTGGGCATTGACGCTGCGCATTTCCTGGTTGGCCCAGGCGGCTATAGCGTTGTAGACGGCTGGGTCGATGCGAAGCGGCACGCTTTTTCGGGGCATGGTTTAGGTATAGAGGGATCCGGTGTTGATGACGGGTTGGGCATTGTTGTCCGAACACAATACCACGAGCAGGTTAGAGACCATGGTGGCGCGGCGTTCCGGGTCGAGGTCGACGATGTCTCGTTCGTCGAGTTGGCTGAGGGCGGTTTCTACCATGGATACGGCGCCGTCAACAATGGTTTCGCGGGCGTCGACGATGGCGGCTGCTTGTTGGCGTTGCAGCATGGATTGGGCGATTTCGGGGGCGTAGGCCAGGCTGGAGATGCGGGTTTCGATGATTTCCAGGCCGGCTATGGTGGCGCGGGCTGCGACTTCTTCGGCGAGTTCGGCGGAAACGATGTCGGTGGACCCAGAGAGTGAGGGGATGGTGGTGGTGTCGGTGGAGTCGTAGGGGTGGGTGGTTGCGACGTGCCGGAGGGCGGATTCGGCTTGGGAGTGGATGAAGTCGTCGACGTTTTCTACGGCGAAGGTGGCTTTAGCGGTGTCGGCGACCTGCCAGACGACGATGGCGCCGATGTTGATGGGGTTGCCGTTGAGGTCGTTGACTTTGATGGTGTTGGTTTCAAAGTTGCGGACTTTGATGCTGACTTTGGTGGGGTTGCTGAGTGGGGGGATGGCCCGGAGTCCGGTGTGGCGGATGGTGCCGATGTAGCGTCCGAAGAATTGGATGACTCGGGTTTCGCCGGGGCTGATGATGCGTATGCTGGTGAGCCCGAGAAGGCTGAGGATGAAGCAGCAGGCGCCGGCCAGTATGAGCGCAACACCCAGGGGGACGCTGATGGTGCCTGCGTCGAGTTTGGTGGAGGTGGTGCCGATGAGGAAAATCGCGGGGGCGATGAGGATGATGCTGATGAGGATGATGATGGTGGCGAGTCCGCCTCCCCCGGACCAGGATTTGCGTTCGGTGATGTCGACAGCGGTGCCGCTGTGGCCAACCGGGGTGGCGGTGATGTCTGGTGTGGACATTGAGGGCTCCTAACAAGCGAAGAATTAATCTGATATCACATTATATTAATGTGATATCACTTTTTCAAGACCTTGCTCGTTTCGGCGTCGTCAAGCATGCGCAGGCTGCGACTAGAGTTTCGACCGGATTGCCTGGCTCACCTGCACTAATGCCGACTGCGCGGCTGCCTGCGGGGCGGACAGCACCACCACCGGATGCGCATCCACCGCGTACCACACGGATGCCGTGGTCCCATTGCCCAATGTGGTGTCCTCAAACCAGGGCGTGTCATTGACTTGCGATAATCGGGCTCCCGCCTCATAGGCTGTTGGGAACTCCACACCGCACCGCACCACGATGGGTTCCGCCCCAGGCGTGGTCCACGCCGCTAACTCCGGTACCCCGGACGGCTGTTTCGCCCGCGAATACTGGGTTCCACCAGCATTAATCGTCTCCGGCAGGGTGGAGAGCAGCCCGTCACATTTCGACGTGTCCTCCCCCTCGGCCGCGGGTAGCTCCGATAGGGGGATCGGTGACCGGTTCGCCAAACCTGCCGGGAGCGCTGCCAGTGCATCGGAGAATGTGGTGATTACTTCCGGCATGGAATGTGACTGCAGCGCTTCCCCGTCGGCCGTGACCGCCACCACTTTATCCCGATCTGTTGTGTACCATGTTTGCAGCGTTGAGCCGGGAGTGGTGTCTACCACCTGTAACCATTTTGTTCCCGCAACCTCCTCAAGCTGCGACAGGTCCGTGAGCTGTGCGGGCGCCGCCACTCCGCACCGCACGGTGATTTGCCGGCTCGCGGTTTTCTGCCACACCGCCACCCCGGCCGGGGCGGGGTCGGCAATCACCGCCCGCCGCAGCCCGATCACCGTTGTGGGCATGGCCGCGATGAAATCCCCGCATTCCGACGAATCTGCCGCAGGAGCATCCACCTCGGCGATCGCTACCGGTGTTTGATGCGCCCGCTCCGCCACCACCCGTGCCCCCACGATTACCCCCACAACCAAAAGTATCGCCAATACTAGGGCGATAATAATAGGAACCTTATTGATACCCTCATTCGCATCATGCATGGAAGTCAGTGTAATCTGCGGAAAAACTGGGCCCAAGGTACCCCAACAATATGTGATATTGAAGACTGCAAGGATGATGTTCGTGACTCGCATCGTAAAAAACCCCAACCCCACACTTGCCGACGTCGGTGAACAGGCAGTCATTACCGCTATTGTCGCCCACGCCCCCAGCACCCGGAATGGTGACGATGCGGCGGTCCTCGACCATGCCGCCCCGAACTCCCGCACCGTGATTACCACCGACACCCTGGTCGAAGGCCACCATTTTCGCCGCGACTGGTCCCACCCCGCCGAAATTGGGCGGAAAGCCATCACCCAAAACTTCGCCGATGTGGAAGCCATGGGGGCCCGGCCCATCGCGGCCCTGCTCGCCCTCAGCGCCCCGGGGGACACCCCGCTGGAATTCGTCGCCGACCTGGCCCGCGGCATCAACGAACGGGTCACCGACTACGATGCGGAACTCGTGGGCGGTGACGTCACCGACAATGATCGCATCACCATTGCGGTCACCGGTATCGGCCAACTTGGTGGTTCCCTCCCGCCGCTCCGGCTCGACCAGGCCCGGCCCGGCCAAATCCTCGTCGCCTCCGGGCACATTGGGTATTCCGCCGCCGGCTATGCGCTGCTGAAAGAATTCGGTCGCACGGGTGTTCCGGCCGAATTCGACCCGATGCTTCGCGCCCACTGCTCCACCATTTTGACCCCCGGCCGCGGGTTCGTGGCCCGTTCCGCAGGGGTGACGGCCATGACCGACAATTCCGACGGGCTCGTCCACGACCTGTATGTTATGGCGAAAAAATCCGCCGTCACCATCAACCTGGATTCCGCTGCCCTGCAACCTGACGATCTGCTTGTGCGGGCCGCTGAGCTGGTAGGGGCCGACCCGTGGGAGTTCATTTTGTCCGGTGGGGAAGATCACACGCTTATTGGTACAACGTTCGGCCCACCACCCACCGGATTCGTAGAAATTGGTACAGTGGTTCGACATAACTCCATGGGTGCCGTCACCCTCGATAGGGCAGCACCCCCCTACACCTACGGATGGGAAAGCTACTGACCGATGACTAACCAGTTCAACCAGCAAGAAGACCTGTTTTCCAGTGCGCACCAACCACTGACCACCAGCGGGGACTATTTCTCCACCCTCAACATTGACGACTCCTGGCGGCAAGTTCTCGCCCCCATCGCCCCCGACATTAATGCCATGGGAGACTTCCTCGCCGCCGAACAGGCCGCCGGCTACACCATTGCGCCCCCGGAGGAAGACCGGTGGCGGGCCTTCCGCTACCCCTTCGATAAAGTGACCGTCCTCATCGTCGGCCAAGACCCATACCCCACCCCGGGCCACGCCATGGGCCTATCGTTCTCCCTCCGCCCCGAGGTGAAGCCCCTGGCCAAAAGCCTGGTGAACATTTTTGCCGAACTCCAATCCGATCTCGGTGTCGATCGGCCCAGAAACGGTGATCTCAGCGCCTGGAGCGACCAGGGCGTCATGCTGCTCAACCGAGTCCTCTCCGTCCGCGCTCAAACCGGCGGGGCCGGCTCCCACCGGAAAAAAGGGTGGGAAAAAATCACCGACCATGTCATCACCTCCCTCGTGAATCGGGGCACCCCGCTCGTCGCCATCCTCTGGGGTAAAGACGCCCAATCCCTCAGCCCCCTCCTTTCCGGGCACCCCAATGTGAAACAGATAAAGTCTGTGCACCCGTCCCCACTATCCGCCAGCCGGGGCTTTTTCGGCTCCCGCCCATTTACCACCGCAAACTATTACCTCGGAAAGCTGGGGGCTCCGCAAGTCAACTGGGCGTTGTAAACTACTTTTCTATGGTAAACGTTGAGTATCTGGACGGGCCCGCGTTGCATAGGTGGCTCACCCGGGCCGTCGCTGAACTGGTCGCCCGCCGCGCCGAAATCAACAAACTCAACGTTTTCCCCGTCCCCGACGCCGACACCGGCTCAAACATGGCCCACACCATGGAGGCTGCCCTCGCCGAGGTGAATAGTCTTCCGGCAGCCCACCAGCGCGATATCACCAAACTCACCGCGGCCATTGCCGTTGGTGCGGTGAAGGGCGCCCGCGGCAACTCCGGCATGGTGCTGAGCCAAGTCCTCCGCGGGCTCGCTCAATCCGCAGTCTCCGACCGGATCACCGGACGCACCGTGCAACAAGCACTCACCACGGCCAATAAATTCGTCCACCACGCCATTATCGAACCCGTCGAAGGCACCGTCGTCACCGTCCTGCGGGCCGCCGCCATCGCCGCGAACCAAGCCCCCACCGACTCGCTTATCGACGTGCTCACCGCCGCCACCACCGCCGCCGCCATCGCCCTGGCCAACACCCCCTCCCAACTTGCCGTTCTCCGCGATGCCGGAGTGGTCGACGCCGGTGCCCAAGGCCTCGTCCTCCTCCTCGAAACCATGCTCGACGAAGTAAGCGGCGGCACCATAGAAACCAGCACCAACCCCAGCTTTCAACCACCAAAACCGAAAGCACTTTCGATTAAAGTGGTGGGGACGGCGGCCCCCGGAAGCGTCGACATGTTCACCCAACTCCTCGGCGCTACCCGCATCACCGCCCCCACCAACACCAAATCCAACCCTACCGAGCAGCCGCAACAGGGAAAAACCCCACCCAAACCCCGCAGCCCCTTCGGCCAACCTACCCAACTCGCCCGCCTCTGGAACCACCAACCACCCACCATCGACACCCCACCCACAACCACCACCCACAACCAGCAAAAACTCCACACTACCACCAACGCTAACCCCACCGTCCCAACCGAAACTACCCGCCCCCGCGTCGACTACCTCGAAGTCATGTTCTTCATCCAAAACGCCGACCTCAACCACGTCCGCGACCAACTCCAACCCCTCGGCGACAGCTTCATCATCGCCCCCATCAGCCCCCACTCCGCCAGCGTCCACATCCACACCCACCAAGCCGGAACCGTCATCGAAACCGCCCACCACCTCGGAAAAATCACCAACCTCCACATCGAAGCCCTCCCCGAAGCCACCACCACCAGCCACCGCATCATCCTCGCACTCACCCCCACCGGACTCATCACCCACCTCTACCAATCCGCCGGAGCACTCACCATCAACCCTGGTGACGACATCGTCCTCGACATCGCCGCAGCCGCCCGCGCCAGCGGCGCCACCGAAATCATCCTCCTGCCCAACGGCATGCTCACCACCCACCAACTCGCCAGCATCGAACGCTCCAGCCACGCCTTCGAACAAGCACTCACCATCGTCCCCACCGGCACCATCATCCGCGGACTCGCCGCCCTCGCCGCCTGCAACAACACCCAACCCCTCGCCGTCGACGCCTACACCATGGGCGAAGCCGCCCAAGCCACCCGCACCGCCCGAATCATCACCGACCCCACCACCACCGAAATCCACGCCATCACCAACGACAAAAACCGGCACCCCACCACCCTCTGCACCACCACCAGCCTCCACCAAGCAATATCCCACACCCTCACCACCCTCATCGACCCCACCACCCGCCGCATCACCATCCTCATCGACGAAACCGCCCCCGAATTCTCCGCCAGCGACCTACCCAAATTCCACGGCGTAGAAATCATCACCTACCGCACCCAAAACCTCGGATCCCTCGCCGAAATCGGAGTCGAATAACCATGCTCAACTGGGAAGACAACCGCAAACTCACAGACCTCCTCCCCGAAAAAGAAGCCAAAACTATTCGCACCACCCTCGGCTACACCACCGCCAAAGAACTCCTCACCCACTACCCCCGCGCCTACGCCACCCACAACGACACCCCCTTCCTCAACCAAGCAAACGACGGCGACATAGTAACCTGCATCGGCGAAATCATCCACACCGCCACCATCCACACCAAAAAAACCACCACCATCTACACCATCACCATCCAAACCACCAACGAACTCATCAAAGCCACCTTCTTCCACGCAAAACCCCACCAAGCCGCCTGGTGCGAACGCACCCTCACCCGCGGCACCACCGCCATCTTCACCGGAAAAATCAAAACCTACCGCGGCGCCCCCCAACTCCAACACCCCGACTTCCTCCTCCTCAACACCCCCCACCCCACCAGCACCGGCGCCCTCAAACAACTCACCGCCTACGGCAACGACACCGACATCAGCAACTTCCTCACCAGCCTGCCCGCCATCCCCATCTACCCAGCCCGCCAACGCATCACCACCTGGCGCATCCTCGGCGCCATCCACCACATCCTTGACCACACCAACCCCATACCCGACCCCCTCGGCCCCTTCACACCCCCCGACCTCCCCACCTTCGACCGCGCACTCCGCGGCATCCACCAAGACGGCACCAACGCCTACACCTACCGCCACCGCCTCGCCTACAACGAAGCCCTCGCCCTCGCCCTCGTCATGGAAATCCGCCGCCACGACACCACCACCCGCCACGCCACCCCACTAAGCCCCCACCC
>ERZ773079.1941-NODE-1941-length-11903-cov-3.588201_pt1 | contig 11903 bp, 7 predicted proteins | sample MGYA00511355_ERZ773079 | MGnify/ENA primary metagenome ERZ773079 (study PRJEB29015, sample SAMEA2737979) | human oral metagenome | biome: human oral; feature: human-associated habitat; material: dental | place: China | collected 2117 ... | reverse complement strand
TTCACTATTCACTTTTCGTTTTTCACTATTCACTTAACTTATGGAAGAGGCTTTAGAAATTCTTTGGACATACGCTCGTCGTGAGCCTTTGGATAGCAATGGAGAGACGGTTGTCCCTACCATCAACAATAGTATTGCCGCTATTCGTATCATCATGCGTTTGGAAGGGTGGGGAAGTGAAAAACGAATAGAGAAAAGTGAAAAGCGAAAAGCGCCTACCCAAACAACGCCCGAATGCTTAACACCTACTTGTAGGGGCAAAGTCAGCAAAAATGAAGTAGATGATTCATTCACCCAACGCCAATTCACCCAACCTGATATAGACGATGATGAAGACAACGATAACGAAGGTGAATTACCATTTAGCCCCACAGCACTTATATCTTGCCCTCACACCAACCTCCTTTCCTTCACCCGCCATACACTCCCTTCTTTTGCTCCTGCACCTTTTCACCTCGCTTATTACGAGGTGCTAACCCGCTTTGCCATGGGAGAAATCAAGAAACTATGCTAATATTGCATGCTCATGGCCGCAATCGTACATAAGTGAGGATAGTAAATTTCAGGAGTTAGTAGTACCTAAGCTTAATAACCTATGGGATAAACTTGATGAGAATGGTGCAATTTTGTTTCTTGCACCTAACCATTCAAGAAACGGGATGGAAGAAGATGAGGAGTATTTAAAAAATAGGGAATTTCAAGGGAACTATGCGTACATAAATAGCAATTATTTAAATGTAGCGAAAATATATGATAAAGATGGAAATGATATAAGGAAATATAAACCTAATTCTAATGAATGGATAATATTTGTTCCGGAAAATATTAGAGTAAGAGATTTTGATAAAAAAATGGTACATAAAACACATTTATATCAGAGTATAGACAAGAACAATAATGTTGAAACATATGTAAAAATCAGGGCTAAACAGAGGGCGTTCACATTCGATACAAGCATGGGTATTGACAAAACATATTTTAGAGATATGGTTCTTATTTTAATTAATGGGAAGGATATATTACCGGATCAGACAATAAAGCTACCATCACTTGTAAATGGAAACTTTCATCCGCATATAGATAATCCTAATAAAGCATACGACAGTGTAAAAGATATAATATCCAAAACGCAGTCAAGTGCATATGTTTTATATGTAAACTCTGTATATAGTGAAGTGAATGCAATGCTTAATGAGTGCAAAGCAAAAGCCATGATTTACTCGGTTGGAGTGATGCTATCAATAATAATCTTGATAACGATACTTAAGATAGATAGGGAAACATATTTTTATAGCGATGGAAAGAGGATATATGTATCGAGATTGTTCGGTTATAAATTTAAGGATATCCACAAAAGCAAGATAATGAAAAGCATTACATCTTATCTAATCAGCATATTGGTATCAAATTTGATTATAATGAACATAATATTATCTTCAATCGGATGGAATCACAATAGCTTTGTTGTTTGCTTATTGATATGCACATGTTGCAGCTTAATATGCTTTATCTTTGAGATGATAATTTTAGATAAATGCGATGCACATATTGTTTTGAGGCTTAAGGAGGGATCTTAAATGCAAAGAGAGATGATTGCACAGATTTCACTGAAAAATATATCGAAAAGCTATGGTAATCATTTGATTCTTAAGAATATAGACTTGGATATATATGAAGGAGACTTTATATGTATTTTCGGTAAAAGTGGTGAAGGGAAATCTACTTTATTGAATATAATAGGAACTTTAGAAAATTACGACTCTGGAGATTTAATTAGCTTTTCTAAGCTAAATCCCATAAGGAATGCTAAAGATAGAGATTATCTACGTAGAGAGAAGATTGCATATCTATTTCAAAACTTTGCATTGGTAGAGAATATGACAGTGGAAGAAAATATGAAACTTGCCATAAAGTATAGAAAAGTCAAGGACAAGGCTGGATGTATCACATCAGCACTGAGGGCAATGGGTGTTTCAGACAAACTAAAATCAAAAGTATTTGAGCTTTCCGGTGGTGAGCAACAGAGGGTTGCCATGGCAAGGAATATGGTTAAACCGTTTGATATATTGTTAGCAGATGAACCTACGGGTTCATTGGACTATGAAAACAAGATGATAGTTATAGATTCTCTTATACGATTAAATAACGAAGGCAAAACCATTGTGGTAGTAAGTCATGATAATGATTTTAAACAAATTGCAAATAAAAGCTACCTAATAGAAAGTGCAAGTATCTGGGAAATGAGATAAACAAATTACAGGGATAATATAAAGGCGAACAATATTTGCTGAACAATATTTCAAATAAAGTGCTTGATTGTATATGTACTGGTATGGTAAACTAAAGCTGCAATGAGTTAGTCATGACTAACTCATTGCAGCTTTAGTTTTTACTTTTTAAGCTTTAAGCATTAATTAATACGCGCCTTAAGAACCATAGACTTTGATTCTCTAATCATATCAGCAAATTAAGAGCGCGTGTGGCGTAATGAGCGATTACAGTTTATTAATTTAAGAAAGGACAAGGTATGAAGAATTTTAAGAGGAATATCAGCTTAATTCTAACTGTAATAATGCTGTTGTTTAACTTCGGTTCAGCTTTCTCTTTTGCCGAGAGCAGGCAGAGTGTAGACAAGAGCGAACAGTCAGTGAATGAAAGTACTGTAGAAGAATCCGAACAAAAGGAAAATCTTACTTCAGATTCACCTGACGAAACAGGTTTTCGAAAAGGTGTTGACAAACCGATGTCTTCGTATGATGGTGCCGTCATAGAGAGCAGGAATGAAATGAAAAATGGCGCTTCAAACTTGAAAAGTCAGGCGTTTGACGAAGATGATTTTCACATCTCCGGTGTCAATTTCAACGGATTGACAGAGTCCGGGAAGGCGAAGCTCAAAGCCAAAAACGGAGTACTTGTTTTTCCTATTCTTAAGACACAACACGGATCGTATGTAAGCCGAATCGGCAGTAACGGCTTTAAAGGTTTAGGCATTAAGTCCGTAAGTTTTCCTTCAGTAGTGACGGAAATAGATCCTCAAGCTTTCTATGATAACGAAATCAGCGAGCTCAGACTTCCGGATACGATACAAAATATAGGATATGGAGCTTTTAGTAAAAATAAGATAAAGAAACTCGTATTGTCTAAAGGGATGAAAACAATATGGGGATTTACATTTGCAAACAACTATCTAAATGAGCTTGTTGTTCCTGCCAATATTACTAAGATAAGCTATAACGCATTTGAAAACAACAAGTCGGACAACCCTAACGGAAAGCTGAAGCTTGTTGCTGAGAACCCTGAAAGCCTTGCAATAGATCCGAAAGACAAGGACAAATATGATATAGTAGCGCAGAATTCAGAGTCTGAAAAATACAAGGAAGAGGATTTTGATTATGAAATCGTATGGGATCACGATCTTCAGAAAAATGTTTGCAAGGTGACCGGATTAAATGATTCCGGTAAGGAGAAACTAAAGAAAAACCTTAATCTGATTATTCCCGATGTTATAAAAGGGAATAAGGTTGAGGTTATAGGCAAAAATGCATTTCTGGAACGAAATATGTCATCAATTTCAAAGCTCGTATCAATAAAGCTTCCTAGGAAACTTCTCAAGATCGAGGATAGCGCCTTTGCAGGCAATGCATTTGAAACCCTTACACTTCCGACGACATTGCAGATTATTGGACCGAACGCATTCTGCTATAACAATATAGCAGAGCTTTTTGTTCCGAATTCGGTAAAAACAATTTCGCTAAATGCGTTTGGAGGAAACCCGCTGACAAGTGTTGAGATTGATAACTACAAGGAGAATGTCAGCGTTGACTTCCAGGCATTCGGAAACAATACTAAACTCAAGTATCTCAGAGTAAAAGAGGAATATGAAATCAAAATCAAAGCGGATGAGGGGGTTACTGTAGCTACAGACCCGTCCGGGAAGGCTTCTGCCGGCAATAAGGTAAAAATCACATATTCCATTACGGATAACAACAAAGAGCTTCTTGATATCAAGGTGAAGAGTGGCGAATACAGCACGGTTACATTGAAAGACGGCAGTTTTGTTATGCCGAAAAAAGCGGTCACTATAGAGCTCAGGTTAAAGGATAAATATTCACTTGATAAATGGTGCGCTGAAGATTTTGAATACGGATATTATGAGCTTGGAACGCCGGACGATGATTACTATCTTTACGAATATTCAGTTAAAGGATTTTCGGAAAAAGGAAAAACAAAGCTGAAAACACTTAAGTCTATAGTTCTTCCATCTCGTGATGATAAAGGAAACATTCCTGTTTGGGTATACGAAGACGCGTTTAAGGGAATTAAGATGGACAGCGTTGAGATTCCGGGAAACTACACACATATCCAAAATAATTCGTTTAAAAACTGCGACCTAAAAAAACTTGTGTTACATGAGGGCCTGCTCTATGCAAATGATTCTGCATTTGAGGATAACAGTTTAAGTGAGTTGTCATTACCTAACAGCTTCAAATATCCGTCAAAAGCAGCGTTTAAGGGAAACAATCTCAAGCATGTAAAACTACCGGAGCTTTGTGAATCAATCGGTCCTGAAAGCTTTATGAATAATCAGCTTGAAAGTGTGGAAATGGGCTCAAAGGTAAAACATATTTATTCAAAAGCCTTTGCCGGAAACAGGCTTACAGAGGTAAACATACCTAAAAGCCTCAAAAACAAAGAGGGCGGTATTGACGGTATTAAAGCGGATGCCTTTGATAACAACCCGGGGAAAAAGAATCCTCTTAAACCTGATGAAAATAAAGTAATTTTGTGGACTCCGAATAAGGATAATCCAAATAAACTGATTGACAGGGGTAATTATATAGTTGATCCTAAGCTCCCTGAACAGGATGAAGAGAAATGGCAAGCGGACGATTTTATATACAAGATACTAAAGCTCAATAAGATTGAGAATGGTAAAAAGATTGCTGTCGATTTGAATAGTGTTTCCGGTTTTTCCGATAAGGGAAGGGAGAAACTCAAGACTAACAAAAACTTGGTACTGCCAACTGTAGACACAAGCGGACAAAATGTTGAGGCAGTTGACGACAGAGCTTTCTCGGGGTCACCGGGGACTAAACGTCTTGACACACTGAAAATACCGGAAGGTTATGTATATATTGGAAGCACTGCATTTGCATTTAACGGATGCGGAGGAGAACTGATTCTTCCGGACAGCATGGAATATGTAGGACCTGCGGCTTTTTTCAGAAACGAGTTTACCGCTCTTGTTGTTCCTTCAGGGATGGATGAGATTTCATCTGCAATGATGAGGGGAAATAGACTCAGCAAGCTTACGTTCAAGGGTAATAATCTTGTATCAATAGACAGGCTGGCATTTGCCGAAAACAGGCTTGAGAAAATCACAGTTCCGGATTCTTTAAAGTCTATAGGGGCTCAGGCATTTACGACAAATACCGGTTCCGACAATTACAAGGGCAAGCTCATTATCCATACCGCATCGGGTAAGAATCCTAATAAGCTTAAGGATGCAGAAAACTATTTGATAGACCCTAAGGATCCGGGAGTAAATCCGGGCATTGATTATAAGAAGTGGACTGTAGATGACTTTGAATATGACGATACAACAGTAAAAGGCTTTTCTGAACAGGGTCAGCTTAAAATCAAAAAGAACAAGAATCTGGTAATACCTGATAAAACGCCTGATGGAAAATCAGTTTTGACAATAGGCATAGATGCATTTAGGAATCTCAATAAAGGCTATGACATAGAGAGCATCAAATTGCCTGAAACTGTCACGGTAATTGAAGATTATGCTTTCCAGTTCAACAACATTGACAAGTTTAAGATGCCTCGTGATTTGAAAAAATTAGGTATGGGCGTTTTCATGATGTCAAATGTAACGAAGATAGAATGGAACGATAAAATCGAATATATTGATCAAGCATGCTTCTTCATGTGCGGATTCGGCAAATTGGAAATACCGGCTTCGGTAAACACCATAATGAATGCATCTTTCAGACGCTGCAATCTTACAGAGCTGAAGTTTGCTAAAGGCAGCAAGCTGAAAAATATCGAGAGCTTGGCGTTTGCCGACAACAAGCTAAAGGAAATAACACTTCCTGACGGTTTGGAATCTATAGGCAGTCAAGCCTTCGGTGATAATCAGTTCAAGGAAATTGATGTACCTGCTTCACTTAAAAATATAGGATTTCAGGCTTTTGTAAACAATCCGAGCAAGGAAAATCCTGAGCCCGTAGTCGTTCACACTCCTGAAGCCAAGAATCCTGGCGGACTTACAGATGATCAAGGAAGGACATTCGTTATAGATCCGAAGAAAAAGGCTGATGCCGCTGATAAGGCAGAACTTAAGAAGTCTATAGATGCGGCGGAAAAAATAGATAGTAAGAAACTTACAGCAAAATTCAAAGAATTGTTCGATGAGACATTGCTTGAGGGCAAGAACATATATGCTGATAAGGATGCATCACAGGCAAGCGTAAGGGGCAGCATCAAATCAATCCGCTGGGTTGTAAGCAGATCTGAATTAAGCGAATTGATGTTCAAGAAAGAAGAACTGGAACCGCAAAAGGACAAATATGATGCTGACAAATGGGCAAATGTAGAAAGCGCATATAAGGAGGCAAAGGAAAATCTTTTCTATATTAATATTTCGGACGAAAAGGTAGCGCATCTTATAAATACCTTATCCGTTGCACTTAAGGCTCTTGACGAGAATACCGACGAGCTCAAGGGTGCTAAAGCGTATGAAGGAGAGTTCCTGGTTAAAAAGACTCATTATATCGAGCCTTATACTATCAAGGTAAAAGTATGGGTCAAAGATGGAAAGATTGTTCACGTTATCAATAACGGAACGGTTACAGACGATCCTAACGATGATGAGGAACATAACGGTGGCTATTTCAAACAAGCTGTCGAGAACCTCTCCAAATATAAGGGCAAGAAGGTGTCTGATGTCAAGAACAGCAGCAGTAATGATCTGGGCATCGATGCAATATCAGGAGCAACTATAAGCAGTGTCGGAATACACGAGGCTATTAAAAACGCGCTCAGCAAGGTTCAGGAAGAAGACCCGATTCCACAGCCACAGATACGTATCACTGCAGATGATCCATCAATCAACATCAATAACGGAGTTGCTGTCAAGGGCAATCAAATAATATATACAAAGGGCAAGTCTAAAGGAGCCGAATTCAGGATAATCGGTTTGAACTTTGATAATGATAAAGACAGCATCAAAGTTATGGTGGATGGACAAGCAGTAGATAAGGCAAACGCATATACGCTGCGCTCAGGGAGTATAATAATAAGCTTTAAAAAAGCTTACCTTGATTCCCTTAAGACAGGAGAGCACGAAATTGCAATTTCTACAGGAAAAGGAAATCTGAATGCAAGGATTATCATCAGAGAAGATGAGGTGAGCGCTAACAAACCATATGAAAATATTGAATCTAAGAACGGCGCAATACAGATTAAGCACGTAAAGTCCGTAAATTCACCGGTTAATACCGGAGATTCGCAGAATATTATTGAATTTACACTTATAATGATTATTGTGAGTGCTGCATTAGCAACTCTGATTATAAGAGTCGGAAGACATGAGTAATATATGTAATTGAACTTGATTTTCACGTACTATAATTTATCGTGTAGGTTTAATTTTAAAGGTACTTTGAATTTTCGTGTGGGTTTGAAAAAGTGAACTCTAAATTATCGTGTGGGTACCAATGAAATCAAGAGCACTTCAAGCTCAAATGCCTGAAGTGCTTTTTGAATGCTCACTCTCTAATTTTCTTGTATGTACCTCTTTTTCTTTTGGGAACACTTTCACTGTGCAGGCTATTGTTTAGTGAATATTGAACATCTCTCGAAAGCGAATAGATAACTCTCTTTCTAAAGCGAGTAAAATTACTAATTCCTCTAGATACTGCCAGATAAGTACGCAGTTTTCCGTTAACATTTTCAGTGAATGAGTTAGATAGTTTTCTATCATCATAGGGTCTAAGATATGAGTTTAAGCTAAGGTTTATTCAGGTCGATGAAGGAACTCAGATAATAGGTGAAATTAATCCGGGGGCTGAGATAAGATATTGGAAAAAAGAAGATATTAAGGAGTTAAGGTCAAAATTGCTAGACGACTAACTTTAATGATATTTTGAACTGATTTAAATGCTAGTCTAAATAATATATGAGATTACTAAATGTAGGAGGTATTATTATGTCATCAAAATCTAAGTCTTTTGGGAAAAAAATACTTATTTTTTTTGTTGCAATTGTAGGTATCGTGGCTTTAATATTTACAATCATACATATGGCTTATAGTCCGACACCGAATAAAAGCCGTATAACAAACGAAACCGATATCAAGGTCAGCGTTGAAACTTCTAAGGAATCGGCATCGCCAATCATAAAGACCTATGATGCAGATAAGTTCTCATCTTTTTCAGAAACAAAACAAATGAAAATCCTCGGCTCTACTTGCGGAAAGTTAGAAGGAGATGTTCCTTTTGTATCCATAAAGAATAAAAAAGATTCTTATGTAAAAATCAGCTTTCGAGATAATGATTCCAAGAATTTAGTGCCTGATATCAAAAGGATTAGCCTCTACACAGCAGATGGAATGCCTGTGTCTCCTAAGAAAAGACTAGACATTGCTGTGACATACGACTTTGACCACAAAACAGGAAATCTCAGCATGAATCTGTCAGACTTTATACCAAGGGATAAGCTAACTTTCCGTGGGGAAGAGGTAGATGTTGATGCTACAGAGGATAGTATTTGGTTCTGCATTTTCGAAATAGAATATTCTTTAGAAGGTAACGATTACGTGAGTATTACAGCTGTGTCTGTTGGAGAATAGAGTATGTATTGTAAATTATAGTGAATCTCATCAATGAGAAATACCGAAACCTAATTAGATAAATCATAAACAAAAAGGCACCGAAGTTCGGTGCCTCAGCTTTTATTGAAATCCGTATTTAACTACTTTCTCTTGCTTTCCTTTGGTGTTACGCAAGTTCCTGTAGCTCTGGCTACAACGATTGGCTCCTCAAGGAAGTCTGCTGCTGAAGCGCTTACGTCTGTTCTGGCTACGATTACCTTACGAGCTTCAAATGACATCTTTCTTGATGTGTTTCCGATCTTTGTAATTTCGCCAACTGCTTCAATATAGTCACCTGCATATGTTGGAGCAAGGAATTCAACGTTATCATAAGCACAGAAAAGACCTTCGTCTCCGTCGCACTTGATAAGAAGCTCTGTAGCAACGTCTCCGAATAGGTGTACCATGTGAGCTCCGTCTACAAGGTTTCCGCCGTAGTGAGCGTCCTTTGCTGACATTCTAACTCTAATCATTGAAGTGATTTTTTCTTCCATTACTGTTCTCCTTTTGCATATATACATCATTGATAATATTTTATAAATAAATTATAGCTTTAGGCTGCGAAACTGTCCACATAAAAACTGTTGCAAAAATGCACTTAATGCGTTAATATTGGAAATAAGTAAAATGAACCGAAAAAGGTTCGACAAATGGAGTGAACATTAAATGAATAATGATTATGGCATCAACAGGGTTCTAGAGCCAAAGCATGTGCTTCCAACTTCGGCTTGGCAGCTTGACAATAACCACAATATATTTCCTGATGAGATTCGTATAGATATCAGGAGAATTCATATAGAGGGAACCAGCTTCAAGGAAATCTGCCTTGAGGCAAACGACAACGATCAGAAAATTAAGCAGAAGATAATGGACATAGTCATAAGAAGGGGTAAGCTTCACAATCCGGTAACCGATACAGGCGGAATGCTCTACGGCGTGGTCAGCGAGATAGGTTCTGAACACGAGAACCTCAAGGGGTTTAAGGTCGGTGACGAGGTTATATGCAACGCATCTCTGACATCACTTCCTCTATATATAGATAAGATCACTTCTATAGATAAGTCCTTTGGACAGATAGAGGCAGAGGGCTACTGCATTTTGCCGAAAGACGTTCCTGTAATAAGAAGGCCGCAGGGGCTACCGCTAAAGCTTTTGATGTTCACATTCAATGAATCGGGCACCATCTACAGGATAAGCAGCACGGCTGTAGGTAAGAGGAAGTTCCTTGTTGTCGGAAACAACCTTCTATCAAATCTTCTTTTTGGATTTGCGATACGAAAGGTGGCAAGAGAAGATGCCGAGGTTATCTGTCTGCTCGACCACAAGACGGACATGGTGCTCAAGGGAGAGGGAATCAATCAGCTGATAAAGAGGGTTTTCACCGAGGTCCACTATGTGGATATCCTAAAGCCGCTTGAATGCATAGCTGATATAGACGGCGATTCTGCTTTTGATCTTTCGGTCAACTGTGCAGATATTCAGGGTGCAGAGACCATAAACATCCTCGCAACAAAGAGCGGTGGAACCGTAATCTTTGCTAACCTGATAAACAACTACAACATCGCCCTATATATAACAGAAGCGATTTCCAGGCAGCTGGATATCAGATGTGCTGACGGTTACCTCGAGGCCTACGATAAGTTCGATATTGAGATTGTTAAAGACCTTGCTCCGTACATAGAAAACGCGGAGGAGACCACCATAAGACTCAAGGACGATTCTTCCTATGGCGGAACCAAGAGTAGGTTTGTAAATGCCAGCGGTGTGAACCAGACTATAATGGAGGACTTTGTATTTACGAGCCATGCGATGTCGGTTGTCATCGATGAGGTTTTGACAGTTGCAAAGTACGACTGTAATGTTTTGATTACCGGAGAAACCGGTGTCGGCAAGGAGAAGGTCGCTAATCTGATTCACAAGAACAGTAATAGAAAGATGCAGCCGTTCATCAAAGTGAACTGTGCTTCAATTGCACCATCAATGCTTGAGGCTGAATTCTTTGGAGTAGAGAAGGACAAATCAAAAGGCCTTGAGACGAGCAAAAAGGGATTCTTTGAGTTTGCGGACAACGGCTCGATTTTTCTCGATGAAATCGCCGATTTACCACCTGATATGCAGGCTAAACTTCTGAGGGTGATACAGGATGGGGAGTTCTTCAGAGTCGGAGGGCAGGAAGCTATTAAGTTCAATGTGAGAATCATTTCGGCAAGCAACAGGGAACTTGAGGATTTGATAGATGCAGGTGGATTCAGAAGAGACTTATATTACAGACTGAATGTTGTCAGGATAAGGGTTCCCGCTTTGAGGGACAGGCCTTCGGATATTCCTGTTTTGGTTGAACACTTCCTCGATGCCTATGGAAAGACTTTTTCCATCAAAAGGGCGATAAACACAGATGCTCTAGATTACCTCGGACAATGTGAGTGGCCGGGCAATACCAGAGAGCTTGAGAACATCGTTCAAAGGCTGATGATTGCGGCTAGGAGCGAAGAGATAACTCTGCTTGATGTCATGAGGGAGCTTCATGCGGATGTCTTTGATATGAATGTGATGAACTCGGGTGATGAGAGCATTGCAATGGAAGAGGTCAACATGCAGGTCATGGTTGAAAACTTTGAGAAAAATATAATCAAGCACGCCATAGAGAAATACGGTTCAACTCGTAAGGCTGCTAAGGCGATAGGCATAAGTCAGACTCAGCTCGTTCGCAAGAAAAACAAATACAACATATAACTACATACAGAATAATTAAACTTGCTAATCAAGAGAATAACGAGCGTTAATTAAAACCGATTATAGAATGGTTCACATGATGTTTTATGCGAACCAAAATCTGTTCGCTTGTTATTTTTTTGTTAAATTCTTGTATACACGCAATCAAGCATATAGAAAAAAGTATAGACTGTTTTATAATATACGAAGAATGTATATTACATTATATACGCTAAATTAAGTTAGTTAAAATTTTACATTTTTAGGAGGAAGCTAATATGAAAAAGGGTAATCCATACGGTACTCACAGAGT
>ERZ773079.1934-NODE-1934-length-11940-cov-4.303997_pt1 | contig 11940 bp, 9 predicted proteins | sample MGYA00511355_ERZ773079 | MGnify/ENA primary metagenome ERZ773079 (study PRJEB29015, sample SAMEA2737979) | human oral metagenome | biome: human oral; feature: human-associated habitat; material: dental | place: China | collected 2117 ... | reverse complement strand
GTTGGTTTTCATTAGAATTAAACTCAGGCGTAGCCTGCACCGCTAGCGTCGTCGGGGGTTAGGTGGGGTTTGGGGCGGGAAGGGGAGCGACCTCGCAATTCAAGCCCCCTTCCCGCCCCGAGAGAAATACACAAAGAGCTAAAAATACTGAAATTTAACATAGTGAAATCTTTATAAATTCGAGCCGGCGTATGCGTTACACATAATCCGTAAGGGGGCGGCGCTCAGAGTTAGCGGGGCGCCCCCTTACCAACCCCCACCCGCGCGACGCTAGAAGGGCGAGCTACGCTCGCGTCAAATTTAAACTGCGGCTTGCGCTGCATATTTAGAATTTTAAATTCTACGTAAAATTTAAAACCGCGAGCCGCAACCTGTACGCAAACGAGTGTAAATTTAGCCGCGCCGCGCGCAGCATTGGTGCAAACACAGAGTAAATTTTACAATCTCGGATAAATTCAAAAGCAGATTTTGCAAGCGTAGGCAAATTTCACAAGCCCGAGCAAAATTTTACAAAATCTCCCTAAAATCATACCCTGCGTTTTTGAGCGCCCAGGCGATGTCCTCTTGATGAGCCTTGCCTTTGGTCTCAAGCGTGATCGTGATCTGCGCGTCGCCGTACTCGATATTGGTCGAGAAGCGGTCGTAGTCGATCTTGACGATGTTTGCGTTGGCGCGGCGCAAAATTTCGGTAAGCCCCGTAAGCGCGCCCGGCTTATCGACGAGCGTGACGTTGATCGTCATCTTGCGGTGCGATTTTATGAGGCCTTTTTCGATGATGATGTTTAGCATCTGCACATCGATGTTGCCGCCGCTTAGGATGATGCCGATCTTTGCGCCCGCGGGGAATTGGAATTTCGCGTTCATCAGCGCCGCTACGCCCGCCGCGCCCGCGCCCTCGACGATGATTTTTTGCTGCTCGAGCAGATAGAGTATCGCGCTTGCGATCTCCTCGTCATCGACCTGCACGAACTCATCGACGCACTCGATGATCGTAGAGAGCGTGATTTCGCTCGTATCCCGCACCGCGATGCCGTCGGCGATGGTGCGGACCGATTTGGAATTTAGCGGCTTTTTCGCGACGAAGCTATCGTGCATCGCGGGCGCGCCCTTGGCGGCTACAGCGATGATTTTGATGTCCGGATTGATCTGCTTGGCACAGCTGCAAACCCCCGTCGCAAGCCCGCCGCCGCCTACGGGAACGACGATGTATTCAAGATCTGCGACCTCCTCGATCATCTCAAGCGCGATCGTGCCTTGGCCAGCTTGGACGAACTCATCGTTGAAGGGATGGACGAACGTCAGATTGTGCTCTTTGGCATATTCCAGTGCAAACGCATACGCCTCGTCGAAATTATCGCCCTTTAGGATGATCTCTGCGCCCAGAGCCTTCGTGCCGCTTACCTTAAGTAGCGGCGTGGCTTCAGGCATTACGATCACGGCATGCACGCCGAATTTTTGCGCGCTCATCGCTACGCCTTGGGCGTGGTTGCCCGCGCTTGCGGCTATTACTCCATGCGCCCGCTCCTCGTCCGTTAGGTGCGCGATTTTATTGTAAGCGCCACGAATCTTATACGCGCCGGTGCGCTGCAAATTCTCGCTTTTGAGATACACTTCCGCGCCGTAAAGCTTGCTGAGCTTCGGCGCCAGAGCAAAGGGCGTTTTATAGACGAAATCGTTTATCGTGCGCTTTGCTTGGATGATTTTATTTAGATCAACCATCTACTTCCTTTCGTAATTTTAAATTTTGTTATTATACATATTTTAGGCGAAATTTTATCTCGCGCGCAGCCTAAATCCGCAGCTTATATCTGGGCTCACGCCTAGCTCCTGCGCCGCAGCAGCACGCCGCATTCGATATGGCTCGTATGCGCGAACTGATCGAAGATCGCAAACCTGCGCACCTCGTGCGTAGCGCAAAGCGAGCGTAAATTTTCAAAAAGCGTCTGCGGGTTACAGGAGATGTAGATTAGATTACGAAAATTTTTTATGAAATCAATCACGCTAGGCTCTAGCCCCGCTCGCGGCGGATCGATCAAGACGTGCGAAAAATCGTAGCCGAAAATATCGATCCCCTTTAGCCGCTCAAACTCGCGCCTGTGCGCAAACGCGCTCATCAGCTCATCCGCGCTAAGGCGGACGAATTGCGCGTTGCGAACGCCGTTGAGCTCGCAGTTTATGCGCGCATTCGCGATCGAGCTTTTTGAAATTTCGCTCGCCAGCACGCGGTTAAATTTAGCCGCAAGCGGGATGGTGAAGTTGCCGTGCCCGCAGTAAAGCTCCAGCAGATCGCACGCGGCGGAGCTTTTTGGGCGCACGGCATGTTTTTCGCGGCTCGAATTTTGCGCGGCGGAATTTTCGCAGGCTGAATTTTGCACGCAACGCTTTTCGCAATCCAAATTTTGCCCGGTCAAATTCTGTTCGATGAAATTTTGAGAGGCAGAATTTTGCGTATCCGAATCCTTACGAGCGAAATTATCATCCGCAGAGCTTTCGTCTGCGGAGGCACAGTTAAATTTCACGGAATTTTCGCCGTTAAATTTTGCAGAAGCGAAATTTGCTTTAACAGAATTTCGGCAAGCGGCATCTCGTTCGGCGAAATTTCGATCCATAGAATTTTGCGCGGTAAACCGCTCGCAGTTAGAATTTTGCTCGGCGGAATTCTCCGCTATGGAGTTCTTTGCGGCGAAATTCTGTGCGGCGCACACCTCGCTCGCGCCATCTTTGCCGAAGTCCACGCAGCTTCTCGCCCAGGCGATCATCTTTTCGTTCACGCCGCGGTTAGGCTGGATGAAGGCGTTTTCGCCGAAGCGAAATTTATAAACCCGTCCGTCCACGCAAAGCTCGTCTGTGAGGCTTAGCTCGCCGCTTAGCAGCTTCTGTCCGCGCGCGCGAGCCATGATCGTGATATCTAGCTTGCCCGCCAGCTCGCAAATCGCCTCCTGCTCGCGCTCGCCCAGGCGCTTGTGATAAAGCAGCGTCGCCAAAATCCCGCTGGCGCATGAGATGAACTCGACGCCGAAGAGCCTTTCTTTTAAAGCTTCGTTCCACCTAAGCGCTTCCAGCAGTTGCGGCATTAAATTTGCGATAGGAAGCGCTACCTTAGGGCATTCGTTAATTAAAATTTTCTTGCTACGTGCGCCGCCCATCGTGTAAGCAAGATCAAATGCGCTATGCCAAATATCTTGCCAGATGCCAAATTCTGCCCTGATGCGGTAATTTTGCGGCTGTGAGGCAAAAAACTCAAACTCGCCGTCAAAAAATTCTCTGAACTTATCGCTTATCAGCTGCTTTTTGTATGAAATTTGATCCTCATAGGGCTCACCGAGCGTGCAGCTGCCGCAACTACCGAAGCTTTCGCAATTCATACATCCACTCTTTTACCCACCACGCGCAGTAAAAGAATGATAGCCGCGATACCCAAGATCAGACATCCCCACACGCTAAGCCCAAAACCCGCAGGCAGGTAGCCGCAAATGATACTAATGCCGCAAACGACCAGCGCATAGGTCATCTGCGTGCTTACGTGCTCGATGTGATCGCAGCCTGCGCCCATCGAGGAGAGGATCGTCGTATCCGAAATCGGCGAGCAGTGATCGCCGAATATCGCTCCCGTAAGTACCGCGCTGATATTTACACACATAAAAACGTGAAATTCCTCGCCGCTAAGGCCATATTTTTGCCCCACGGCGTGCGCTAACGGCACGGCCAAAGGCGTGACGATACCCATGGTACCGAAGCTCGTGCCCGTTGAAAAGGAGATAAACGAGCTAAGCACGAAGATCACGATCGCAAGAGCAAAGCGCGGCGTAGCGTCGCTTAGAAGCTCTACTAGGTAGCGCGAAGTGCCGAGCTCCTTGATAACCGAGCTTAGCGACCACGCAAAAAGTAGGATTATGACGGTATTTAGCATACTTTTCCAACCGCCAACCCAGACCTCGATCGCCTCTTTGACGCCGTAAATTTTTTGCGCGATGCCCAAAACGACGGCGATGATCGATGAAAAGAGCGCGGATTGAAACAGCACTACCGAGGCGTCCGCCGCGCTAAATGCGGTGCGGATAGAGGTAAAGCTAAGAGGAGCTGCTTTGACCGCCTCCAAAGTCTCGCCCTCCAGCGAGCTGTAGCCATTGAGATAAAAGCCGATGACCGAGAGGACGATCATCGCGCCTAACGGGATTAGCGCGTTTATCTTGCGAAGTACTACGCCCTCTTTGGGTACGAAAATTTGATCCTCTAAATTTTTGATTTTAAAATCCGCAGCTCCGCTCTTGCCGCCGCGAGATGCGATCTCTGCGCGATACATCGAGCCAAACTCCCTGCTCATCACTGCCGTGGCGACTACGAAAAAGATCATGAAAATATTATAAAATCTATACGGGATCGTCTCCACAAACACGGTAAAGGCGTTTATGTTTTCTATGCCGATCTGCGAGTAGGCCTCTTTGATCGCCGAAATTTCAACTCCGACCCAGGTGGAGATCACCGCGATGCCGGTGATCGGCGCAGCGGTCGCGTCGATGATGAAGGCGAATTTCGCGCGCGAAATTTTAAATTTATCCATAAGCGGCCGCATGATAGGGCCCACGATTAGGGCGTTTGCGTAATCATCGAAAAATATCACGATACCCATGAGCCAGGTGTAAATTTGACCCAAAACGGGAGTGTCTGCGTGCTTGCTAAGCCAGAGCGCAAGCGCCTTCGTACCGCCGCTTTTGGTCACCAGAGCGATGAGCCCGCCGATACACATAACCTGAAGCAAAATGCCCGCATTCCACGTATCCGCCATCGATTTTACCATACGCGAGCACAGATCGGTAAAAGCGAAAAGCGCCGAAGCTGCGATATTTTGATCGACCATACCGATAAGAAAGGTTCCGCTTAGCACGCCCAAAAACAGCGACAAAATCACGTCTTTGGTGATAAAAGCAAGCACGATCGCCGCAACCGGCGGGATAAGCGTCAGCACGCCGTAAAGCTCGCTGTTTCGCACGGCGGGCTCCACGTCCGCAAGCGCCAGCGCGGGCAGTAAAATCGCCGAAAAGATAAAAAGATTTTTTAACATTTTAATCCTTGATGATTGATAAAATTTTAAAATTTAACCCCCGATCGGAGGTTAAATTTTAAAATTCTGCGCGCCTTGCAGCAACTATTCGTATTCACGCGCTTTCTTTTACGGCGATTTTTGAGCGCCTTAATCGCGCAGCAAACTCTACAATTTTACTACGTTTGCAATTTTGCGAACGCATTTTTAAGTAATTTGTCGCGCAGCAAAATTCCTCCGGTGCAAAATACCGCGCGCGGCGTAATCAAAAGCGTTTTATAAGCGAATTTAAAATTTTACTTAACATAGCAAAAGACCCAAATCAAGGTAAAATTCCACAATGTTGTAGCGCTTGCTTTGTCGCAAAAGCGATAAGTTTATCGCACAAAATTTGACGAAATCCCGCTCTTGATCGCAAAGCAAAATCCCTCAGTAAAAATTTTATCGCGCATAAACGCACAAATATCGCCATTTTTAAAGCTCGTCTGCGCGTTTATAAAATTTCAGTGCATGCAACCTGCGCAAGCAAAACGATAAAATTTTAAAGCGTTAAATTTCACCAAATTGCGCTCGAAAAATCCGCTAAATCTATAAAATTTGCAAAGCGGCAAAACTCTAAATTTAAAGCTCATAAAGCTTTTGCAAACCCAAAACGCTGCAAACCTAAAACGACGAAGCGGTAAGCGGCCCTTTAAATCAAGCCCGCTAATTCTCACGCTCAGGCGCATCTTGCGGATCGCTCGTAAAATCATCGCTTGCTTGCGTAGGACTTAGTCCAAGCGAGCGCAAATAGCTCTGCGTAGCCGCTTCACCACCCGCAAGCGCATAGTCTAGTGCATTTAGCCCCGCCTCATCGACTGCTTTTTCGTTTGCGCCCGATTTTACGAGCAATTCAACGATCTGCTTGGTACTTTTTTGCGCCGCAAACATCAGCAGTGTCTTGCCCACGCCCGAACGCTCACAGCCGTCGCTACGCTCGCCTAGCGACGCTAGAGCCTGAGCTTCAGCGCTGCCGATCTGGCGGACATTTACGCTAGCGTGCGAGTAGATTAGCAACTTTACGAGCTCATAATTTTTTGCCGCGGCGGCGAAAAATATCGGAGTTTGCCCAAGCGAGTTTTTATAGCCAACCAAAGCGCCTTTAGAGATCATAAATTTAGCGCTTTGAACGTTATTCATCGCGTAAAATAGAGAGTTTTCCTCGCCCGCATTCACCTGCGCGCCTCGCTCGATCAAAGCGCCGCTAAAGCGCTCGTCATATCCTAGCAAAAGTGCCAGATCCAGGGCATTATCAAGCTCGTAAATCGCAAAATCCTTGCTAAAAAGTAGCGTACGAAACTCATCTGCGCCTACTCCGCCTTTTAGTGCCAGCTCAAGCTCACCGTAATCCCCTGCCTTGCGATCCTTTGCAGCGTATGCGATAAATTCCGCTATCACGGCGCTTGCCAGCTCATCGGCGTCGTTTTTGTTAAATTTAGCGGCGAAATAATCTCTTAACGCCTCCCTGGCTGCCGGGATCTCGCCCATAAAATTGCCATAAGCGATGAAATTTCCAATCTTGCGCTCGGAGTAAAATTCTAAGGCTTCAAGCGATTTTTCGCTGATTTGTGCGTAGTTTTTCTCTTTGGCATAGCTCAAAAAGCCCTCGCCATCCATCCCCGCAAATGCCAAGGTTCGCTCAAGCCTTTTTTCGTTCAGCAAGGCTTCGTTACCGACACAATCGATATTTTCGTCCCTGATCTCAGAAGCCGCGCTTTTTAAATTTTGCAAAAATTCTGCGCCAGCTAGCGAGCCTTTACAGCCAAAATCGCTTTGCAGCAGCTCTTCGTCCGCAGGCTCTTTGCTAAAAAAGCCGCGCGGATCGCTTAGCATCTGCTCGCAAGAAGCGCCAAAAAGCGTGCCGCAAAAAACAAACGAACCCATTAGAATTTTTCGCATCGCTACCTCGAATTGCATTTGAAGCGTTATTTTACCTTTAAATTTATTTATTAAAACTTAGTGCGGGCGGTGGAATTCTACAGAATTCCTTTCAACCTTATAAAATTTTGCGGAATTTTTAAAATTTTACGGCGCAGCGGCGAGCAGCGTTAAATAATGGTAGTTATAGGCGCAGCAATGGAGGGCACTATATGAGGGCACAGCGATCGGCAGGCTAAAATTTTAAAATTTACGCGCGAGCTAGCGGTAAAATAAAATTTTGCAAGCTGTACAAATCTGGCGGAATTCCGTGCTAGGCTTATCGTGAAATAAAATTTTTTCAAGTGGAGCCCGTTCCGCGGAATTCTACACGCATTAGTAGCCAGATAGAATTTGCGAGGTAAAATTCCTTGCAGAATGAAATAATTTTGCGCGTTTTGCACGGAACAATTAAAATTTCGCCGCGCGAAATTCCGCGCCTAGCGCAAAATCAGTCGCGTTAAAATTTAGCGAATTTCAATCTGATGGAATTTAGCACGACTGTTACAGAGCTAAAGCACATCGCCGCAGCACCGTACATCGGCTTTAAAAGCACACCGAGCGCCGGATATAGCGCGCCTGCTGCGATCGGGATGCATACGGCGTTGTAAAACAGCGCCCAGAAGAGGTTTTGCTTGATCGTCCGCATGGCAGCTCCCGATAGGCGGAATAGATATAGCACGCTTGCAAGGTCGTTTTTTATAAAAATCACGTCGCCCGCGCCCTTGGCTACGTCACTGCCGCCGTTCATCGCGACGCCGATACTAGCGGCTTTTAAGCTCGGTGCGTCATTGACGCCGTCGCCTACGAAAAGCACCCGCTTACCCTCGTCCATCAGGGATTTGATGAACTCATATTTGCCGCTTGGGAGCACTCCGCTTCTCACCTCGTCGATGCCGAGGCTGCGAGCGACAAAATTTGCCGTTTTGGCGTTATCGCCCGTTAGCATGACGGTTTTTACGCCGCTTTTTTGCAGCGCCTGTACGACGCCGCGCGCTTCGGCCCTGATCTCGTCGCTAAATGCGATGAAGCCCGCGTACGAGCCGCCTATCGCGCAGTAAACGACGCCGAAACCCTTGTCTAAAAGCTCCTCCGCTTCTACTTCGACGCCCGCATCCACGCCGCGCTCGCGCAGAAAGCCCGCGCTGCCGCAAAGAATTTCGCCGGTTGGATTTTTAGCGACGATCCCCTTGCCCGCGATGCTTTCGAACTCGCCGTTAAATTTAGAAATTTCGCCGAATTTCAGCTCGGCAAATTTTACGATCGCCTTTGAGATCGGATGCTCGCTAAGCTTTTGCGCGCTTGCCAGAGCGTAGAGATCTTGGGCGCCCAGATCGCTGAAGCTTACCGAAATTTCGCCCTTGCTAAGCGTGCCGGTTTTATCGAAAACCGCGACGTCGGCGCCTTTTAAAATTTCTAAAATTTCGGGATTTTTGATTAAAATTCCAGCCTTTGCGGCGTTTGAGATCGCGCAAACGATCGCAATCGGCGTCGCAAGACCTAGCGCGCACGGGCAGGAGATGATAAGCACGCAGATAGCGGCGGATGCGGCGTATGAGAGCCGCCCGTCAAGCGCCATCCACGCTATAAAGCTAACAAGCGCGATCAAAATCACCGCGGGCACGAAGATATTTGAAATTTTATCCGCAAAGCGCGCGATCGGCATCTTTTTGTTGCCCGCCTCGTTTAGCAGATTTTTAATCTCGGCAAGCAGCGTCTGATGCGAAAATTTCGTCACTTTCACGTAGATGACGCCGTCCGTGCTGACGCAGCCCGCATTTACCTCATCGCCCACGCCTTTATAAACCGCCAAGCTCTCGCCGCTTATGAGCGAAGCATCGATCTGCGCGCCGCCCTCGACGATAAGCCCGTCGCATGGGATGCGCGAGCCGTTTTTTACGAGCACCTTATCGCCGGGCTTTAGCGATTCTGCGCGCACTTCGGCTATCGTGCCGTCGTCTTTGATCAAAAGCGCGGTTTTAGGGCTTAGATCGATTAGCCCCTTGATGTAGTCGTTCGCCTTCATCTTGCTGCGCTCTTCTAGGTATTTGCCGAGCGAAATAAAGGCGATTATCATCGAGGCGGACGAGAAATAAAGATTGGTAAATTCGTTCTGCGCGCCGTGCGTATAGACCCACGCCGCGGCCGTTAGCGAATAGGCAAACGCAAAAAAGCTTCCCATCGCCACGAGCACGTTCATATCGAAGTTTCTGTTTTTCAGAGAGCCGTAAGCGTGATAAAAGAAGTTCTTGCCGCAGTAAAATAGGCTCACGCACGCCATCGCCGCGCAAAGTAGCGCCTTTGGAACGAAGCTCAAAAACCCGCTCATCTCCACCGCCATTACCGCCGCGGCTAAAATGAGAGCGAGGATTAGCCTAAATAGCGCCGCTTTGAGGTTGCGCCGCTTTTTGCGCTCCAAATCCTCGTAATCCACGGCGATGTCGTAGCCCAGCTTTTTGATCTTGGCTTTTAGCGTCTCCTCAAGCGCAGGATCAGCAAGTACGAACTCGCCGCTGCCGTTTGCGAAATTTACGTGCGCGTCCTGCACCCCCTCGATCTTGCGACTTACCCGCTCGATCGCATTGGAGCAGTTTACGCAGCTCATCCCGACGATATTTAGAGTGATTTTGCTTGACATTGCGTTAGTTTTTAGGCTAGCTTTTCTGCGACGCTAAAGCCCAAATCGTCCATCTCCTCTTTAAATTTAGCCTCGTCGCGCGGATCTAAGCTTAAACTCACCACTCCGCTTGCCACGTCCACCTCGATCTCGCCGAAATCGTCCTTAAGCGCGTTTTTGATCGTCCTTGCGCAGTTTTCGCAGTGTATATTTTGCGCCTTAAATTTTACGCTTTGTTTCAAAGCCATGAGCCTCTCCTTTGGATTAAAATTTCAAAACTTATACTACTTTTTAATAAATTTTATTTCAACGCCCGCTCCTGAAATTTAAGGGTTTTTCGTTATAATCACCCGTTTTTAAATTTAAGCTTTAAGGAATTTTATGGGACGAGCTTTTGAATACAGACGCGCTTCAAAAGAAGCTAGATGGGGGAAGATGAGCAAACTTTTCCCAAAACTGGGCAAGGCCATAACAATGGCTGCGAAAGAGGGCGGCGAAGATCCGCTGATGAACTCCAAGCTGCGCGCCGCGATCGCCACGGCAAAGGCGCAAAATATGCCCAAAGACAACATCGACGCGGCTATCAAGCGCGCCAGCGGCAAGGATAGCGCCGATATCAAAACGATCTTTTACGACGGCAAGGCGCCCCACGGCGCACTTTTAATAATCGAATGCGCCACCGACAACCCGACCCGCACCGTCGCAAACGTAAAGTCGATTTTAAACAAAGCTAAGGGCGAGTTTTTGCCGAGCGGCAGTTTGAAATTTATGTTTTCGCACAAGGCCGTTTTTGAGACCAAGCTGCCGAGCCGCGACATCGAGGAGCTGGAGCTTGAGCTCATCGACTTCGGTCTTAGCGAGCTTGAGATCAACGAGTTTGAAAACGATAAGGGCGAGCTCGAAAAGACGCTTCTAATCTACGGCGAATACGAAAGCTTCGGCACTCTAAACGAAGGTATCGAAAAGATAGGGCTTGAGATCATCAGCGCAAGCTTAAAATTCGTCGCCAACGAAAAGCACGAATTTAGCGAGGAGCAGCTTGGCGACATAGACACACTGCTCGAGCGGCTAGAGGATGACGACGACGTACAGGCTGTTTACACCAATATCGCATAGGAGAAAAAATGGAAAGCTTAAAAATTTACGACATCGACGCAGAGGCTTTGGCGCGCGATAAATACGCCGTTATCAAAACCGAAAAGGGCGATATGAAGCTGGAGCTTTTCGGTGACGAAGCCCCGCAGGCGGTTACGAATTTCGCTAGCCTCGCGCGCAGCGGGTTTTACAAGGGGCTAAATTTTCACCGCGTAATTCCAAATTTTGTGATCCAAGGCGGCTGCCCGCGCGGCACCGGCACGGGAGGCCCCGGCTGGCGTATAAAGTGCGAATGCGACCGCCAAAAGCACAAGCACGTGCGCGGCGCGCTATCGATGGCGCACGCGGGGCGCGATACGGGCGGTAGTCAGTTTTTTGTCTGCCACAGCGCGCAACCGCACCTAGACGGCGTGCACACGGTGTTCGGGCAGATCGTAGATGAGCCTAGCCTGGCGGTTTTGGACGCGATCAGACAGGGCGATAAGATCATCGATATCGAGATTAAAGAGAGTCTGCAATCGTGATTAAATTTAAACCGCGGGGCGCCAGACCGTGATAAAGATCGGCACGGACATAACCGCGGTGCGTAGGATCGCGGCGCTTCGCGCAAAATACGGCGCGAAATTTCTAAAGCGCATTTTAAAAAAATCCGAACGCTCATCCGCGCTGCGCGATGAAAATATCGCGGGCATCTATGCCGCCAAAGAGGCGCTTAGCAAGGCGCTAGGCACCGGCATCGGCGCGGAATTTGGCTTTAAAGACGCTAAAATTTACAAAGACGCCCTGGGGGCGCCGCATTTAAAAATCCGTAAAAAAATCCGTAAAAAATTTCATATCAAATCCGCAAGCCTTAGCATCACGCACGACGCAAACGTCGCAATCGCGGTAGTCGCACTAAAACTTAATAAGCCGCGCTCAAAGTAACGAAGCGAAGCGGCGCGACAGCAAGAACTCCGCGTAAATTCTGCATAAATTTTGCACGACGAAATTTATGAGGTTAGGCGCAGATTATGTAGAGTAATATTTCGCGGTGCAGTACACGATGCGGCAGCAAACCTTTGACTATCTCAAATTTTATATTTGACTTAAAATTCTACATTCATGGATAAAATTTTAGAGCACAAAATTTACCGCAACGAAATTTTAAAATTTCACCGCGCCGCAGAATTTTGCTTTAAATTTAAGGCACAGAATTTTATAGCGGCGCCTCGGTGCAACTCAAAATATAAAA
>ERZ773079.1932-NODE-1932-length-11951-cov-8.454102_pt1 | contig 11951 bp, 5 predicted proteins | sample MGYA00511355_ERZ773079 | MGnify/ENA primary metagenome ERZ773079 (study PRJEB29015, sample SAMEA2737979) | human oral metagenome | biome: human oral; feature: human-associated habitat; material: dental | place: China | collected 2117 ... | reverse complement strand
GTCGCCGGGGGCCGCCTGGTCTCCGCCGAGGGCATGGTCCAGGCCGCCGCCCGCGACGCCGCCCGGGCCGCCTCCATCGAGCGCTCCGCCGGGGAGGCCGACGCCGCCGCCCGCCGCAGCCTGGCCGCCGCGGACACCGCCAACGCCCAGTGCTCGGGGGGAGTCGACGTCGGCGGCTTCGGTCGAGGCGGCACCGTCACCGCCACCGTCCGCTGCCGCGTCGAGCTGTCCGACCTGGGCCTGGTCTTCCTGCCCGGAGCCACCACCGTCTCGGCGAGCTCCACCGCACCGGTCGACACCTGGAGGGGGACCCGATGAACCGGATCGTCACCTCCGTGCGCCACCGGCTCCGCCACGACAGCGAGCGAGGAGCCGTCTCCGTCTACGTTGTCATCATCGCTGCGGTCCTCATGCTCATGGCCGGACTGTGCATCGAGGGCGGCCGCGTCCTCAACGCCCGCGCCACCCTGGCCGACCAGGCCGAGCAGGCCGCCCGTGCCGGAGCCCAGCACCTGTCCACCGACGACGTGCGCGGGGGCGCCACCGTCTCGGTGGACAGCGCCGCCGCCACCTCCGCCGCCCGCACCTACCTCGCCCAGGGGGGCCTGGCCCAGAGCTCCACCGTCGACGTCACCTCGCGGGGGGTCGCCGTCACCGTCGAGCGCGACGTTCCCACCACGATGCTGCGACTCGTCGGCGTCACATCCGTTCATGTCACCGTCACCGGCGAGGCCCGCAACGCCGTCGGTATCTTCAAGGAGGATCAGTGAGCCGCGCCGCTCAACGAGCCCAGGCCGCCGGACCCGAACGCTTCCGCGCACCGGCGCGCAGCACGCGCCCTCCAGTGTGGAAGTCACTCCTGGCCGCCCTTCTCCTCATGCTGGTCATCATCGGCCTGCCGGTTCTGCTGCTGGCCACCGTCGGTCTTCCCCCCATCCCCACCGGTCTGGGGTTGGACACCCTCACCCAGGCGATCTCCGTCGACGCCCTCCTGGGTGTCCTCACCTGGGTGATCTGGCTGGCCTGGGTGCAGTTCACCTTCTGCACCCTGGTGGAGACCGTCTCCGCTATTCGCGGCCGCAGCGTCCCCGGGCACGTCCCCCTCTCCGGCGGGGTGCAGGCCGTGGCCCGCCGGCTCGTGGCCTCCGTGCTGCTGCTGGGCGCCGTCAGCGGCCCGCTGGCCGCCGCGGCCGCCCCGGTGGTCGAGGAACCCACCCCCGCCGTCGCCGCCGCCCAGGACTCGGCCCGCGCCACCACTCAGGCCACCGACGCCTCGGGCGCCTCGATCACCTCCGGGACCGTGGCCCAGAACCCCGACGGCAGCCAGCAGATGCGTTACATGGTCGGCGGCGTCGAGATCGACCCCGCCCTCGGCTCCCAGCTCGTGGGCCAGCGCGTCTACGTGGTCCAGCCGCCCGAGGGCCGCTACCACGACAACCTCTGGGACATCGCCGAACGCAACCTCGGTGACGGGCGCGCCTACACCCGGATCTATGACCTCAACGCCGGCCGCGTCCAGCCCGACGGCGGCTCCCTGGAGCTGGCCCGGCTCATCCAGCCCGGCTGGCTCATGGTCATGCCCGACGAGGCCACCTCCGTGCCCCGGGTCGAGGCCGTCCCGGTGGCACCGGCGCCGGCCACTCCCGCCCCGGCCACGCCCAACCCGCAGGAGGCCCGCTCCGGCGGCGCCATCAACCAGGGCTCGGCCATCTCCACCCTGCGCGACGTCCCGCCCGTCCAGATGCCGGCGGTCGGCGCGCTCCTGGCCGCCTCCCTCGTCTCGGTGCTCGTGCGCCGCCGGCGACAGCTCTCCGGCGGGGCCTTCGACGAGGGCTCCGGCGAGCTGGAGCGGCTCCTGCGCGTGGGTGCCGACGAGCGCCGCGTCCAGCGCCTCGACGCCATCCTGCGCTCCCTGGGCTCGATCCCCGGCAGCCCCCGCCCCTATGCCGTCGCCATTGACGACGACGCCTGCTACCTGCGCCTGGCCCAGCCCGTCCCCGAGGCCCCCGCCCCCTGGCGCGTCCAGGAGGAGGGCCTGACCTGGGTGATGCGTGCCGGCCAGGAGCCTGCCCCCGCCCCGAACGGCTCCCTCCTGCCGGGCATGGTGACCGTGGGCCGTATCGCCAGTGGTGCTGACATCCTCATCGACCTGGCCGTCGCCGACGGCGAGGTCGCCGTCACCGGTGACCCCGCCATGGCCGCGGAGGTCGTCACCGCCCTCGCCCTGGAGCTGTGCACCAACCCCTGGTCCCAGGAGGCCGTCGTCGTGGGCGCCGGCCTGCCGGCCACGCTGCGGGAGGTGGCCGGCGGGCGCATCCAGCCCCCGGAGGCCCTCCTGGCCGACAACCCGCTGCCGGGCCGCGCCGACGTCATCACCGGTCGTCGCCCCGGGGTCGCCACCACTTTCGTCCTCGTGGGCAACGGCGAGGCCACACCGAGCCTGCCGCCCGGCGGCGACTACGCCGTCGTGCGCACCGGTGGGGACGGCCGGGCGCGCTGGACCATTGACGTCGACGCCTCCGGCACCGCCCGCATTGACCAGCTGGGCATCGCGGTGCGGGCCACACGCGCCACCGAGAACGAGGTCCTGGACCTGGCGCACCTCTTCGGCCCGGCCCAGGTGACCGACGACGGCACGCGCCCGCCGATCCCCGACCCGCCGATGCCGCCGATGATGACCGCGGCCCTGCGCACCGCCGACGTGCGCATCCATGTGCTGGGGCACACGCTCGTGGAGGCCGCCGGTGCGGTCGAGCCCGAGCGCCGCTCGATCCTCACCGAGGCCGCCATCTGCGTGGCCCTCCACCCCGAGGGCATCCGCCCGGCGGTGCTGGGCACCATGCTCTGGCCGCTGGGGGCCACCGCGGACGTGGTGGCCGGCACCGTGGAGCGGCTGCGCGCCTGGCTGGGCCGCGACGCCCAGGGGCTGCCCCACCTGCGCGAGGACGCCGAGGGGCGCCTCGTCATGGGGCCCGGGGTCGTCGTCGACTGGGACGTGCTGCGCTCGCTGCTGGCCTCCTCCCGCGGCTGCCCGCCCCAGCGCGAGGTCGAGCTGCTCATCGAGGCCCTGCGCCTGGTGCGCGGCCCCATGGTGGCCGGCGCCGAGGAGGGCCGTTACTCCTGGATGGCGCGCGTGCGCGCCGCCCACCAGTACAACGCCCTCGTCGTGGATGCCGCCCACCGCGTCGTCGAGCTCATCGGGGACACCGACCCCGACGGCGCGGGGATGGCGATCGCCACGGGCCTGGCGGTCGTGGACCTGGACCAGGGGCTGTGGCGCGACCGCCTGCGCCTGGCGGCCCGGCGCGGCCGCGGCGAGCTGGAGCGGGAGGTGCACGGGCTCCTGTCGGCGGCCGGTGCCGACGACCTGGCCCAGATCGACCCGGCCACGGCCGCCCTCGTGGAGGACCTGGCACCGGGGCTGTCCGTGGCCCGACGCCCCGCGTAAGGAGGTCCAGGCGTGCAACTGTTCATCAGTGTCCTGCGGCCCGGTGAGGCCAATGCGGCCGCCCGCGACCTCCTGGTCGTGGCGCCCGAGGACGCCACGGTCGGTGACATGGTGGCGGGCCTGGAGCCCGCCGTCGAGGGCAGCGATCCGGGGGCGGCCCTGCGGCTCGTCGTCAACGCCGGCGAGCAGGTGGGCGCGCCGCCCTTGGGCGTGTGGGACGGCCCGCGGCGCCTGGCCCCCGCGGACAACCTGGTCGACGTGGTCCGCAACGGCATGCTCCTGGGCCTGGGTGGACCGGTGCGCGACGACGCCGAACCGGTAGGCGTCGTCGAGCTGCGCGTGGTGGCCGGCCAGGGGGCCGGCGCCGTCCACCGCCTGAGCCTGGGCGGCTACACCCTGGGCGGACCCGGCTGCGACCTGGTCCTGGAGGGCGTGGAGGGACGGATCGCCGACCTCGCCGTCGCCGTCGGGGGACACGTGACGATCACCCCGGTGCCGGAGGTCGCCCAGCGCCAGCTGCCGATGCCGCTGCCAAGGCGCCGCCCCCTGCCGGGCCCCCTCGTCCTGGCCGCCCCGGAGCGCGGCGAGGAGCAGGAGGCCAAGGGGCGGGCGGCCCGGCGCCGTCGACGCAAGGAGGCGCGCAAGCGCCGCCGCGCCAAGAAGAAGGGCCTGGACTCCGAGGCGATCCTCTCCAGCCGCGAGACGCTGGAGCCGGACGGGGTGCGCCACTACCTCGAGCTGGATCGCCGGCCCCTGGGCGTGGGCGCCTCCACCTGGTCCCCGGACGCACTGCTCACGGTGGGGGAGACGCTCCTGTCGGTCGGGCCGGTGCCGGAGGCCAATGCGGTGGTCTCGCCGACGGCGGGCGCCCCGACCCTGAACTTCAACCGGCCGCCGCGTCTGGCCCGGCCGGTGCGGGAGACGAAGTTCGCGCTGCCGACGAAGCCGGCCGAGCAGCGCAAACCGCCCTTCCCCTTCGCGATGCTCATCTCCCCACTGGTCATGGGGGCCGGCATGTACTTCATGACGGGGCGTGCCTACTCGCTCATGTTCATGGTGTTCTCCCCGATCATGATGATCGCCAACCAGATTCAGGGGCGCTCGAACCAGAAGAAGGACTTCCGCGACAAGCTGCGCAAGTACGAGGAGCAGCGTGAGGCCACCGAGGAGGCGGCCTTCAAGGCCCTGACCGCGGAGCGGGGGGTGCGCCGCGGGGACCATCCGGATGCGGCCGAGCTGCTGCTGCGCGCCACGGGGCCGCGGGCCCAGCTGTGGGAGCGGCGGCCCACCGACCCGGACTGGCTGGATCTGCGGGTGGGGGTGGCGGACCTGCCCAGTGACGTGGAGATTGAGGACTCTCAGCGTGCCAAGCACGAGGAACCGCTGCGGTGGACGGCGCCGGACGTGCCGGTGCGGGTGCCGCTGGGTGAGCTGGGCGTGGTGGGCGTGTGCGGCACGCGGCGTCACGACGTCGCCGACTGGCTGGCGGCACAGGCGGCGGTGCTGCACTCGCCGGCCGAGCTGCAGATGGTGCTCCTGGTGGAGCCGGCGCGAGGGGAGAATCGCGCGGGGCGCTGGGCCTGGACGAGGTGGCTGCCCCACCTGCGCAACCTGGAGGGCATGGGCGCCCGGGCGCGCGTGGGGCTGGACGATGAGACGATCGCCCGGCGTATCAACGAGATCTCTGAGCTGGTGGAGCGCCGGCTGGACCCGGAGAGGCGGGGGCCCGCCACGGGGCCGGTCGAGCAGATCCTCGTGGTGCTCGACGGCGCCCGGGGCCTGCGCCTGCGTCCGGGCCTCATCTCGGTGCTGCGCCGGGGGCCGTCCGCGGGGGTGTTCCTGGTGTGCATCGACCGGGATCGCACGGCCCTGCCCGAGGAGTGCCGTGCCGTGGTCACCGCGGAGGTGGGGGCGGCGAGCGTGTCGCAGACGGATGTGGACGAGGTTGAGCGGGTGACCCTGGACCTGCTGCCGGACGGCTGGTGCGAGCGGGTGGCCCGGGCGCTGGCGCCGATCCACGACGTCTCCGCCTCGGGGGCGGACTCGACGATCCCGACCTCCTCGCGGCTCCTGGACGTCCTGCCGATGCCGGATCCGAGTGCGGAGGCGGTGCTGGCGGCCTGGGAGCGGTGCAGCCGGACGACGAAGGCGGTCATTGGTGAGGACGCCGAGGGGCACTTCTGGCTGGATGTGCGCGCTGACGGGCCGCACGCCCTGGTGGCCGGGACCACCGGTTCGGGTAAGTCCGAGCTGCTGCAGACGCTCATCGCCTCCCTGTGCGTGGGCAACACGCCGGACTCGATGACGTTCGTGCTGGTGGACTACAAGGGTGGCGCGGCCTTCAAGGACTGCGCGCGCCTGCCGCACACGGTGGGCATGGTCACGGACCTGGACGGGCACCTCACCTCCCGCGCCCTGGAGTCCCTGGGGGCTGAGCTGCGCCGCCGCGAGCACCAGCTGGCGGGGGCGGACGCGAAGGACATTGAGGACTACGTGGCCGCCATGCAGCCCGGCGATGAACCCATGCCGCGGCTCATGATCATCATTGACGAGTTCGCGGCCCTGGTCTCCGAGCTGCCGGACTTCGTGACGGGCCTGGTGGATATCGCCCGGCGTGGGCGCTCGCTCGGGGTGCACCTGGTGCTGGCGACCCAGCGGCCGGCGGGCGTGGTCTCGGCTGAGATCAAGTCGAACACGAACCTGCGTATCGCCCTGCGGGTGACGGATGAGAACGACTCCCAGGACGTCATTGAGGCCTCCAACTCGGCCTACATCCCGCCCTCGATCCCGGGGCGCGCCTACGCGCGGCTGGGGCATGCGAGCCTGCGCCAGTTCCAGTCCTCCCGGGTGGGGGGACGGCCCCGTGGGGCGATGCCGCAGGCGGCGGTGCGGGCGGCGGCGCTGACCTTGGATGAGCTTTCCCGTCCGGAGATGAAGCCGCCGGAGGTGGAGGAGGATGCGACGATCCCTACCGACCTGGCGACCCTAGTCTCCGCGATGGGGGCGGCGCACACGGCGACGGGCCGGCCGGACCCGCACAGCCCGTGGTTGCCGCCGTTGCCGGAGCTCATCACGCTGGCGCAGGTTGAGGAGCGTATGGAGGCGGCCGAGGCCCCTGGGGGTGGGGGCTCCCTGGGTGGGGGTGATTCGCGGGCGGCTGGCTTCTTGCCGGCGCTGCCGCTGGGTCTGGAGGATCTGCCTGGTGAGCAGGATCAGCGGCCGATGACGTGGGACTACACGCGCGCCGGTCACCTGGGGATCGCGGGTGCCCCGCGTTCGGGGCGTTCCAGCGTGCTGCGGGGGATCGCGGTGGCCCTGGCGCAGACGGCGTCGGCGGCTGAGGTGCATGTCTACGGTATTGACGCGGGTAATGGGGCGCTGGCCCCGTGCGTGAACCTGCCGAACTTCGGAGCGGTGGTCACGCGGGATCAGGCGGACCGGATCCGTCGCATGCTGGCGCTGCTGGGTGGCCAGGTGGCCTACCGTCAGCAGTACCTGGCCACGCACGGCTACGCTTCCGTGGCCGAGCAGCGGGCCGCCACCGAGCCGTCTGAGCGCCTGCCGTACCTGGTGCTGCTCATTGACCGGTGGGACAACTTCATGGCGACTTTTGAGAACACTGATGCTGGTGCGATCCCCGGGATGGTGGAGACGCTCATGCGTGAGGGCCCGGCGGTGGGGCTGCGTGTGGTGATCGCCGGGGACCGGACCGTGTTCCGGGGGCGGTTCGGGATGATGCTGGAGGACCGTCTGGTGCTGCGTATGCCGAGCCCGGATGACTTCGACCTGATTGCCATGCGCGCTAAGGATGTTCCTGTGTCCATGCCGCAGGGGCGGGCCTTCCGTTCGGGGGAGCGGCCCCGTGAGGTCCAGCTGGTGATGCTGACTGATGACTCTGCGGGGACGGCGCAGGTGGCGGCGGTTCACCAGGCAGCCGAGCAGGCCAACGCGAGGTGGGGCGTTATTGACCGTGGCCGGCGTCCGGGGCACGTGGATGAGCTGCCTGTGGCGATCTCGGCTGAGGAGGCGCTCAGGCTCGAGCCCGCTCTGGAGCCGAACGAGATCGCCTTCGCGGTGGGCGGTGATGATCTGCGTCTGCTGCCGGTGTCTCTGGAGGACATCGGTAACGCCTTCCTCGTCACCGGCCCGCGCCGTTCGGGGCGGTCGACGGCGTTGCACTTCGCTACTAACCGGTTGCTGGAGGCCGGGCAGAAGGTCGTGCTGGTGCTGCCGCGCAGGTCCCCGCTCATGGAGCTTGCCAGCAACCCTGGTGTGCTGGGGGTCCTGGGTATGGATGCGGGGCCGGGTGATCTGAGTGAGCTGCTCAAGGAGGATGTGGAGAACACTGTCATTGTGGTGGATGATTTCGATACACTGACAAACGACCACAACATCAATCCGAGGATTGAGGAGCACATCAAGGCCTGCCGCGACCACCACGGGGGCGTTCTCGTGGCCTGCGGCATCGACGAGATCGGAGGCATGTACCGCGGCGTTGTCGCCACTGCTAGGAAGACGCGAACCGGACTCATCCTCGCTCCGCGAGGATCCGACGACGGTTCCCACTTCTCGGCCCGGCTTCCCAGATCCATCGGAGGCCCGGTCCCCAAAGGCCGAGCGGTCCAGATCAGCACCACCGGCTGGACGTGGGTGCAGGTTCCACGAAATAAGGAATGAATGACGAAAAGTGCACGACATTCGAATCATGCAAGTAAATGCGCAATCTGCGGAATTTCAATCTAGCCCAGAAATGAGGGTTGCCCGCGAGATTCATGAATAGATAAGCAGTATAGTTGAACGCTTTTGTCTTCCGCTTGATGGGGGTTGAATTCAAATATAGGACTGGGGGCAAGTTTACTACGATATGAACGCAGAATTTTCTTGACTTACTGTACGTGATGCGGATAATATAACAACGCAAGCAATTGACGGTGCTGACGAAAGGAACATCGATGTCCGAATCATCCAACACACAATCCAGTGATACAAATAATAGTGACGACGAAAAACCGGCTGAAAATAAAAAACTGAAAGCTATAGGCTACGTCAAAGCCAAAGCTGAAAAGTCTCGGTCAAATCTCACGTCGTGGACACCCCAGAATCAAGTTAAAATCACAGAGGGCTTAACAAATATATGGGATTCTCCTGTAGCCGAAACGTACTCGACTCACATATCTAGTTCAGTTAGTTCAAGTGACACCATTGTCAACGGCGTGATAACAGACCTGAGCAATGCTGAGTCTCAACAAATGGTAGATCCAGGTGAAACATTTAAGCCGGGTTCTCATCCAACGGAGGAAAAGTGGCCTACTGAGGAGTAGGTCAAAACAATTTTGAAATGACAAAAGAAAGGTCTTGGTCATGGCGTTCTTCAGTTTGAATCCTGCGCAGATGAAGAAATATATAGATAGCGTGAATGAGTATGCCAGCTTCCTTGAAACTGAACGCAACAACATAAGAAAAAAAAGCGAAGGGAATGGTGACCCTGTCCCAACCATGTTAAGGGCGGTTGAAAAGGACGTTCGAATCGCAGCGCCTCTTGCTCCCCCCTCCCAGGTTCTTGGGCAACCGAAATCAGCATTTTCTCCCAACCAAGGACTAACTCCTAACACTAATCAATTAGCTGGATTGGTTTCGATTCTCTCTACGGCTGCGAGTGAACTGCAAGTTCGACATAACGAGGTTGTATATTTAAATTCGCAGGGTGTGTCGTCCTATAATGCTGATGGCACACTGTCATATTATCTGCCCGACCCGCCGGAAGGCCAGGATCCGTCCGTTTACTGGGCGACGATGGATACCTCAGCAAATGTGACACAATACAATTCAAAGTCAGTTGAAAATGGTAAGAATGCAGCACAAAGGCTTGAGAAGGCACTAGATTCAGGGGATGAGGCTGCTGCCAGCAAAGAACTTGCTGAGATTAATAAGCATCGTGACGTCCCTGCGTACTCGTCAATGTTCTGCCAAACAATGGGCGTCGCGGACATGATGGATGCTCCGCTGAAGATACAAGGAAATTGGAACTATGTGACGAAAAAGCCCGAATTAATCGACGGCCTGACGGATACCTTCGGCCACATGATGGCTGCTGCCTCGACCCTCTACGATGAGGATTCGAGTAAGCCAGGAGTCTCCGCTTCGGGTTCAAAAAAGCCATGGAACTTACGAGAGCAGATTTATAATGCAGTCGTCGATGAACCAGGACGTGCTACTGTTCTAGATGCATTCATGACGGCGAAAGGTACAGTGTACGACACTGACTTCCTTGTCGATCTTGCTTCGGACATGGAAAAAATTCCGTCGTGGCCTTCAGAGTATCGTAATATACCCGGAACTGGAAGCGATTACAATACACGATATAGTTCGTACTACTTATATGGGCATACAACGGATCCACTGGCGGCAGTACTTCACGGAATGGGTAATAATCCTGAGGCTGCAAACGAATATCTAGCGTCGGCCGACTCAGACGACCCTATGCTCGCAGGGAATGATTCAGATGATCGTTGGGCGCCGTCGACGGCAGCGAGAAACCGGATGCAAATGCTTGCATCCCGTAAATGGTCTTCGGAAGCTCTACGAGGATTAACTGCAGCGTTTGCCGCCGCTTCCTCTGAACGAGTTCCTGCCCCAGGTAGTGACAAAGATGACCGTGCAACGTGGGCAACCGCTAACGGAATCACTATACTAGGGCAGCAAAACATATCTGACCATGAAGTCAAGCATAATGTGGGAGTAATGCTGGGTAACTGTGGCGCTGAAGTCACGAGACTCGCGGATGGAGCGAGCATAGTTCCAACGGATAAAGAAGACTATAAAACGGTACAGATTACTATAGGAGGGGGAAATGAAGCAAGTATTCAAGACTCTCTTGCTCATTTAATTTATGACGTTTCAGATTCCTCTGATGCAAATTTTGAAATCATTAGAGGGACAACTGCTTATACTGCAGCCAGAGCTTCTGCGGTGGCGGAAGCTCATGGCGCCTCACCCGACGGGATTAAGTCTGTCTACGATAGCCAGGCAAACGTTTTAAGCATGCTAAAAATGCTTGATCAGGATGCTACTGAGGAAGCCTACAATGGGGCTGCTGCGGCGACCTCGGCGTTGTCCTTAATTCCAGGAGTGGGGCCAATCTTTTCTATTGCAAATAGCGGGTTAACGCTTTCTGGAGTTCCGAAGGTGGACCTCACTGGCCACGAGGAATCGGCATCATTGCTGGGGGCTGCTTACACTAACGCTTTTAACCAAGGACTGATCAAGAATCCTCCAGACCCGTCTGCAACCTCATGGTATTCCGTAGACAGTAACGGTGGAAGTCATATTACTCTGGAAAACCAGCAGCAAGTTACTGACTTCTATACTTGGGTTCATGAGGGCGCCGGAGGTAGTATGGAAGTTAAAAGTACGTTGAATGAGATTGGAAATGACCCCGCAACGCAACCATGGACGAGTACTGAGAAATTTAAGGAAAAGTATCATGGGAAGGATTGGTGAGATGATCAAGCCACGAGCAGCGCATCGAATTGTTTGGCAATGGAAGGCTACGGCTTTATTAACTATCATTCTAATAGTGGTGTCCGGTGCTTATTTAATTTATCGTCGGAACGTTTTGAGTGCTAATGGAGCGAATGGCGACGTAGTCTCTGGCACTGTATGCGACGTGTTTGACGCTCGCCAAATTGAAAAAGTTTCGGGTAGTCCGGTAATTGCTGATAACTTTGGGAGATCTAGTTCGATCGAATATAATCCTGATTTTTCGTGCCAATTGTCACTCAAGGGTTTCGGCGACATTAAAATTGGATATATCAATGCTTATTGGTTTAGGGATGGTCCTTCGTCACGTGTGAGCGAAAAGGATCTGCTTGAACTAGAATCATATGGCTGGGTGATTAAAAAGGCGGATTTCGGACTGGACGGAAAGTCTTACTTTGCTTTGTCTCCGAGACGTGAGTCCGTCGTTGCCTACGGTGCCTGGTACTCATCGTCGGGGCGAACGTTCTCGGTTGCCTTATATAACTTGAGTGACACGTCGATAGGTGATGAGAAAATCGAGGAGGTTCTGGGGCCGTTGACGCGCTACTTAGCTTCTTCCACTGCAGCAAGATTCCCCGTTGCAACTGGGGCTGACATTTCTACGCCGTCTTGACTTTATGGCTTTCGGGCCTAATTAATCGTAGTTCCTTTAGGGGATTCGTGTTCTCCCCTTGGGGATGTCTCCGGTCTTATGCAATGGGCTAGTGTGTGAACTAGCGTTGTTGTCGTGGTGGGGGTTATCCTCTTGTGAGATGCGGTGATCAATTGGATGTCATTACGTTCTGCTGGCTAGCTGTCGTGGGTCATGAGGTTGTAGTCTTACCTGAGTTGCACAGTTTTGGGTTGGTTGGTGTTTCAGGATGGGGTTTTTCGTTGGAATGGTGGGGGTGGGGTGGTTGTTGCGGGGCACTAGCCTCGATCTTTCATTGGTTGGTTGAGTGGGGTTTGGTGGCGTCGTTGCCGG
>ERZ773079.1930-NODE-1930-length-11956-cov-32.714814_pt1 | contig 11956 bp, 7 predicted proteins | sample MGYA00511355_ERZ773079 | MGnify/ENA primary metagenome ERZ773079 (study PRJEB29015, sample SAMEA2737979) | human oral metagenome | biome: human oral; feature: human-associated habitat; material: dental | place: China | collected 2117 ... | reverse complement strand
CGGAAGGCGTGGAAGTAGCGGGCCTGACGCTCGAAGCGCTGGCGCCACCAGCGGAAGTCGCCTTCCTCCTGCATACGCTCCCAGTTGTACGTGGGGAAGCCCCAGTTCTGCCCGTCGGCAGCGAAGTCATCGGGCGGGGCGCCTGCGGACTGCTCCGTGTGGAAGAGATGCGGTGCCATCCAGACGTCGACACTGTGAGGCGCTACGCCGATGGGGAGGTCACCCTTGAGGAAGACGCCTCGCTCCTCTGCATAGCTGCGCACCGCCTGGAGCTGGCGGTCGAGGACGAACTGCAGCCAGTAGTAATAGCCTACCTCCTCGGCGTGTGCTGTGTCATCGAGATAGGCGGCAGCCTTCGCCTCGTCATACGCTTCCCATCCAGCCCAGTCGCTGGGGGTGCCCGAACCAAACTGGTCACGCAAGACGCAGTAGAGGGCATAGGGACGGAGCCAAGCGGCGGCTTCGTCGTAGAAGAGGCGGAAGTCCTCGCTCGTGAGGTCGGCCTTACCCTGCAAGTCGAATGCACGGCGAAGGAAGCGCTCCTTCAGCTCGAGTACGCGTGGGTAGTCCACGGCGGGGAGCTGGCGTAGTGCCTTTGCCTCGCGGAGGAATGCCTTACGCTCCTGGGAAGGGAGGGCGGGCAGTGCTTCGGGATCGATGTATATGGGGTGGAGGGCGTCGACGGATATCGCATCGTAGGGATAGGAGTCGGCGGTGCCTCGTGTGCTGGTGGTATCGTTGATGGGGAGGAGCTGGACGGCGTGCATACCTGCTCCGGCAGCGAAGTCAATGGCTTCTCTGAGCGCGCCGAAGTCGCCTATACCCCAGTCGGTGTCGCTACGCAGCGAGAAGAGCGGTGCGACAAGACCTGCCGTACGCACGGGGCGGCTGGGGAGATGGAGGTAGCTATCCTGCACGTGGCAGTAGGGATAGACGGTGCTGTCGGGGAGATTTATCCAGCGGTCTTCGCCCTCCTCCCAGAGGTAGGTATAGCCTGCGTCTGTGCTGAGGAGGTATTTGTAGCGAAGCGAAGCGATGGCGGAGCCTATGGCGGAGGCGGGGAGCGTAGCGCTCCAGCGTCCTTGTCCGCGGTAGGTGAGGGGGGGAGCCTTTTGGGGATCCCAGCTCCCGAGTGCCTCGCAGCTCCCCGTCACGAGAAGGCGCTCACCCCGACGTAGGGCGGGAGCGTGGACGGAGAAGGTGAGGCCAGGCAGTGGCGCTTCCTCTGGTGCTACCGCCTGCTGACCGAGGATATCGCAGAAGGCCGCTGAGAAGGCGGGGGCATCCTCAGGGCAATCGATCCAGCGGTCTTGCGTGAAGACGGCCGTGTCGCCAGCGGGGAGATGAAGTTCGTGGGGGATTCGCCATTCCTCGCGCAGTACGGCACCCGTCTCATCGGTGAGGCGGTAGCTATATATATAATGTATAGGGGAGGTGGCGGAGGGGAGGTGTAGAGTCGCTTGCCAATGCCCTTCCCCGAGATGCTCGAGGGGGAGGGTCTGCGCTCCAGAGTGGGCGGGGCTGTCGGCAGCTCGGCCTACGAGCGTGAGTCGCTCGTGGGGCTGCGCCCAGTACTCGATGGAGAAGGTGACTGTCATCTATAGATAGGGTCCTGCCATTCGTTCGTGTAGAGTAAGGTGCATCTGTGTGTACCTTCCGTTGCAAAGGTACGCAATATCTTCGGCCCTGGGGTAGGGTGGTGTGGCCTCGTTCTTCGGTAGGGAGGGGTGTGAGCCTGTATTGGTCCGCGGGTCGACCTATATTGAGACTGTTGCGGAAGAGTCCTACCCTCTATTTATTCTGCTAAGGCATCGCACGCCCAGCTCCCCGATATGTCTCTCCGAAGTGATACGTAAGCCCCTTCGCCTTATCGCGAGTATTCCTCTTATCCAGCAGAGGGAAAAGTGTCCTTCTCGTGAAGGGAAAAGCACCTTCACGTAGTGGTATTCTTCTATCTATGCACGTAGATTTAAAGACCAGGCACGTAAATCCAAATATCCACGTACGTAGATATTAGATCCACGTACGTAGTCCAAACTTTTCTGCTACTCCTCCGCAACTTTTATCCCTATGCGGAGCAACAACCTCATATAGGTCACTTCACAAAGCTATATAGAAATCAGTCCAAAGCTATATAGCTTTCTTCGTCATCCTATATAGCTCGACCCACGCACCCATATAGGTTAGCCCGCCGACCAATATAAGTTCATTTATCTACCTCGGGTGAGGTTTGCGAAGTCCCTTCGGTAAGAGGGCGGGTAGCGGGCTGTAGGAGGGGGGCTCCGACGTCAGGGGAGCTTCTCTTGAAGAGGAGGTCTGTGGGTGAGTGCCTATATAATTAATGTACGCGCGCGAAGCTGGGAGGAACGTCGTGAATAGGAGACTAAGTGTGCGCTCTTCGCAGGTTGTGGGGATGTAGTGGGGCGCTGCCTCCCTTATTATAGGTAGAGTATGGCAAAGAATGCGTATTTTTGTACCCAAATAATTTAACTAAACAAATCATCAAATCACGTGTTATGCCGAACATTATCACGATAAAGAAGGGCCTCACGCTGAATCTGAAGGGAAAGGCCGCTGAGACACAACTCGCAGCAGCCCAGCGCACGGAGAGCTATGCCGTCGTCCCCGATGATTACATCGGCTTCGTCCCTAAAGTGATCGTTCACCCAGGCGACAAGGTGCTTGCAGGCGATGCTCTGCTGTGCCACAAGGGTGTGCCTGAGCTGTGCTTGACCTCGCCCGTCAGTGGCGAAGTCATCGCTGTCAATCGCGGTGCCAAGCGCAAGGTCCTGAGCGTCGAAGTACGTCCCGATGCGACGACGGAGTACAAGTCCTTCGCCACGGCTGGGGTCGAAAAGATGCAGCGCTCTGAGGTACTTGCTCTCCTCCTGGAGAGTGGTATGTTCAGCTTCTTCAAGCAGCGTCCCTATGACCGCCTGGCTAATCCTCTGACTGAGCCCCGTGACATCTTCGTCACGGCGAACTTCACCGCTCCTCTTGCTCCCCGCTTCAGCTATCTGGCTCAGGGTCGCGAGGACGAGCTGCAGCTGGCTCTCACCGCTCTCACCAAGCTTACCACAGGTAAGGTCTACCTCGGTGTCGCTCCTGGTGAACTGACGGGTGTGACGGGTGTCGAGCGCGTCGAAGTCCGCGGGCCACACCCCGCAGGTCTGGTCGGTACGCTGATCAACCACACGGCGCCTATCAACAAGGAAGAGACCGTCTGGACGCTCAAGGCCAGCGACCTTCTTGTGATCGGCCGCTTCCTCAAGACCGGTAAGGTCGACTTCTCCCGCACCATCGCTCTCACGGGCTCCGAAGCCAAGGAGACGGGCTATCTGACCGTCCTGCCTGGTGCCCGCTTCACCGAAGCCCTCGCAGGCCGTCTCGGTAAGAAGGGTGAGCATGAGCGCATCATCGAGGGGGATGTCTTCTCTGGTGTCAAGGTCGATGAAGAGCACGACCGTATGAGCTACTCTATTGACCAGATCACGATCATCCCCGAGGGGGACGACGTACACGAGGTCCTTGGCTGGGCTATGCCTCGTCTCAACCAGTACAGCCACAGCCGCTCTTACTTCTCTTGGCTCATGCCTAAGAAGGAGTATGTGCTCGATGCCCGTGTCAAGGGTGGTCGCCGCGCTATGATCATGAGTGGCGAGTACGACCGTGTCTTCCCTATGGATATCTATCCTGAGTTCCTCCTGAAGAGCATCATTGCCTTCAACATCAACGATATGGAGGCTCGCGGTATCTATGAGGTAGCTCCCGAAGACTTCTCTGTCTGCGAATTCGTCGACACGTCCAAGATACCTCTCCAGCAGATCGTACGTCAGGGTCTGGATGAGCTGTACAAGGAAATGAACTAATAGAAGGTTTCACTCATTAAAAGGACAACGACCTTGAACGCATTAAGAAAACAAATCGATAAGATTAAGCCCGCCTTCACGAAGGGGGGGCGCTTCTCGGCCCTGGAGTCAGTCTTCGACGGCTTTGAGACGTTCCTCTTCGTACCCAATACGACCTCGAAGCGTCGTGGCGCTCACGTCCACGATGCCATCGATAGCAAGCGCACGATGAGCGTAGTCATCTTCGCTCTCCTGCCTGCGCTGCTCTTCGGGATGTACAACGTCGGGCTGCAGCACAATATCGCTGTAGGTGTAGAGGCTTCCTTCTGGAGCACCTTCTTCTATGGCTTCCTCTCCGTGCTGCCTCAGATCATTGTCTCCTACGCTGTAGGTCTGGGTATTGAATTCATCATCGCCCAGATGAAGCATGAGGAGATCCAGGAAGGGTTCCTCGTCACGGGGATCCTCATCCCGATGATTATCCCTGTGGAGACCCCACTGTGGATGATCGCTGTAGCTACTGCCTTCGCTGTAGTCTTCGCTAAGGAAGTCTTCGGTGGTACGGGCTACAACGTCTTCAACGTAGCGCTGATCACGCGTGCCTTCCTCTTCTTCTCTTACCCCGCCGCTATGTCTGGTGACAGCGTGTGGGTACGCCTCGGCTCGACCTTCGGGCTCGGTGGTGCTGAGAAGGCTGTCGACGGCTTCTCTGGTGCTACGCCCCTCGGGCAGATCGCTGCTGCTAAGGGTATGCTCCCCGACATCCACAATACGCTCGGTGGTCCTCTCACCGACTGGGATGCCTTCCTCGGCTTCCTCCCAGGCTCGGTAGGTGAAGTCTCCACGCTCGCTATCCTCATCGGGGCTTGCATCCTCATCTATACGGGTATCGCCAGCTATAAGATCATGGTATCTGGTGTCGTCGGTGTCTTCGCTATGGCTGCCGTCTTCAACGCCATCGGTGCTACGCCCGCTATGCAGGTATCTGCACTCCACCACCTCATCTATGGTGGCTTCGCCTTCGGTATTGTCTTCATGGCTACGGACCCCGTGACCGCTGCACGCACCGAAGCTGGGAAGTGGGTCTATGGTTTCCTCATCGGGGTAATGGTCGTCTTCATCCGTGTGCTCAATGCTGGGTACGCTGAAGGTATGATGCTCGCTATCTTGCTGATGAACACCTTCGCACCACTCATCGACTACATCGTGGTAGAGCGCAACACGCAGAAGCGTCTCAAGCGTCTCTCCGCTAAGGCTCAGAACTAATCCAACACCGCTACAACGATGAATAGAGATAAGAATTCTTATGTACTGATCTATGCTGCGGTGATGGTCATCCTCGCTGCAGTCCTCCTGGCAGGTGCAGCGATCGTCCTGCGTCCCGCACAGCAGGAGAATGCTAACATCGACAAGATGCAGCAGATCCTCCGCGCACTCGGTCAGAGCCCTGATAAGTCCGCCGTCATCTCCACCTACAAGGACCTCATCAAGAAGGAACTCCTCGTCAACGAAGAGGGCCAGGTCGTCAAGACCTTCGAAGGGGAAGAAGTCGGTAAGAGCGACGCTTTCAATGCCAACACCGAGCTCTCCTATAAGCTCATCGCTAAGGGTGAGAAGCAAGACCTCCCCGTCTACGTCGCTGAGGTCAACGGGAAGACCCTCTACGTCCTCCCCCTCAATGGTGCAGGTCTGTGGAACAAGATCTGGGGCTACATCGCTATTGATGCCGCTGACCACTCTACGGTCGACGGGGCTGACTTCGGCAACGCTGGGGAAACCCCAGGTCTTGGTGCTGAAATCTCCACGCCACGCTTCTCTGCCCAGTTCAAGGGTAAGCACATCTTCCGCGAAGGCGCCTTCACCGGTATCGCTGTCGTCAAGAATGGCCAGAAGGTCGAGGATAAGGACTACGTCGATGGTATCTCGGGCGGTACGCTCACCAGCAATGGTGTGAACGATATGCTCGCTGCCTCGCTCAAGCCCTTCCAAAAATTTCTTGAAACCTATAACGCTCAGTAGCCATGTCTCTCTGGAATAAAAAGAATAAAGAAACGCTCCTCGGGCCGCTCAGCAAGAACAACCCCATCATGGTGCAGATGCTTGGTATCTGCTCCGCGCTGGCTGTAACCTCTAAGCTCGAGCCCGCTATCGTCATGGCACTCTCTGTGACGGTCGTCGTCGCCTTCTCCAACGTCGTCATCTCGCTCCTGCGTAAGACGATCCCTAACCGTATCCGCATCATCGTGCAGCTCGTCGTAGCAGCTACCCTGGTGACCATCGTCAGTGAAGTCCTCAAGGCTTATGCTTACGACGTCAGCAAGCAGCTCTCCGTCTTCGTCGGGCTGATCATCACGAACTGTATCCTCATGGGTCGCCTCGAAGCCTTCGCTCTGGGTAACGGTCCTTGGGAATCCTTCCTCGATGGTGTAGGGAATGGCCTCGGCTATGGTGCTGTCCTCGTCGCTGTAGGTTTCTTCCGCGAGCTCCTCGGCTCCGGTACGCTCCTCGGCTTCCAGATCATCCCTCAGAGCTTCTACGCTACCGATGGTATCCACGGCTATGTCAACAACGGTCTGATGATCCTGCCTCCTATGGCACTTATCTCCGTGGCTGTGCTCATCTGGATCCACCGCTCGTACAACAAGGAGCTTCAGGAAAACTAACCTTTACCCACGCAAATAAGAACTAACAAAGAATGGATTCATTAGCCTTATTCTTTAGGTCGATCTTCATCGATAACATGATCTTCGCCTACTACCTGGGGATGTGCTCCTTCCTGGCAGTATCGAAGAACGTAAAGACCTCCTTTGGCCTGGGTATCGCTGTCACGTTTATCCTGACCTGCACGCTGCCTATCAACTACCTCCTCGAGACCAAGGTCTTCAAGCAGGGGGCGCTTGACTGGCTCATCGGTGCTGATGCCGCAGGTGTAGATCTCTCCTTCCTCTCCTTCATCATCTTCATCGCCGTCATCGCCGCTTTCACGCAGCTTGTGGAGATGCTCGTCGAGCGCTTCAGCCCCTCGCTCTACGCTTCGCTCGGGATCTTCCTCCCGCTGATCGCTGTGAACTGTGCTATCCTCGGTGGATCACTCTTCATGCAGCAGCGTGAATTCCCCACCATCGGTGAAGCTACCATCTACGGCTTCGGCTCCGGTATCGGCTGGATGCTCGCTATCGTCGGGATGGCTGCTATCCGTGAGAAGCTCCAGTACTCTGATGTGCCCAAGCCCCTGCGTGGCCTCGGGATCACCTTCATCGTCACGGCGCTCATGGGGATTGCCTTCCTCAGCTTCTCTGGTGTCAAGATGTAACGAAAGCGAAGACTCAACGAAATGAATACAACGACAACCATATTACTCGTCAGTGTTGGCATCTTCCTCGTGGTCACACTGCTCCTGGTGATCGTCCTGCTTGTCGCTAAGAGCAAGCTCGTCCCATCAGGCAACGTCAAGCTCACCATCAATGGGGAGAAGGAAGCTGCAGTACCCATCGGCGGTACGCTGCTGAGCACTCTGCAGGGTGAGAATATCTACCTCTCCTCCGCTTGCGGTGGTAGCGGTTCGTGCGGTCAGTGTCGCTGCCGTGTCGTCGAAGGTGGTGGAGAAATCCTGCCTACGGAGACGGGCTTCTTCTCTCGCAAGGAGCAGAAGGAACACTGGCGTCTGGCTTGCCAGACCAAGGTCAAGGAAGACATGCAGGTCATCGTACCTGAGTCGGTCTTCGGCGTCAAGGAATGGGAGTGCGAAGTCGTCTCGAACCGCAACGTCTCGACCTTCATCAAGGAGTTCGTCGTGAAGCTCCCCGAGGGCGAAGTGATGAACTTCCAGAGCGGTAGCTACGCACAGATCACCATCCCTCCCTATGATATCAAGTATGCCGACTACGACATCGATGAGAAGTTCCGTGGCGACTGGGATCACTTCGATATGTGGAGCCTGACCTGTAAGAATGATACGGAGACTATCCGTGCTTACTCGATGGCTAACTACCCTGCCGAAGGGAACATCATCACGCTCAACGTCCGTATCGCTACACCTCCTATGGACCGCGCTACGCACAAGTGGCTCCCCGTCTCTCCTGGTATCTCCTCGTCCTACATCTTCTCGCTGAAGCCTGGCGACAAGGTCCGTATGAGCGGTCCTTACGGGGACTTCCACATCCAGGACACGGATGCTGAGATGCTCTACATCGGTGGTGGTGCTGGTATGGCTCCTCTGCGTGCTCAGATCCTCCACCTCTTCCGCACGCTCCACACGGGTCGTAAGGTCTCTTACTGGTACGGTGCACGAAGCAAGAAGGAGATCTTCTACGAAGAGGACTTCCGCGAGATCGAGAAGCAGTTCCCCAACTTCAGCTTCCACATCGCGCTCTCTGACCCCCAGCCCGAAGACAACTGGACCGGCTACGTCGGCTTCATCCATCAGGTCATCTACGACAACTATCTGAAGGATCACGATGCGCCCGAAGATATCGAGTACTATATGTGCGGCCCTGGTCCTATGGCCAACGCCGTGAAAAAGATGCTCGAGGACCTCGGCGTAGAGCGTAGCCAGCTCTTCTTCGACGACTTCGGCGGATAGTACACCGCTCGTCTTGCCTCCTTCGGGAGGCTGGCGAAGTCCAATACAAAGCCTCCCCACCGTTAGCTCCGTGCTGACGGTGGGGAGGCTCTTTTGGGGGAAGTCCGAGGAGGCCTGAGCGTAAGGGGGGAAGGCGCCGAGCTTTGACGTCTTGCCTTCCAACCAATAAACCTTACCTTCGTAGCTGAATTTAATAGCAAAGCTTATAAGTATGATCGCAACACTGATTACAGGAGCCCTGGCTGGATGGCTGGGCGGGATTATCTATCGAGGTAGTGGTCTTGGCCTTCTCGGGAATATCGTCGTCGGTATTCTGGGGAGTGGCGTGGGCTCTTGGCTTTTGGAGAAGGTCTTCAACACCTCCTTGGGCGAAGGCTGGATCGGCTCTATCCTGACGGGAGCCATCGGCGCTATCGTCATCCTATTCGTAATGAATCTGGTAGTCAAGCAGAAGAAATAGGGACGGACGCCCGTATATAAGGCGTCGAATTTTCGCATATACGGAAATAACTTTCTGCATATACGAAAATATATTTCCGTATATACGGAGATTTCCCTGCGTATATACGCTGCTTCCTCTCCCTCGATTTGGGCGTCTTATAGCCCAGCTACGAGCCCTTCCCCCAATAGACAAGCCCCCGAGTAAGCATATCGCTTACTCGGGGGCTTGTGCTTTATCTGCAGCGCCTCACAGGGAGGCGGGGGAGTACTTACTTGATCTCGCAGGCACCACCAGCGCAGGAGGCTGCACCAAGCTCATCGGCATTGGTGAACTGCTTGCCAGAGAAGTCGACGCTCTTCCAGTCTACAGGCTTGTACGTCTTCTTCAGGACCTCAAAGAGGTGGAGGTTATTGACGCTCTTCAGCACGTTCACCGCCTTGTAGATGTCGCCACGGTAGTAGTTGTGGGCGAACTTCTCGATACGGCGGACGATATCGCGCTTAGCAGCGAGGTTCTCTACCTTGTCCTGCAGGCGTGCTGCGAGGATGCCACGCACGTGCTCGCGGTCCAGGCAAGGGGCTTCGCCCTCGACGCTGTGACGCTGGATGTAGTCGTCGATAGCGTAGTCCGAGACGAAGAGCTGCTCGCCACGGCCCTGAGCCGATTCGCAAGCCTTCCACAGGTCGCCGAAGACCTCGATCGTGTCCACGACGAGACCCGAAGCGAACATACTACCGACGCCGTATTCGCGGAGGATCTCCTCAGCCGTCGAGACCTTGCACATAGGAGCCTGAGGCAGGTCCATATCGCCGTAGGTGGAGAGGAAGGTCACGCCAGCGATGTAGTCTTGGTTCTCCCAGACCCAGTCGCAGACGGCATCCCACTGGTCGTTGGGCACGTCGACGGTGTTCGATACATTATTCTTGATGGGAGACTCCATGTCGCTCATGCCGGGGATGACCCAGCTCTGCTGGACGAGCTTGACGTACTCGAGGAGCTTGACGCCACTGAGTTCGCTGCGCAGCAGAGTATCTTCGCTTTCTTCGATGGGGAAGAAGATCTTCTTGTCCGTAGCGGGCTTGAAGATGTTGGGCTGTACAGCCTTGGGGTTAGCCTCTTCGTAGGCCTTGAGGTTGGGCTCTTCGATGTTGGCCTCGACGCTACGCAGGTAGCGCTTAGCGTAAGCACCGTGGATACCCGAGGTCATACCGAGCAGGAGGCTCACCGTACCATCAGGCTTGACGCAGGTCGTACGGCTGGCGGGGTTGATGCCGAGGATGCGAGCGCACTGAGAGTTCTGCTGGCGCACCTGCATAGCCCCGACGGCGAGGATATCCTTGTTCGTGAGGATCTGAGGGTTGTTCATGATCCCGCCGATGGATACACCGATGAGGGGATCGGACTGGATGATGTTCGTCGTAGCCTGTCCGAGGTAGGGGAAGTCCATGTAGGTAGCCTGCACGGTAGCGAGCGTCGAAGCGCAGCGGCAGATCTTGTAGAACTCCTCTTCGCTCGTACATTCCATCCCGTTGATGGAGGCGAGGTTACATACCTGCCAGCCCGTATCGCCATTCTTGTCCGTGGGGAAGAAGCCGATTTCGCAGCAGGGGTTACAGCCTACGCCGAACTTATCTCTCCAGTAGAGACCGGGGTCACCGCTCGTGCGCATAGCTTCGAAGAGCGACTCATAGAGTGAGCGATCGACTTCGCCGCGGTTGAGAGCGGCCGACATGTTGAAGCGAGCACGCTGGGGATTGGTAGAGAACCAGTCGCCGTGCTTACAGTTCACCATCTCCGTGTCTTCGGGAGAGAAGAGGATCATCAGCGCCGAGCGACGGACACCACCCGAGAGGACGGAGTCAGCCAGATGAGCGATGATGTCGGTGCACTGCAGGGCAGAGAGGCGCTTCTGACCAGCTGCGACGGCAGCCTTCATCAGGGCACGGATTCTGTCGAGTGCCATACGCAGACCGTCAGGTCCGGGAGCGATGAAGCGTCCTGCGATCTTAGCACCCTTGGGGCGGATCTCAGAGTAGTCGAAGACGGGCTTCTTGACCCCTGGGATGAAGTAGTATTCGAGGAGGCGGTGGATGGAGTCTGCCCAGCCCTCAATGCTGTCACCGATGACATAGGCTTCGCTTTCCTGAGACAGCTCACTAGCAGGGAGAAGGGCGGGGAGCTTGTCTACGTGAGCCTGCTCTACGGAGAGACCGCAGCCGCAGCCACTGAGCAGGAGCCACTCGATCTCACGGAAGACCTCAAGGCGGTCACAGTGCGAGTAGCTACAGTTGTACGACTTAGCTGAGGACTTCAGGACGGGTTCACCGCCGAACTGGAGGTTGCGCTGGGACCCAACGAACTTCTTCAGCTTGTAGTAGTCGATGGCCTCATTGAACTGGGTCATGAACCACTCGTCTTGCAGCGCCTGGGGGGCGAAGCGCTCCAGGTGCGTCAGGTGCATCTGGCGGATACGTTCGACGCTCTCTTCCCAGGTCTCTTTACGACCCAAGTCTTCGCGGAACAGGGAATACTTACTTTGGTAAACGTATTCAGATAAAGCGCGTTTACTCTCTGTCATGATGGTTGTTGAAAATGTAATATTTACGAGGGGACATCTGAGGGATTTCCCTCAATTGTTGTGCAAAGCTACAAAAACAAAACCGCACTTTCCCTCCAAAGTTCACCCTCAAATCGCACTGCTTTATGCCTCAATGAGATACAATTTTTTTGCCCCTTTGCCCCCTCTTTTCTCCCTCTTGACTACCCCCGAGGAGGGGTGAAATGGCCCCTTTTCTCCCCTGAAAAGCCCTTCCTCGCCTGCTACAATACGCCTCTTTCCCGCCTTTTCTTCCTCCCCCTTTATGCCCTGTATTCGTCCCCTCTCCCGCCTTCCACGCCTATACATTATATATAGGTGCGTGGGTCGAGCTATATAGCTTTGTGAAGTGATCTCTATGTAGGTTGCTGCTCCGCGTAGGGATAAAAGTTGTGGACGAGTGGTAGAAAAGTTTGGGCTACGTACGTGGTCCTAATATCTACGTACGTGGATATTTGGATTTACGTGCCTGGTCTTTAAGACCACGT
>ERZ773079.1928-NODE-1928-length-11968-cov-10.701419_pt1 | contig 11968 bp, 10 predicted proteins | sample MGYA00511355_ERZ773079 | MGnify/ENA primary metagenome ERZ773079 (study PRJEB29015, sample SAMEA2737979) | human oral metagenome | biome: human oral; feature: human-associated habitat; material: dental | place: China | collected 2117 ... | reverse complement strand
AATTATATTTAGAAATATAAAAAATAAAATTGACTTTCTAGAAATTAACTGATAATAAATATCAATTAAAATAAAACTAAAATGTGAGGAAAAGTGTTGTGAATATTAGCGTTTTAAAGTGTATTATGATATAATATTTCAGTTATGGTAAAAAATGAAAAATAAAGAAAGGAGATAGAGTGTGTTAATTCAGCTAAACAATGTAACAAAGAACTTCGTAGTTAATGAAGTTTTTTCTAATGTTAAAATCGAAATCAATGATAAAGATAGAGTTGCTATTGTAGGACGCAATGGAGCAGGGAAGAGTACATTGCTAAAAATTATTTCTGGTGAAATTGATTTTGATAATGGGGAAAGAACTGTTTCAAAAGATACAACAATAGGTTATTTATCACAAGAATTTATAGTAAGAGAAGATTTATCTATATATGAAGAAATGATAACTTGTTTTAATGAGATTATAGAACTTGAAAAAGAGTTAGAGAAAATATCGTATGAATTAACTTCGGAAAATATAGAAAATAACCCAGGGTTATTAGATAAATATGATAGATTGCAAAATCAAGTTTTAACACATAAAGATTATCATTATAAAAGTAAAATAGATAGTGTTTTGTATGGATTAGATTTTGATAAAGAAGTTTTTGATAAAAAAATAAGTACTTTTTCTGGTGGAGAAAAAACCAGATTATCAATGGCGAAACTTCTTTTAAGTGAACCAGATTTATTAATATTAGACGAACCGACTAACCATCTTGATATGGAAAATGTTGCATGGCTAGAAAATTATTTATCATCTTACAATGGAGCGATAGTTATAGTCAGTCATGATAGATATTTTATTGATAAGGTGGTCAATGTTGTTTATAATTTAGAATTTGGTAAACTGAAGAAGTATGTAGGAAATTACTCTAATTTCTTACGCCAATATGAAGAAGATTACGAAAAGAATTTAAAAGAATATGTTAGTCAGCAAAAAGATATAAAACGTCTTGAAGAGTTTGTTCAAAAGAATATAGCTAGGGCCTCTACTAGTAAAATGGCAAAAAGTCGCCAAAAAGTCTTGGATAAGATGGAGATTATCGATAATCCTAGAAAAGATGATAAAGCAGCCAATATAGAATTTAGAATTAAAGAACAGAGTGGACGAGATGTACTAATAGTTAATGATTTACAGGTTGGCTACGAGGAACAAGTAGGTCAAAAATATAATTTTTCAGTCTATAAAGGAGACAGACTAGCCATTGTGGGAAAAAATGGTATAGGAAAATCTACCTTGATTAAGACTATTGCTAAAAAACAAAAAGAACTTGGTGGAAACATTCAATATGGAAGTAAAGTATCATTAGGTTACTATGATCAAAAACAAGCAGAATTTGAATCATCAAAGACTATTTTAAATGAGCTTTGGGATGAGTATCCTCTTATGAAAGAAGCGGAAGTAAGAACAGTACTAGGGCGCTTCTTATTTAGAGGTGATGATGTTCTTAAAATAGTAAGAGATTTATCAGGTGGAGAAAAAGCTAGATTGCAACTTGCAAAACTAATGCTAGAAAAAAATAACTTATTAATACTAGATGAGCCAACTAACCATCTTGATATAACTAGTAAACAAGTTTTAGAAGAAGCGCTTGAAAACTACGAAGGAACTATTCTTTTTGTCAGCCACGATAGATACTTTATTAATAAAATAGCTAATAAAGTTTTTGATATCACAGAAGAGGGATATAATATATACTTAGGAAATTACGATTACTACTTGGAAAAGCGCGAGCAAGAGAAAATTGCTAAAAAACTAAAAGAAGAAAAAATTGCTGAAGCAGTTGTTAAAGAAGTAAATGATTATGTTCTGAGTAAAGAAGAAAAACGCCGTATAAGGAAGTTAGAGAGAACTCGCGATGAACTTATTGTGCAAATTGACGAATTAGAGAGTAATATTAAAATAGTTAACGAAGAGTTAATGAAAGAAGGGGTCTATACTGATGCGGTTAAAACGCAGGAATGGAATGGAAAGTTAAAAAAATTAACTTCGGAACTAGAGGAAAAGAATAATTCGTGGCTAGAAATAGAGGAAGAATTAGAAAGTATACAATAAATATGGAAATAAAAATAACAACATATGTAGATAATGAAAAAGCACTTGAAGAAAAGTATGTAGGAGAATATATAGTAGAAAATACTTATGAAAAAATACAATATATTGATAAAAATGAGAAAAAAATAAAAATTTTTATTGACAAAATGAAAGAAAGTGTTAGTATAGAGAAAGACAATTCAAAAATGTCTATAGAATATAGTCGTAAAAGTAGTGACTATACAACGGTTTATGGCATTATGAAATTAGATACTCAGCTTGTAAAAATAAATAAACAGGCAAGAAATAATCTAGTCATGTATGAGATTATTTATAATATATTTTTTGATCAAGAAAAACAACAAAATAAATTGAAAATATTAGTGAAAAATAGTGGTAATTAAGTAAGGAGGTTACTTTAGTGAAAAACAAAATAGTAGAATTGCTACAAAATTCCTTGAAAACATTGGAAATAGATGGGGTTGATATCTATGTAGAAACACCTAAAAATACTGATAATGGTGATTTTTCTTCTAATGTTGCAATGCAATTAACGAGGGTATTGAGAAAAAATCCACGAGTTATTGCCGAGGAAATAATAGCAAACATCCCTGCAGATGATGCGGTAGAGAAGGTAGAGATTGCAGGACCAGGATTTATTAACTTTTATGTTAAAAAATCAAGTTTAGGAAGTATAATTGAGAAAATTCTAGTAGATGATTGTAAATATGGAGAAAATAATACAGGGCAAGGTAAGAAAGTTCTTTTAGAGTATGTATCGGCTAATCCCACAGGAACTCTTCATGTAGGTCATGCTCGAAATGCCGCATATTCAGATTCATTAGCTAGAATTATGAAAAAATCAGGATATAATATTTCACGTGAATATTATATAAATGACGCAGGAAACCAAATTAATAACTTAGTAATTTCAGCGATAGTTCGTTACAAACAAGCTTTAGGATTAGAAGCGGAAATGCCAGAAGATGCATATCATGGAGAAGATATAAAAGTATTAGGACAAAAATTAAAAGATGAATTTTCAGATTCATTACTAGAAAGAGAAGATTTAGAGAGCTTTATTCGTGATTATGCGGTTGCGTATGAAATGGATAATATTAAAAAGGATTTAGGTGATTTTGGTCTAGAGTATGATGTTTATTTTAGTGAAAAATCACTGTATGAAGATGGCTTAGTAGATAAAGCTATGGCTTCTTTACGTGAACAAGGATTTGTTTATGAAAAGGATGGAGCTCTTTGGTTAGAGACAACAGCACTAGGAACAGGTGATGATAAAGACCGTGTTCTTATTAAAGCTGACGGTTCACTTACATACTTAACAAGTGATATTGCTTATCACAAAAATAAACTTGATCGTGGGTTTGATTTATTAATAGATGTACTTGGAGCTGATCATCATGGGTATATCGCTCGTCTTAAAGCGAGTATTGTTGCGATGGGGTATAAGGCTGATCAGTTAGAAGTTCTTATTATGCAAATGGTGCAACTTTTAAATAATGGTGAAGTAGTTAAGATGAGTAAGAGAACAGGTAAGGCTATTACTCTTCGTGACCTAATTGATGAAGTAGGAGCAGATGCAGCTAGATATTTCTTGGTAATGAGAAGTGCAGATAGTCACTTGGACTTTGATTTTGCTGTGGCTAAGGAACAATCAAGTGATAATCCACTATATTATGTTCAATATGCTCATGCGCGTATTTGTTCAATTTTACGCCAAGCAGCAGAACAAGGAAATTATAATTTAGATAAATGTGATTATGAGTTGTTAACAGATGAATATTCAGTAGAATTACTAAAAACATTGGCCTATTATCCAGAAATAGTGGCGCAAGCGGCAACTAATTATGAGCCGCACAGAATATGCAACTATTTGCAGAATTTAGCGAGTGCATTCCATAAGTTCTACAATAACAATAAAGTTATAACAGAGAATGCAGAACAAACACAAAGTTATTTAGTGTTAATAACAGCTGTAAAAATAACTTTAAGAAATGCTTTGAAATTAATCGGGGTTTCAGCTCCGGAAAAAATGTAGATATATTTTGATGAAGGGAATTATTTTATAGATGGTAAAATTAAATGAATTAAGCACAGAACAAGTAAAAGCAATGTCATTAGTTGACTTATGCTATGTATATATGGTAGAAGAAAATATTGAAAAATTAAATATTTATGATTTTCTAGATTATATTAAGCCTCTAAGAGGTGTTGATGAAGAAGAATTTTCATCACAAGCAGCGTATTTTTATACAGATTTAAACTTAGATGGACGTTTTGTATGTGTAGAAGATGGAAGTTGGAAACTTCGCGACAGTTTATTTGTAGAAGATATTAAAAGTTTTGTTGAACCAAGTGTTCAAAAATTTGAAATTGATGATGAAGAGTTAGAAGAATTAGGAGAAGATGAGCAAGAAGATGTTCATGACGAAGTTGATGCTCTTGTAGAAGAGGAAGATATGGAAGAAAATGAAGATGTTTATGATTTTGATAATGATGGAATAGTATCGAAATATAATATCACGAATGAAGATGAAGAATTTTAAAATTATAAAAGCCCTTAGGGGTTTTTTATAATTTCTAAAGATAGTTTATGATGAAATAATAAAAATAGTCATTACTTAATATAATGATTATGGTACTAAAATTTTGTAAACATATTTACTGTTTCAATATAGTAGAAAATCTTTTCATTTGCTTATACCTGAAATATAGGTTATAATTACTAGAGTCAATAAAAGATATAGTAATAATTGTAATACAGATTTTAAGTTTTTTAAGTGAATAATGATATAACCCATTTATTTTATTTATTATCTTTCTAGCAAGAATACGATTGATTATTGATAATAATTTAAAATAAAAGGAGATTGTAACTTATGAAACAAGGTACAGTAAAATGGTTTAACGAGGAAAAAGGATTTGGATTTATCGCAGTAGAAGGTGAAAAAGACGTGTTTGTTCATTTTTCTAGCATCCAAAAAGAAGGTTTTAAAACTTTAAAAGAAGGCGATAAAGTTGAATTTGAAGTTGAAGATGGTGCACGTGGGCCACAAGCAGCTAATGTAGTTGTTCTTTAATTTTAGTAGTTATAATAATGAGAAACCCTATTAATTAAATAGGGTTTCTTTTTATAATTTAAAAAGATGTTAAATAGAAATAAAATTGCTAAGTACCTTGATTAGATAGGATTAATATAAAATAAATAGTAAAATATATGTAGAAAGATTATTTTTATTGATTAAGATATTTTGAAACAGATTGATTTTTAAAAAGAGATAGTATATAATGAAAGCGTAAACATAATAAAAAATTTAAGGAGGATAATAGTATGGAAAAAACGGAGAAAATGAAACATCCTAAGGGACTTCATCTGGTAAATATCACTACTGTTATACAAAATTTATATGCTTATGGAATTATAGGATTCCTAATTTTGTTCTTTACAACAGGAACAGCAGAAGGTGGATTAGGTCTTGAAAAAGGATTTGCCGTGACCCTGTATGGATATTATGGTGCGGCTGGGTACATGGTTGCTCTTCTTGGAGGGTGGCTAGCAGATAAATATTTAGGTCTTCAAAAATCTATTATATTAGGAACATTGTTCAGCTGTTTTGGGTATATAGCTCTGTATTTTTCGACTACAGCATTGTGGACTGTTATTGCTAGTTTAGCCTTATTACTTTTTGCAGCAGGTATTGGTAAAGGGAATATTAGTGCTATGGTTGGTGCACTTTATGAACGTGACCAAATAACTATGAAGGATGCAGCGTACAGTATTTATTATATGGCAATTAATATTGGTAGCTTATTTGGTCCAATTATTTTTGGTTTAATTACAGATAGTTGGTTTGCCAAAGTGGCTAGTGACGGGAAAATTATTTCTTATGGATATCGTGTTGGTTTCTTAGTAGCAGCAGCTCTTGCATTCCTACAATTTGTCGTATTTGCAGTATTTGCACCTACTTGGATAAAGGATAAAGGTAAACATCCAACAGCAAGTAAAACTGCTAAAAAATCTGTTAACCACCCACTAACTCAAATAGATAAAGATAGAATGAAAGCTATGGCTGTTATGTTCATATTCTCTACTCTATTCTGGTCAGCTTGGTTCCAAACACAAACATCGTTTGCTATTCTTACTCAAAAAGCAGTAGATAGAACAATTTTTGGGTGGACAATTCCAACTCCGTGGTTAGTATCATTCAACGGATTGCTGTGTGTTATATTAGCTCCAATATTTGGTGCTCTATGGGTAAAACTTAGTAAGACAAAACGTGGTGACTGGGATACAGGTACTAAAATGGGACTAGGAATGATTATTTCTGGTTTGGCCTTCGTAGTTATTGTTTTTGGATTAAATACAATAAATGGTAATGTGGAAAGTGGACTAAAAATTAATATATTTTATATTTTACTTACTTATGTATTATTAACGGTAGGGGAATTATTCCTATCTCCAATCGGAATGGCGATGTTTAATAAACTTGCTCCAGCTAAATACGCATCATTAGCAATGGGTATTTGGTACCTAACATTCTCATTAGCAAATATTATTTCAGGATATCTTGCAAAACTAACAGTTAGATTAAATTACACACAAGTATTCACATACATCGGTGGAGTTGTAATAGTTTTAGGAGTAGTGTTAATTTTACTTAAAGGATACTTGAATAAATTTATGCATATAGATAAATTAGAAGAAGAAGCTAAAGCTATTGCGGAAGCTGAAGTAGAATAATAAGGTATTAGTATCTTATAAAAATATGAGAGCTAATCTTTAGTTGTTATTCTAATATAGAAAAATTTAAGGGTGAGCTGTATATTGATATAGCTCACTCTATTTGAGTAAAATGATTTTATACCTTATAATATAAGTTATTAATGATAAAGGAGAACTTTAAAATGGAAATTAAGAAAGTAAATACAGAAAAAGCTCCTAAAGCTATAGGTCCATATGTTCAAGCTAATAAAGTAGGAAATCTTATTTTTTGTTCGGGACAGCTAGGGATTAATCCAGAAACTGGGAAATTAGTAGATGGTGGTGTGCTAGAAGAAGCTAAGCAAGTATTCAAAAATATTCAGGCTATATTAGAAGAAGCTGGAAGTTCAATGAATCATGTTGTAAAAACATTAGTTTTACTAAAAGACATTGCAGATTTTGCAGAAGTCAATAAAGTATACGCTGAACAATTTAATGATGTATTACCTGCAAGATCAGCTTTCCAAGTAGCTGCTCTGCCTTTAAATGGTAATATAGAAATAGAAGTAATCGCTGTAGAAAAATAAAAAATAATGGTTAGCAATTTGCTAACCATTATTTTTTGCGTTATATCTCGCAATAGCTTCGTCTATTTGTTCATTAGTGAAGTTTGCTATGTCACCTTTTAATTCGTTTTCTATAATATTTCGACTTGTACTACCCTCTTGAGTAAATCTAATAGTATTGTATGTTTCTGGCACTTGTTGACCTACAATACGTGGGTGAATTTGAGTATTAGGTTTTGAAGAGGTTTTTTTAGTATTAGAATCATCTTTATTTTTTGTGTTCGTATTTTTCTTTTTGCCATCGCGAGTATGTGCAGCTTTATTTTTGTTATTTAAGTCAAGTAAAGTATCACGAATATTACTATAATCAAAATGATATTTGTTGACAATTTTTTCTATTTGTTCATCTAAATTATTCGCTGTTTCATCTAATTCTTCAATTTCATTTTTAGCTTTATTATAGTTTTCTATATTAGTGTTAAAATATGAAATGGCTTTGTCAAAAACTTTATTGGTGTCTAATTTTTTTGCTTCCTCAAGTAAGTCTTTGGCAAAATCTATATCAGTATTTTTAAGTTGATCATCAATGTTTTTCAAATCGCTTGCAATTTCTACTTCTTGATTGATATATTTTAAAGTTTCTTTTGCTTTTTCTGTAGTAAGAGATTCTAACCCTTTTAATCCGGCCGTAAAATCATGATTATCATTTATTAATGCCAAATACTTGGAGTGTTCCTCTTTAATATTTTTACTACCATAATTGATGTAGAAATATGTTCCTCCTACTAGTAAAAATATTGATAAAATTGGTATTAAAATAGAAATAAATTTTTTCAATAATATTGAGGCTCCTTTCTTCTATCTATGTATTACTTATTTTATACTGTTTAATAATAAAAATCAAGATAGAGGGTTTTCATTTTTAAAATTTAAAAATAATAGTATACAAAATATCTAGTAATATCTTGACAATATAGTAAGTTTAGTATAATATATTTAAATAAACTGTGACAATTATAAAGTAAAAAGATATTATTTCATGTTTTTATTTATAGAGAGTTTAATCCTTTGGCTGAAAGATTAAATATAAATGATTGAGATAAAGAAACACTTTTTGCAAAACTTAAAAAATTTTAATGAGATATCAGTATTCTGATATAAATTAGGGTGGCACCACGAAATTAGCAATCGTCCCATGTAGTCAAATGACTATAAGGGGCGATTTTTATATTAGAGTACATTAATAGAACAAGTAATTAAGTAATGAGAGGAGCTTTAATATGGTAATATCAATGCCTAGAGGAACTCAAGATATTTTACCTGAGGAAAGTAGAAAATGGCAATATATTGAAGAAAAATTAAGAAAAATAAGTAGTGATTTTTGTTATGAAGAAATAAGAACACCTATGTTTGAGTCTACTGAGCTTTTTAGTAGAGGTGTTGGGGATACAACAGATATAGTCCAAAAAGAAATGTATACATTTATGGATAAAAGTGATCGATCTTTAACTTTGAGACCAGAAGGAACAGCGGGAACAGTTCGTTCTTATATAGAAAATAAGCTTTTTGCACAAACAATTCAACCACAGAAGTTATACTATGTAGGACCGATGTTTAGATATGAAAGAAAACAAAAAGGGCGCTACCGTCAATTCGTTCAATATGGAGTTGAAGTTATAGGGGATGAAAGCCCAAAAATTGATGCAGAGGTTATTAGTTTAGCGTATAACATATATAAAATGTTTGGAATTGAAAATATTAAAGTGAGTATTAATTCGCTTGGAAATCCAGAAGAGCGTAGAGCATATAATGAAGCATTGATTAAACATTTTGAGCCTAGAATCCATGAGTTCGATGAAGATTGTAACAATCGTCTTTATAAAAATCCAATGAGAATATTGGATTGTAAAGTGGACGCTGAGCATGAACTTATAAAAACAGCACCAAGATTATTAGAGTATTTAGGAGAAGAATCAAAAGCGTATTTTGCAGAAGTACTTAGACATTTAGATGCGCTAGGTGTCAAGTACGAAATAGATCATAATTTAGTTCGTGGTCTGGATTACTATACTCATACAGCATTTGAGATTATGATAGATAACCCAGAAGTAGAATTAAAAACTCTTTGCGGTGGTGGTCGATATAATGGTTTAGTAAAATTACTAGAAGGACCGGAAGATAAAAAAGGTATCGGGTTTGCTTTAAGTATAGAAAGATTATTGCTTGCGTTAGAGAGTGAGAACATCACACTTCCTATCGATGATACAATTGATTTATTTGTTGTGTCAATGGGAGAAAAAGCTGGAGACGTAGCGGTAAAACTTACGAATGATTTGCGCTTAGCAGGATACAAAGCTCAAAATGATTATTTCGATAAGAAAATGAAAGCACAGATGAAGATTGCTGATCGTTATAAAGCGAAACTTTCTATAATAATAGGAGAAAGTGAATTAGAAAATGGTGAATATGTTGTAAAAGATATGGAAACATTTAATCAAGAAACTGTGAAAAGAGAAAATATTATAAAATATTTAGAAGAAAAGTTGAGAGGAGAAAAGTAATGAGTGCATACGGAAGAACAGAATATGCAGGGCGCATTGATGAAAAATATGTTGGGAAGAAAGTAGTAGTAAAAGGTTGGGTAAGTAAAAGACGTGACCTGGGTAATTTAATTTTTATAGATGTAAGAGATAGAATGGGTGTAGTACAATGTGTCTTTTCTGGTGAAAAAAATAATGAATTACATGAACTTGCTTCTACACTAAGAAATGAATTTGTTATTTCTATTGAAGGAGAAGTTGTATTAAGAAATGAAAACACAGTAAATGATAAAATTACAACTGGTAAAGTAGAAATTATTGCTGATAAATTAGAGATATTATCAAAAGCAAAAACTCTACCATTCGTATTAGATGATGCTTCATTATCTAGTGAAGAGTTACGTCTAAAATATCGTTACTTAGATTTAAGAAGAATGGAACTTGCTGAAGTATTACACTTACGTTCAAAAATTACTAAAGCAACAAGAGACTATTTAGATAACAATATGTTTGTTGATGTAGAAACACCTATTTTAACAAAATCTACTCCAGAAGGAGCGCGTGATTATCTTGTTCCAAGTAGGGTTCATCCAGGCGAATTTTATGCTTTACCACAATCGCCGCAATTATTTAAACAATTATTAATGGTAGCAGGATTTGACAGATACTATCAAGTTGCTCGTTGTTTCCGTGATGAAGATTTGCGTGCTGATAGACAACCAGACTTTACTCAAATTGATATGGAAATGAGTTTTATGTCGCAAGAAGAAATTCTTACTATGATTGAAGGTCTTATTGCGCATGTTATGAAAGAAGTAAAAGGAATTGATGTTGTAACACCATTCCCAAGATTAGACTACGAAGAAGCTATGGAAAGATTCGGTAGTGACAAACCAGATACTCGTTTTGGAATGGAATTAAAAGATGTTAGTGATTTAGTTAAAAACTTAGACTTCAAAGTATTCTCTAATGCGGTTGAGCAAGGCGGAGCTGTTAAGTGTATTGTTGCAAAAGGATGTGCTGAACAGTATTCACGAAAAGATATAGATGCATTAGGTAAATATGTAGCTAACTATGGCGCTAAAGGATTAGCTTGGGTGAAAGTAACAGAAGAAGGATTAAATGGAGCGATTGCAAAATTCTTTACTGATGAAGTCGCTCAAGAATTAGTCGCACGTGTTGATGCTGAGGTAGGCGATATTATTCTATTTGCAGCAGATAGCAAAAAAGTATGTTACGCATCTTTAGGGGCATTACGTCAAAAACTTGCAGCAGATTTAGATTTAATTGATAAAGATAAATATAATTACCTATGGGTTGTGAATTGGCCTTTATTAGAATATGATGAAGAACGTGGAAAATACAGTGCGGCTCATCATCCATTTACAATGCCGAAAATAGAAGATGTGGAATTATTAGAAACTGCTCCAGAAAAAGCTTATGCACAAGCATATGATATAGTCTTAAATGGCTATGAACTTGGGGGAGGAAGTATCCGTATTTACGACAAAGACGTTCAATCATCAATGTTTAAAGCGTTAGGATTTAGTGAAGAAGAAGCGAAATCTCAATTTGGTTTCTTATTAGATGCCTTTGAATATGGAGTTCCACCACATGGAGGGTGTGCATTAGGATTAGATAGATTTGTAATGTTACTTGCGGGTCGTGATAATTTACGAGATACTATTGCGTTCCCTAAAACAGCAGCAGCTGCAGATCCAATGACTCAAGCTCCATCGCCAGTAGACTTAGAACAATTATTAGAACTTAATATTGCGTTACTAAGAAAATAATGATAAAAAGTTTATAGAAAGAAGTAGGTAGGATAGAAGAATATTTTACCTGCTTTTTTCTTTCTATTTTTTGGGAAATAATTGAAAAAACTTTCAAAAATCAGTGTTTAAAAGTCGAACAATCGTTAATTTTAATTAAGTAAATGTTAAGAAAAAAGAAAAAACCACCTTGACAAAGGGAAAAGTAGATGATAGAATAGAAAACGTCTTGAGAAAGACGAAGTCATTTAAAAATAAGTTAAAAAAAGTTTAAAAAAACTATTGACAAAAAAAAA
>ERZ773079.1926-NODE-1926-length-11975-cov-18.702433_pt1 | contig 11975 bp, 13 predicted proteins | sample MGYA00511355_ERZ773079 | MGnify/ENA primary metagenome ERZ773079 (study PRJEB29015, sample SAMEA2737979) | human oral metagenome | biome: human oral; feature: human-associated habitat; material: dental | place: China | collected 2117 ... | reverse complement strand
CCGTCACGAACCCCCACGGGCGCTCGGCGGTCCTCGACGCCCTCTGCGAGCTCTCGGGCGGCGGGTTCGTGGACGTGGAGGTGCAGCGGGTGGACGAGGGCGACCTCCAGAGGCGGGCGCGCTACTACGCGTCGCTCGTGACGGCGGACAGGACGGGGCCGGGTGATCGCTTCGAGGACGTCCCGGACGTCTGCGTGGCGATCGTCTGCGAGTTCGACCCCTTTGGGGCCGCCCGCTCGCTGTACCATATGGACAGGGTCCTCCGGGAGACGGGCGAGGCGGGCGACAACGGCCTTGCGGAGGTGTACGTGAACGCCCTGGCGAGGGACGGCAGCGAGGTCGCCGCCCTCATGAGGCTCTTCGTGGAGGGCGACGCGTACGATGACGCGCGCTTCCCGGAGACCTCGAGTGAGAAGCGCAGGCTCAGGGAGACGGAGGTGGGCAGGATGGCCATGGGAAGCGTCATAGAGGAGATCCGTGCGGAGGGCGAGGCCAAGGGTGAGGCTAAGGGCAAGCTCGAGACGATCTGCGGGTTCGTGCGCGACGGACTCGTGAGCGTGCAGGACGCTGCCGCGTCGGCGGGGGTTGACGCCAGCGAGATCGAGCGCGCGCTCGCGGCGCAGGGGTAGCGCAGGGTGAAGGCGCGCTCGGCCCATTGACGACCGAAAGCCGACGGGCCCCCGGCGTAGCGTCGCTGGGGCTCGATCCCGATACGGTCGAGCGCATGCTCGCGGCCTAGGCCGGTATGTAGCTGCCCCACCGCGAAGGCGAGGCCCTGCGGCTGCGAAGCGGGCTCGTTACCGAAGAGATCGCACTTGATGGGAGAGGCGGCGGCCATGTCCACGTCGGTGTCGATGTTGAGGGTCGCGGACACGCTCGCGTGGCCCAGGCAGCTTGCGACCGTGCGGACGTTGGCGACCACTGCGATCATCATCGTGGCGAGGGCGTTGCGCAGGTCGTGGAAGGTGCAGTGAAAGCCGTTCATCTTGCAGAGGGCGGCGAAGTCCTTGCCGAGCTGGGTGGGGTTGTGGGGGCGGCTCTCCGGCCCCTGCGCGCCGAGGACGAAGGGGTCCAATAGGCCGAATTCGGCGGCGCGGAGCCATCCTGCCCGCATGGTCCTGAGGGCCTGGAGCATGCGCCTGGCGAGGGGTATCGTCCGGGCGAAGTTCTGGGTCTTGGGCTCCTTGAGGTAGAAGCCTTCCTCGGCGTCGCCCAGTGTGGGAGACCGTGATGGTTCCGTCGTCGTTGAGGTCGCTCCGCCTGAGGGCACGGACCTCGCTGCGCCTCATACCCGTCGTGAGGGCGAGTTCTATGGCCATGCCGAGTGGAAAGGGCCGGGCTGCCACTGCCAGGCGCATCATGCGGGTGCGGTCGTTACGGCCGGGAGGCTGTCGGCGTCTTCACGCGCTTGGGCGGCCTGCGGGAGTCGCAGGGACTCTTGGAGGCGAGGCTCTGGGTGACGGCCCACTTGAGCGTCTGCCTGAGCTGGCGGAACGCCTTGGGGCGGCTCTTGGGGGGCGTAGCCGTCGGCGCCCATGTCGCGCATCCAGGAGGACGCGTCCTCCACGGAGAGGTTCGCCAGGCGGACGTTTCCGATGCAGGAGTCCATCTGCCTCGCCTCGGCGCGGTAGCCCCGTATCGTGGAGGGCTCGATGGTGCCCGATCCCTCCTTGTGGGCAAGGAGCTTCCCCATGAGCTCTCGCACGCTCATTGAGGGGCCGACGACGGTCTATGTTTACGGAACCCGAAGAGAAGACGCCTCCTTCCGAAACGCCGACGCTCGGCATCCCCAGGACGGGTGATGCGAACGTACCGGCCGCCGTGCTCGGCGCCCTTGCCGTGCTCGCCGTGGGCGCTATCGTCGGTGCCTGGTGCAACCTGAGCGCGAGGATGCAAAGACCAAGGTCGTCCGCAGTCGCCCCCGAGGGGGCGATGCGCTCTGAGGGTAGGGCGTTTCGTGGTGGGGATCGCCTCCAAGCCCTCCCCATCCTTGTCTACGCCTGATGCGTGGCCTCTGGCCGAGCGGTATGGCCTGAGGAGGGGATGCGTGGCCTCTGGTCTGCTGGCTCAGCCGTGAGCTGACGGGAAGGGCGGCCATAGGGGCTGCCCTTCCTCACGGAGATGCAATCCGCAGGTATTGAGTCTGCCAGCCAAACCTTGTCGTTGCCGCGATAGAACGCAACCCCATCTCCGTCTGCCCTCTTGGTATCAATGGCGAGGATTATCGGGCTCCTGTCGCGCCGCTTGCCGACGGCCTCGGCGGTCTCGACGTCGCACGAGAGGTGTACGTACTGCCTGCCCATGGGCCTGAGCCCCTCGGCGAGGATTCTTCGTGCGGCCTCGTGAGAGGTCCCGTGATACAGGACAGCTGGGGGCTCGGCTGCCAGCCTCTCGATCCTCTTGGGCACGGAATGTCCGTACAGGGCTCGGATTCTGTCTCCGTCGATCTCGTGTCGCTGCTTGTCTGACTCGGCGACTATCCGCTCGAGGTCGGCGAGGGCAACGGCGTCGCCCTCGTCTCGGCCTTCGTTCATCGCCTGGAGGAGCTGCTCGATGGGCACGAAGCCCTGCTCGTCGAGCTCGAGCTCGTACTCCCAGGGAGCATGCCTCAGTGCATAGGAGATCTCCTTGCTGATATGTGTCAGCCTAGAGTCCATTCTCCGCCTCCTCCTCGCGCTCCCGGGCAATCATGTCGAGCACGGCCGCCTCGAACCACGACCAGAAGTCGCCGTACTCCTCACGCTGCTCCCAACCCGGATCGGCGAAGTCGTGGATTATGGTTACCTTTCCGGGCCTGCCGACCTCGAAGCAGGCCACATCATCGCAGTCCTCACGCTTGGCAAAGGGGATGAGCCTGCGGTCGGGATAGCGCCCCGCCATATTGCGTGTATAGTCACATGCGAACCCTGCTTCCAGGATCCACCACCAGCCCAGGTATGTGAGTCCGAGTTCGACAACCCTCTTGATGCCTGCGGGGTACTCGAAGCCAGGATAAAGCTCAGAGGCGTCGTAGAGTTCCATGGTCAATTCTCCTTATCGTAGCTTGTTCATTTTAGGCCCTTCGGGGTTTCTGGTGGGTGGCACGGGCTGGGACAGCCGGCTCGAGAGTCCCGAGCGGCGCCTTGGCCACCATCCCGTGACGGGCTGCGGGGGTCGCGTGCGCGCCGGGACGCGAGGACGCTGGCGGCGCCCCTCGGGCGTCCGGTAGGGTCGGGCGGACGGGTGAGGCCTGGGAGGTCTTTGGGACCTGGTCCGGGGAGGCCGGGGTCCCGACGAGCCCCACAAGATGGCCACTGCCGCGGGCGTCGCGACCCGACCCCGGGGCAAAACAGGCAAAGGTGCGCGACGCGCCGCCGCCCCGCGAGTGGCCGCCCCTCCGCCTCGGCGGGGACGACGTGTTTTGGTTCAATAAGAACTGCGCAGAAATCGATGAATAGCATGTCCATAGAGCTTGCGCTCACGACCGGCATGCACCGCGGCGAGGTCTGCGCGCTGCGCTGGAGCGACTTCGACGACGCAGGGGCGATGACGGTGAGCCACGCTCTCGGCAACGGCCCGGGCGGTTTCTACCTCAAGGAGCCCAAGACCGGCAGCTTCGCGCGCCATCCCCCTCACCAGCCACACGACGACGATGCTCAGGGCCATGCGGGCCGACACGCGCCGTGCTATGGACGAGATGGGTATGGACGCGGGCGACCCCTACATCCTGGGCACTCAGGTGCCGGACAGCCGTCCCTACAACCCCATGCAGCTCGGCAAGGACTTCTCCGCCTTCTGCAGGATGGACGGCTTTTCCTGCACGTTCCACGACCTGCGCCGCACGTTCGCCACCATGATGATCGCGGGCGGCTGCGACGTGCGCACGGTGGCGAGCTACCTCGGGCACGCGAGCGTGTCGATGATGCTCGACACCTACGCCGGCATCGACCCCGAGGCAAAGCGCGCCGCCGTCGGCAAGGTGGACGAGAGCTTCGACGTGGACATGAGCGCCATGGGCTTCGACGGGCCCGAGAGATCCGTAGGAAACCAACACGAGCAGCCTCACGTTCACCGTAGAGCAGCTGGAGGCCATGCTCGCCGAGGCCAATCGGAGGGAGGCCGGCCATGAGGGCGCTTAGGGCACTGCTGCGGATGCCGAAGGCTATCGCGCGCATGGCGTTTCGCTGGATGTAGCGAACGAAAGACAAGCGCAACGGCCGACTCTCGCCCAAGGCGAGTCACGACGCGCGTACAATGGGAAAACTACGAGGACTTATGCCAGGAGACCGCAACATGGCAAATGTGAGAAAGCCGTGGCTGACGTCATCTCAACAGGTTGCCCACCTCAAGTCGGAGGGCGTGGGCTTCCGGATCTGCAGCGAGAGAGACGCCGAGGAATACCTCAAGAGCAACAACAACTACTTCCGCCTGAAGTCCTACCGCGCCAACTTCGCGAGGGTCGAGGGCGGTCCGAACGACGGCAAGTACATCGGCCTCGATTTCGGCATGCTCACGGACCTCTCGATCATCGACATGAGGCTGCGCAACGAGATGCTGCCCATAACGCTGGATGTCGAGCACTTCTCGAAGGTGAGGCTGCTGGGCAAGATGGAGGAGCGCCGGGCGGACGGGTACAAAATCGTCAGGGACTTCTTGCAGCAGCAGGACGACCTGGGGACTCATCCCTACGACGAGATCGACAAGGGCAAGTCGAGCCCCTACACGAGCGGACTCGTGGAGAGGAGGCCCGACTACGACTTCCCGGCATGGGAGCTCATCGAGGTCATATCCTTCGGGCGCTTCATCCACTTCTACAAGTTCTGCGCCGACAAATTCGACAACCGGCGCATGCGGAACGACTTCTACATGCTGCAAAGCGTCAAGGGGCTCCGCAACGGCTGTGCCCATTCAACTGCATCATCAACGACCTTAGGGCGGGGACGCCGCCGTACGCCCCACGAAGCGAGGTCAAGAGTGCCCTCGGGCGCATAGGCGTTCGAGGGGACATGCAGCGCACCAAGCTCAGCAACGAGAGGATGCAGCAGATAGCGACAGCCCTCTTCATGCACAGCGAGCTCGCATCCGTCGGGATACATAACGCGCGAGCCAAGAGCCTGGGCGCCCTCCACCAGAGGATGGACAGGCACGCCGACTACTACAGGGAGTGCGCTCCCGTGAGCACCTCCTTCGACTTCATCGGCCGCATGGTCTCGGGCTGGTACCCGACCGACTAGCGAAATCGACTCCGATACTGCACAAGGTTTTCCTTGACACGGATCCCGACTGGCCGCATACTTGGTGGACTACGAAAAACGGTTCGACCGTTTTAGAGGGGGGCTTCCTTCGGGGAGTGCCCCTCATTTATTCTGGTGAGAAAACCACTGGCTATGCCAGTGGTGCCAATGGTGGTTCCATCCCTATCGTCTTTCCGCAATTCTCTAACAGAGAGAAGAGTAAAGCCCCTGAGCAGGAGAAACGAAACAGTACAAAATGCGGGCTCTTCGGGGGTTTGTGTAGGTTGACACCTCAGTGAAAACGCCAACCTGGCGGCGCCGCTCGCGCAGAGCCTGTTTTCCCGGCCAAGGGAGGGGCGGGCCACCGAGGGGCGCTGCCGGCACGCCATGGCGGTTGGGGTGCTCGTGCCACCCGACGCAACCCTCGCGTCGCAACAGTGTACACAAATGACCCAAAACGGCTCCGAGGGACCATTTTCGCCGATCTGTGTACACTCCTGAGTCACCACGTCCGCCCACAACGGCGCAACAGTGTACACAAATGACCCAAAACGGCTCCGAGGGGCCGTTTTCGCCAATCTGTGTACACTCCTGCGTACCCACGGCCGCTCGCGCGACCGGGCGGGGCTACGGGCCCCACGACATCAACGACCCCATGGCCCCCGTGACGCAAGGGCGCTCGGACCTGACGCCCACGCCGCCAGGGCGGTGACGCAACTGCCCACCCACACGAACTCACGAAGCCGCGAAATGCGTCTGAGGAATTGTAAGCTAATTGCTAATTCGTATTGTGTCTGAGCATGCCGAACCTCCCGGTGGCGTCATCGGGCCATGGAGGATGGCGAGACCCTGCGAACGCGCATACGGATGGCGGGGCCGGCGCCGTCGCGCGCGGCGGGCTGCTCGAGGTCGACCGTCCAGGCGGGGCCCGCGACCTCGAATCGGGCGCGGGCCACGACCCCTCATCGGGGCGGGTTCGCAGGCCGGGGGAAGAGGCCTTACGTTGGCTTAAGGTGGTCCAGATCCTCGGAATCGGCCGAAAGAATGCGGGGATGAGGATTGCGTACCCCGTGAGTTGATCCAAATTGCGTATTATCACCCTGACTTTGGCAGTTGAGTTGGCACAAATCGCCCCATCTACCTGCCCAAACAACCCTTATGCAGACGACTTTTTCTTGCGTGGTATCCCGGCCCTCTTGGCCTTGGCGAAGGCGGCCCTGACCTCTCCCGTCCTCATGTTCTTGCGCCTCAGCTCCGGGACGCCCACGGCCTCCAGCATCGCGTCCGACTCGTCGGTGCGGTGGTCGAAGAGCCACCAGTTGGCGCAGAGCGCGGAGCAGGACATGGCGGCGATCTCCTCGCGTATCCTCGAGGCGTGTATCCCGGTGGCGCGCTGCGGCAGCCGAAGGATGACCAGTCCCACGTAGCACGTGAGGAAGTGCGCCTCTATCCTGGGCGTCGTCCAGACGAACACGGGCCTGGCCTCGAGCTCCGACTTGGTCACCCTGAACGACTCCTCGATCCTCCACAGCTCGCGGTAGGTGTCGAGGACGCGACCGTCGTCCCACCCGACCTCGCTGGTGCAGATGAGGTAGTAGCCGTCGTAGCGCTCGGCCTCGGCGATGGCCCCCTCGTCGATGGAGAGCTCCCTGTTGGTCGCCACGCTGCCGTCGTCGTCGAAGGCGACGTTCCTCACGTAGGAGGCCGCCCCGTGGTGGGTGTGCCTCGCGTGCCTGCCGGGGTGGGCCACCAGGTCGCGGGCCCTCTCTATGACCCTGGCCCGCTCGGCCTTCGCGCGCCGGTCGTACTTGCCCGACCACAGGGCGATCCACTTGACCGGCACGCGCTCGTCGCGCGCCCTGCCGTCCGCGGTGTCCTCGGCCCTGAGGTGCAGCGTCTTCCAGCCCTGCATGGACCTCGTCCTGAAGTCCTCGCCGGCCGTCGTCCAGCCGTCGCCGGACGTCGCCCACGCCTTCATGCCCGCGTCCGACCTGGTGCCCCTCAGGGACTGCGAGAGGACGAAGCCGTCGCCCCTGCCCACGAGCGCCGCTATGTTGTCGCTGTTGTTGAGCCCCTTGTCGGCGACGGCCACCACGCGGCCTATGCCCTGCTCGGCCTTCATGTCCGCGAGCACCGGGACCATGGTCTGCCCGTCGGTCGTGTTGCCCCGGAACAGGCGGTAGGAGATGGGCACGCCGTCCGCGTCCTGCAGCATCCCCATCCGCGCTATCGGCAGCGGCCGGCGCTCCTTCGAGACCCCGCGCTCCCCGGGCCCGTCGGGCCCGTCGGGGTCGCACTCGAAGTGGTGGTTGGTGACGTCGTAGCAGGCGCTGGAGGCGTCGCGGCCGCCGGAGGAGGCGATCGCCCTGTTCATGGCCGCGACCACCGAGTCCCTGGCCGCCGCCAGCTCGTCCATGCCCCGGTAGACGTCGTCGAGCGACAGGTCGCAGCGGAAGAAGTGGCGGCCCCTCCTCTCCCAGGCGGCCCTCTTGGACCCGGGCTCCAGGATGCGCTCGACGACCAGCAGCCTCATCACGGCGCTCAGGTCGAAGGAGAAGGCCCGCCCGCGAGAGCGGTTGCGCAGCACGGCCTCGATCCCCAGGCCCGAGCACACGGCCGGCGCCGCCGCGCATCCGGCGTCGCGCCTGTTCGCGGCCCTCTTGTCGACGAGCTGCATGGGGTGTGTCTCGACCTGGGCCGACTGCCGCTCGGCCTCCCTCTCGGCGTTCGTCTCCTCGACCGCCGACTCGGCCCACGCCACGGGGTCGTCGTGCTCGGCGGCGAGCTCGTCCGCGTAGCCCAGCGCCCTCACCGTCCGCTGGCGGGTCCTTGCGCCCTCGCGGTAGCTCTCGCAGACGCACGGCTTCGTGCGACCGCTCTTCTGGGTGATCTTCTTGAGGAGCATCTCGTGGCCTCCCCGTGGTCCAGGCACGGCATATTGCATCACATGCCACGCAATACCACACTAATAATATTCTTGCGACTTGACAAAACAAAAGCCCCGTCGGGGCAGGTCAGGCGCTATGAAATAGTTTGCTGGTCAGCTACTCAGCTGCCAAAGTCTGGTTATCACTACATATGTTAGATTGTGAAATATGGATCATGTCATAGAGACAACGGCTCCAGGTTCCGTGTCCGCCTCCAACCTGCCGGACTGGGCGCTTTCCCATGGCGTAACGTCGCTTTCCACCAAGGACGTGAGGAGGCTTTGCGGAATTCCTGCGAACCAGGTCTCGCAGCGCATGGCAGCCCTGCGCAAGGGCGCGAAGCTGTTCTCGCCTGCGCGTGGCCTGTGGGTGCCCATCCCGCCCGAGTACAGGACGTGGGGCGCGCCTGACCCTATGGGCTACATAGCAGACATGATGGCGCATCTCGGAACCGACTACCTCGTGGGGTGGCTCTCGGCTGCGGAGCGCCACGGGGCAAGCCATTATGCGGCGCAGGTATTCCAGGTGGCGACAGGCAAGACGGTGAGGGCGCGCACCTTCGGGCGTTCTCGGCTCGGATTCTACAGCCGCGGCTACATCGGAAAGGCCACGGTCTCCGCAGAGCTGCGCCGCAGGACGGGTGTTCGCGTCGCCTCACCGGGTACGACCATGCTCATGCTCGCGGCTGACCCTGGCATATCGGGTGGGATCTCCAATGTTGCGAACCTCGTCATCGAGCTTGCGGAGGAGCGTCCAGGGTACGCAGCGCAGATTATCGCCGACGCCCCGCTTTTTCCGGACGCTGCGACCAGGAGACTCGGCTGGCTTTTCGATGCGTTCGGAGATGGTGCGCCTGATGAGCTCGTCGCCTACTGCACAGCGCTTGCAAGCGAACCCTCCTTTCTCGTCCCATCGTCACCCAGGACGGGCAGGCTCGATGCAAAGTGGGGCATTGTTGCGAATGAGGAGGTGGACCCGGACATATGATTCCCAGAAGCCAGACCTTCGCCAAGGGGTACGCCATATCACACGAGGAGGTCGTGCGGTTCGCCATGGCAATCATCCCACAGGAGGAGGTGCTCGACGGCGCCATCCGCCGTAAGGCGGTCAGCTTCCCCGAGGTCGCGGTGAGCGAGCTCACGGCGAACATGATGGCCCGCCAGGCGCTCGACCAGCGTGGGACGAGCCCGATGGTGGAGGTGTTCGACGGGCGCATCGAGTTCTCGAACGCAGGTGCCCCGCTCGTTGAGGTCGCCCGCATCATCGACACAGTGCCCCAGCCGCGCAACGAGGCCATGGCGGGTTATGCGCAAGTGCAGCATCTGCGAGGAGCGCGGCAGTGGCTACGACAAGATCGTGACGGCGACGAGCTCCAGCGGCCTCCCTGCCTCGCGCGTGGGGCAGCAGCAGGGCAGGTTCACGAGGGCGACGATATTCTCGAAGGTCCCCTTCGACCTGACGAGCAAGGAGGACAGGGTCAGGATCTGCTACATGCAGGCGTGCCTCGCGAGCGTCATCGCCGAGGCACTCACCAATGCCGACGTGCGAGAGCTGTTCGGGCTTTCTGCCGACGCCAAGGTGAAGGCGTCCCGTGTGATTCGGGATACGTTGGAGCGCGGGCTGATACAGCCGGTCGACCCCGATACCGCGCCGAGGTACATGCGCTACGTTCCCCTCTGGGCGTAACCTAAGTTTCCGTAAGTTTCATTTCCGAGGCCCCAGAGCGCCACAGGGACACGAAAGCGCAGGTCATGCGATTGTACGATTCGGGCTTTAAGTTTCCGTAAGTTTCACGAGGGCACAGCTATGAGGTGGCGCATCTCGACGAAGGCGCGTATGATCTGCACGCTCGCCCTGACGGCGACCTCGCTTTTGAGCACGGCCGAGAGCATGGATGCGCCCTGCTTGGTGTGGACGTAGGGAGGCTTTCTCCTGCCACCTCGTCCGCCATCGTTTGGTATTCCAGTTTGGAACATCAAAGACTCGTACTCTTCTTTCGACAGCCTGAAGCGGAAGTCCTCCGAGAAGCGCTTGGCGTTTCGAGATGCGGCTTTGTTGAGGTTTCCTGTCAGCACGCCGTACAGCTCTGCCAGGTCGCTGTCGAGCATGACCTGCTGACCATGCACGGTGTGGATCATGTTGCGGATCTGGGCATCTATGACACTAAGGTAGAATCATCGTTACTAGATATATTTACTAGGGAACTAGGGAACTCTTATGTTTCCATAGTTCCCTAGTCCGACATTCCAGGAGCGCCCATGTTCATCACGACTGACAGGGATCTCGCAAGCGCAATCGACCGCATGCGCGCAGCAGGCACCGACCTGGCGGAATACGAGGTCAAATCTGCAGCGGGTGGCTTTCCCAAGAGCGTGCCGGACACCATATCCGCCTTCGCGAACACGCACGGCGGAACTGTCGTGCTGGGGGTATTCGAGAAGAACGGATTCAAGCCCGCCGGCGACATCGACACAAAGACGCTGCAGGCCAAGCTCGCCCAGGCCGCCCGCGAGCTCGTGGAGCCGCCGCAGGCCGTGGACATACTCGTGCTTATGCTCGACGGCAGACCCGTGGTCGTGGGCAACGTGGCAGAGGCGCCGGTCCGCGAGAAGCCCTGCTACGTCAAGAAGCGAGGCCAGCGCGACGGCTCATATGTGAGGACCGGCGACGGCGACCATAAGATGTCGCTCTACGAGATAGACCGCTTCATTGAGAACCAGCACCGCTCGGCCAGAAACGACGCGGTGGCCATACCAGACGCCACCGTCGACGACCTCGACCCGGTCCTGCTCGAGGGCTGGCTCTCGCACGTGCGCGCCACGACGCTTGACCGTTCGGGCGCGGTCTCGGACGAGGAGCTCATGGCCAACCGGCGCGTCGTGGCGGTGGACGCGGCGGGCGTCGCGAGGCCGACGCTTGCCGGGATGCTCGCCTTGGGGAAATACCCGCAGAAGTTCTTCCCCAGATTGGATGTGGTCTTCACCTCCTACCCGACGCCGCGTAAGGGCGAGGTCGACGGCGCTGGCAGGCGTTTCGCGGACGCAGCCAACGCCGACGGGCCGATTCCCACCATGGTCGTCGAGACCGTGAGGGCGGTCTCGCGGAACATGCGGCACGGCGCGATAGTGAAGGGAGCACTGCGCGAGGACGTGCCCGACTACCCGCTCCCCGCAGTGCGCGAGGCCGTCGCGAACGCCCTCATGCACCGCGACTACTCGCCCGATGGCCACGGCACGCCCGTGATGGTGGACCTGTACCCGGACCGGTTGGAGGTCTCGAACCCCGGCGGCCTGTTCGGATCCCTCACGGTGGAGAGCCTCGGCACCAAGGGCGGCACGGCCTCGCGAAACCAGTACCTGGCGCGGATCCTGGAGGACGTCCCGTACGTCGACTACGACGGAAGCGTCGGTCGCGTGGTAGAGAACCGCGGATCGGGCTACCCCACCATAAAAATGTCCCTCGAGAAGGCGCTCATGGGCAAGCCCATAGTCCGCAGCACCCTGGACGAGTTCGACATTCTCTTCCGGCACCGGAGGATGACCGAAGAGGAGGGGCGCAGTTACTCGAGGGCCAACGTCGAGGAAGCCATACTCTCCTACTTCGCAGAGCACGAGAGCGCGAGCTCGTCCGAGGTGACGAAAGCGGCGGGGATGACCATGAAGACCGTTCGCCGTTACCTCTCGAGGCTCGTGGAGGACGGGACCCTCGAGCCTATTGGAACCAAGAACAGTCCCAAGCGGCGCTATCGGCTCGGCTGAAAGCGGATCTATCCTACTGGGGACTGGGGAAGCATAGGAGTTCCCCAGTTCCCTAGTAAATGTACCTAGTAACGATG
>ERZ773079.1924-NODE-1924-length-11982-cov-13.178838_pt1 | contig 11982 bp, 8 predicted proteins | sample MGYA00511355_ERZ773079 | MGnify/ENA primary metagenome ERZ773079 (study PRJEB29015, sample SAMEA2737979) | human oral metagenome | biome: human oral; feature: human-associated habitat; material: dental | place: China | collected 2117 ... | reverse complement strand
AGAGAGGTTCTTCGGGTGCAGGCTCCGGCGAACGTACTCATCGCGCAGCATCTCGCCGGGGATGAGGAGGGAGACCTGCCCGTTGGAGGTGATGCCGATCGTCGCCAGGCCGGTGACGATCGTGGCGAGGATGAGGCCGAAGGTCGAGCGGACGGGTTCGAGGACCCGGGAGATGAGGACGTCGAGCGAGCCCGAGACCGACACGACGCCGGCGAAGCTGATCGCGCAGAAGCAGATGAGCAGGACGCCCATCATCGAGTTCATGCCGCCGCGGTTGAGGAGGCGACTGACATCCTCGATGACGCCGGAGGGGTCGAAGCCCGCCTTGCCGACCATCGTGACGTCGAAGCCGTCGACCCCGGCGACGATGGCGTTCTTGAAGCTCACGTGCTCGAAGACGACGGCGTTGACCATGGCGCAGGCGGCGGAGACGAGCATGACGGGGATCGTCGGCTTCTTCCACATGGATCCGCCCAGGACGATGACGACCGGGAGCAGCAGCAGGATGTTCCAGTTGAAGGCGGCGTCGAGGTCGCCGAGGATGGCGCCCACCTTCTCGGGGACGGCGCCGCCGTGGGACCGGAGGCCGAGAACCGTGTAGATGACCGCCGAGGTGAGGAAGGCGGGGACGGTCGTCCACATGAGGTGCCGGATGTGCGTGAAGAGGTTCACCCCGGTGGCGACCGAGGCGACGTTCGTCGTGTCCGAGAGCGGCGAGAGCTTGTCGCCGAAGTAGGCGCCGGCGACGACCGCTCCCGCGACCATCGGCAGGTTCGCGTCCACGCCCATCGCCACGCCCATGAAGGCGACGCCGACCGTGCCGGCCGAGCCCCAGGAGGTGCCGGTGCACAGGGAGACGATCGCCGTGACGACGAGCGCGATGAGGGCGAGGAACTTCGGGCTGATGATCTTCAGCCCGAAGTAGATGAGCATGGGAATGGTTCCGCCGGCCATCCAGGTGCCGATGAGGAGGCCGACGCAGATGAGGATGAGGATCGCCGGCATGGTCTTGGCGATCTTCTCGGCGATCGAGGAGATGATCTCGTTCCACCCGTAGCCGAGGTACCGGGCGACGAGGCCCGCGACGACCGCGGAGGCGATGAGGAGCGGCTCGACGGGCAGCTCCGCGGCGATGTAGCCGCCGCCCAGGAGGGCGATGAGGGTCAGGACGGGGATCGCGGCGATCCAGACGCTCGGGGTCCGGTGGACACGGGCCTCTTCCGCCCGGTCGTCCTGAGGACTCTGAGGACCGGCATCGTCCTTGACGCGGGATTCGGACATGAAGGGATACCTTTCTGGGTTGTTTCCGGCTTGTTTTCCGGGTTGTGGTCGTTTCCGGGTTGTTCTTCCCGGTTGTTCCCCGATCGTCGGGAACGAACGGGGAGGGTCGCGACTCGTCGGGCGCCGTCGACCGGGACTCGGGGCCCGGGGTCCGGGCGGAGATCGGCGACGGGCGGGCGTGGCCGCGCAGCTCGTCGTGCGGTCACCGGGGTCCGGGAGGAGGCCGGGGACGGCCGCACGCGCTGCGTGGGACGGGCGGCATCCCGGTGCGAGGGCTCCTCCGGAGCGCCGCCCGAGACGCTCAGGGGTGGGGGGCGACGTCGGCCCCGCCGGCCCGGATGGCTCGGCACAGGCGCGGGACCGCCTCGACGAGCTCGTCCCTCGGGAGCGCCGTGTTGATGCGGAACCAGCCCGCGTAGCGGTCCCCGAAGTCCTCGCCGGGGCTCACCGCGACGCGGCAGGCCCGCATCGCACGGTCGAGGTCGGCGCCGTCGCGCAGGTAGGGGCGCGCATCGATCCAGACGAGGTAGGTGCCATCGGGATCCGTGACGCGGGCGCGAGGCAGCTCCGCGCGGACGATCCTCACGGTCTCGGCGATGTTGGCGTCGATGACGGACAGGAGGCCGTCGACCCATGAGGCCCCGCGGGTCCACGCGGCGATGGCCGCGGGGATCGCGAAGTAGGAGGGGTTGTGAAGGCCCATGCGGCGCTTGGCGGCCTCGAGCTCATCTCCGAGGCCCCCCGGGACGAGAACGGCGGTGGCCTCCAATCCCGCGATCGTGAAGGTCTTCCCGGGCGAGGCGCACTGGATGAGGCGCCCCGATCCCCACAGGGCGGGGGCGGCCACGGCGATCGGGACGTAGCGGGTGCGGCCCGGGCGCTCGAAGTCGGCGTGGATGTCGTCGGAGAGGACGAGGGCCCCGGAGGACAGCGCGGCGTCGGCGACGGCGCCCAGCTCCTCGGTCGTCCAGATGCGACCGGTGGGATTGTGCGGGTTGCACAGGAGGAGCAGGTCGGCGCCGTCGAGGGCGCGCTCCAGCGCGGGGACGTCGATGCGCGCGGGGAGGGCGTCGGTCAGGAGGGGGACGCGACGGATCTCGGCGCCGGACCGTTCGGCGACCTCGAGGAGCGGCCCGTAGGCGGGATCGAGGGAGACGACGACGGGCCGGGCGGTGCCGCGGTCGGGCAGGACGATGTTGAGCAGAGCGCTCACGCACTGAACGACTCGAGGGAAGAAGCGGACGCACGCGGGCGCGGGGTCCCAGCCGTGCCGCTCCCGCTGCCAGGAGACGGCCGCACCCCGGAAGTCGTCGAAGACCTCCGTGTACCCGTAGGTCCCGTGCCGCGCGGCGGCGGCGACGGCGTCGATGACGCACGGGGCGGTGCGGAACTCCATGTCGGCGACCGACATGCTGACGGCTCCGGGGCCGAGGCGGGCGGCGAGGAGGTCCCACTTCGCGCTGTGGGTGCCCCGGCGGTCGAGGTGCTCGGCGAAGGCCGCCGACGTCGTGACGGCGCTCATGAGGCAACCCCCGTCGGGCAGACCGAGGCCGAGCGAGATGAGCGCGTCGGGGGGCCTGACGCCGCCGGGGCCGAGCCCCGCCCGCCCTCCCGGGCCGCGCTCTCGCCGCTCCCGTTGATCTCCTCGATCTCGTTGAGGTAGTTGTAGATGGTGAAGCGGGTGACGCCGAGGGCCCGGGCGGCCATCTCGACGGCATCGCGCAGCATGAAGAAGCCGCGGCGCTTCAGGGAGCGGACGGCGTCCACCTTGTGTGCCTTGCGCATGAGGGACACGGGCACGTCCTGCTCCTCGACGGCCTGCTGGAGGAGGACGGCGGCGAGCTCGTCGACGTCGCGGGCGAAGGCCTCCCCTTCCTCGCCATCCGCGACGCGGGTCGTCCCCTCGCCGTCCCGCCGACCCCGCCCGTCGGCGTCATCACCGGCGGTCCCGCGCCCGGCGCCGTCGGGTGCGAGGAGCTCCTCGCACCCGAGGATGGAGCGCGCGGCGTCGCCGATGATCGTCCAGTCCGTCACATCGCGGTTGATGCAGAGGGCGGCGACGGGCCGGTCCTCGGCATCGCGGATGATGATCGTCGTCGACAGGAGGCTGCGGCCGGTCGGGGAGGTCGTGCGATAACCGATGCGAGTCCTGAGGTCGCCGCCGGCGGCCGCCTCGAGGAGACGGTCCGTGGCCGGGTCGCCGGGACGGCGCCCGGTGATGTCGCCCTCGATGGCGATGATCGAGTCGGGGAGAGCCGCGAGATCGTGGAGGACGACCTCCGCGGATCCGGGCAGCGATCGCTCAAGGGGGCCGACGAGCTGCTCGAGCGCGGCGAAGACATCCCTCCCGCCGGCAGCATCAGGCCGCCCGACGGTTTTGGGACGACCGCGTGTGGAATCGCTCTTCATTGGGCGTTTCACGCTCCATATCTCGCTTCATGGCTTCCATGGGAAGCCTTCACCGTTTTGTTGTTGGGATCAACAATATAGAGAGACACTGGCGACGTCAACTCCCGTTTGAAGCCTTCAACACGCCATCGCACAGCTCTGGGACGGTCGGCGTCCCGGGACCGTGGTCCGGCCCGTCGCCCCGCCGCGAGACCGCTTGTGAAACTATTCGGATTAATTGGGGATACCGTAGTGTTACCCAGCGAGTGGGCCCCCGCCTGTCGCGAGCCCGACCACCCGACACCTTCAGGACGCACTCATGCCCACTTCCCCCCTGCCCTCCTTCTCCCAGCTCAGGGCCTTCGTGTCGTTGTGCGACCACCAGCACTTCGGCGAGGCGGCCACCACCCTCGGCGTGAGCCAGCCGAGCCTGTCCCAGGCGATCACCGCCCTGGAGAGGCGCGTCGGCGGGGAGCTGGTCGAGCGCACCACCCGTCGCGTCCTCGTCACCCCGCTGGGCGAGACCCTGCTCCCCTACGCCCGGGAGGCCGTTCTGGCCGCCGAGTCCTTCAACGACGCCGTCACCAGCCGGGGCGCCGCCCTGACCGGGTCGATGCGCCTGGGAATAATCCCGACCCTCGCCCCCTACATGGCCCCGGTGGTCCTCGACGGCCTTCCCGCCGAACTGCCCGACCTGCACCCCGAGCTGCGCGAGATGGTCACCGGCGACATCCTCGACATGCTGGCCCAGGGCCGCCTCGACGCGGCCATCATCGCCATCGACGTCGATCTCCATCGCATCGCGGCCGTGCCCATGTTCGACGAGCCGCTCGTCGTCCTGGTCCCCCGGGATCACCCCTGGGCCGGGCGCGATGACCTGACCACCGCCGAGCTCGAGGACCAGAGGCTGCTGCTCCTTGACGAGGGCAACTGCCTGCGCGACCAGACGCTGGCCCTGTGCCAGCGCTACAGCTCCCACCCTCCGACCGCGGTGGCCACGACCCTGTCGACAGTGGTGCGCATGGTCACCCACGGCGCGGGCATCACCGTCATCCCCGAGGGGGCGCTGCGCATGCTCGGCAACGAGGACTACGCCGTGGCGCGCTTCGCGGGGCGCGGGCCGGTTCGCCAGATCGGCATCGTCCACCGCACCTCCTCCTCCCGCGGCGAGGACTTCATGCAGCTCGCGAAGGTCCTCACCCGGCTGGCGGCCGACGCGGACCTGCCCCTGCTGCCCCTGGAGGACTGACAGGACCGAGGAGGGCCGAGGGGGAGGCGGAGCCCGACGAGCGACCGTCGACGACCTCCTCGAGACCGACGACGCCCGTACGCTTGGGGCATGACCATGCGCCGGCATCGGACGGGGACGCGCCCGCGCCCCCTGGCCTGCGTCGTCGTCAACCCGTCCAAGCCCTCGGCGACAGGCGCCGTCAGACGCCGCGCCACCGCCGCACTGCGCGACGCCGGCTACGCCGGTCCGGTCTGGCTGGAGACCACGCCCGCCGAGCCCGGCGTCATGCAGGCCCGTCTCGCCGTCGCCTCCGGAGCCGGCCTCGTCATCGCGGCCGGCGGGGACGGGACGGTGCGGGCCGTCGCCGCGGGCACGGCCCGCACCGGCGTCGACATGGCGATCCTGCCCCTGGGCACGGCCAACCTCGCCGCCCGCAACCTCGGGCTGCCGGTTGGCCGCCTCGACGCGGCGCTCAAGGTGGCGGCGCACGGCACCGCCCGGCGCGCGGACCTGGTGTGGGTGAGCACCGAGCCCGCCGACGTCCCGGCCTCCGCACCACCGGGGGGCTGGTCCGAGCCCACCCTGGGCGACGAGCACGCCTGCATGGTGGTGACGGGGATCGGGTTCGACGCGGGGCTGGTCGCCTCCACGAGCCCCGAGCTCAAGGCGAGGATACGGTGGGGCGCCTACGCGGTGGCCGCGGTCACCAATCTCGGCTCTCCCCATATGGACCTGGTCGCGCGAGTGCGCGAGACGGATGGTGGCGAACGAGTCGAGCGCCTGCGCGGGCGCACCGTGCTGGTGGCCAACGGCGGCCGCCTGCCCGCGGGCGTCACGCTGCTGCGCGAGGCGCGCATGGATGACGGCGTGCTGGACGTCGCGGTGATCGACACGATCGGCGGGGTCGCGGGATGGAGCTCCCTGGCGCGCCAGGTCCTGCCGCCCTTCGCGGCCACCTACTCCGATCCCGCCCGCGCACTGGGGAGGGTGACGCTGCGCCGCGGTCTCGAGGTCATCGTCCGGCTCGCGCAGCCGGCGCTCGTCCAGGTCGACGGCGAGCTGCTCGCACCCACTCGTGCTCTGCGAGCGCGGCTGGACGCCGGCGCGATTCTCGTGCGGCGCCCGGCCTGATCAGGCCGGCACCGCAAGCGGGCGAGCGGTTGAGAGGATCGGCCCGGGCGGGGCTCACGACTCCTGCGTAATGGGATGGCATGCCATCCCCTTGCAACGGGTGGGCATACCGTCCCCATCTCGAGCCCGCGCGCGTCCTTCAGCTCTCCGGACGACGACGGGCGGGCGGTGTCGATCCGGGCACCCGTCGGGTACGGACGAGCAGTGACTCATCGTCATGATGCTGCCCGGTCGCCGCCCGCGGGTGCGGGTCGTCGGAGAACATCGCCGGAGACCGGGGCTCTGCGGCCCTCGCGCGGTCGTACGCAACGCCACGCGGTCGTACCTTCCGACGCCGGGTCGTACCCAAACTCGCGAGGTCGTACCTTAGAGCCCTTCCAACGTACGACCGCGCGTATCCGGGTACGACCGCGCGGTATGAGGTACGACCGCGCGCCCAGAGGACCTTTCACGGCGACGATGGTCGCGTCCCAGTTGGAATCGCAGCACCCGCGCGACCAGGACCTCCATGCGCGCATCGCGCTCATGGCCCGCCCCGGCGCGTCACCGGCGCGTCACCGGCGCGTCACCGGCTCAGCGTCAGCGCGGCGTCATGAGCCGGATCAGGATCGGCCGGGACTCCCCGGGCGGGGGAATGAGACGGCCCACTGGTGGCTCGGGCACCGTGGGAGCGCTCCCAGTGAATCCCGGTCGACGAGCAGGGCCCCACGGCGCCCCTCCGCACCCCCGGACAACGACACCGCCCTCAGCACCAAGAACGCCACGAGGAATAAGGACGCACCGCCGCTCAGAGGGTCCGTCCTGCGAGGACGTCCGCCACCCAGGAGCGGGCGACGACGAAGTCCTTGTCGCTCGTCCCGGCGGGCACCACCACGGGACGGGCGTCCAGCCGCGGATACGAGCCCAGGAAGCGCACCACCGGACACGTGCGATGCAGACCTATGAAGGCCGCCTGAAGTCGCTCCTCCCGAATGTGCCCCTCGGCGTCGATGGAGAAGCGGTAGCGGCCGAGTGAGTCCCCCACCGGCCGGGACTCGATGCGGGTGAGGTTGACGCCGCGAGCGCTGAACTGCTCGAGCATGCTCAGAAGAGCGCCCGAGCGGTCGTGGGGCAGCTGGACGAGCAGCGTGGTCTTGTCCGCACCGGTGGGCTCGCCGACCCGCCCGGGCCGCGAGATCTTGACGAAGCGGGTGACGGCGTCGGGATTGTCGGCAACGCCCCCGGCCAGCACCTCCAAGCCGTACTGCTGGGCCGCCAACGGATTGCACAGGACCGCCTGGTACTCCAGGTCCTCCGGGGCCGTCGCGCCGTCGACTCGCGCCAGGGCGCGCGCGGGAGCGGACGTGGAGGTGCCGGCGACGTAGGTCGCCTCGGGCAGGTGCTGGTGGATCCAGCCGCGGCACTGCGCCCAGGCGTGGGGGTGGGTGGAGATGGTGCGGACGGCGTCGAGCGCCGTGCCGGGGCGTCCGGCCAGGACGAAGGTGACCGGTACGGCCGCCTCGGCGGCGATGACGAGCGGAGAGCCCGTTACGAGATTGTCGAGAGTCGCGTTGACGCCTCCCTCCACCGAGTTCTCGATGGGGACGACGGCGGCCTCGGCCGCGCGTTCGCGCACCCGGTCCAGAGCGGTGGGGACGTCCTGACAGGAGTCGAGGACGACGTCGTCGGGCGCGACCTGCCGCAGCGCCATCTCGCAGAAGGTTCCGGCGGGCCCGAGGAAGGACCAGGTGGGGGCGGGACTCATGAGACCCAAGCCTAGCCAGATGGTTGATTCCGGAGCCTGCTGAGCGACGGCGAGCCCGGGAGCGCGCCGGTGGCGTTCGGCTCGACGCCGCCGATCGGCGAGTTCCGGTGCGCCCGGGAGCGCGCACGGGACGGAGCGCGGGGCGGGCGCATAGGCTGGTCGGGTGAGCAGCGCCGGTCCCACCATCCGCAAGCACGACGATCTTCCCGGAGCCACCGGACTCGAGGCGCTCGGCCTGACGTGGTTGGCCGAGCCCATGGCCGACGGCGGCGCCCACGTGGTCCCGGTGACGGCCGGACCGGGGTGGATCGACGAACCCCGCCTCGCCGCCGGCACCGTGACCGCGTCCGCCGCGGAGGCCTTCGGACGTGCGCTCGCCGTGACGCACGCCGCGGGCGCCCCGGTCTTCGGAGCGGCTCCGCCCGGCTGGGACGGCCGTACGCAGATGGGGCGATCGAATGAGCGCATCCGCCCCTGCGAGAGAGAGCCCGACGGAGTCGCGCCCCGGCGGTGGGGGGAGTTCTTCGCCGACGACCGCCTGGTCCCCTACCTGGAGCCCTGCCTCGATCGGGGGTCGTTGACGAGCCGGCACGCATCCGTGATCGAGAGAGTCTGCGAACGTCTGCGAGACGGCAACTTCGACGCCGATCAGCCCGCGCTCGTGCGGCGGGCCGCCCGCGAGCGCGGGGACCGCGTCGCGGTGGCCCGCACCCACGGCGACCTGTGGACCGGCAACGTCATGTGGGTGCCCGAGCGGACCATCGACTGGGCGCCGCCCCGAGCGGGTCGGGGACGCGGCGGCGTCCCCGACGTCGTCGGCGTCCTCATCGACCCGCTCGCCCAGGGCGCGCACGCGGAGACGGACCTGGCGGCTCTGGGCGTGTTCGGACAGCGCCACCTGGAGCGGATCATCGCCGGCTACGACGAGGTCTCGCCCCTGGCGGACGGGTGGCGCGAGCGCGTCGGTCTGCACCAGCTCCACATGCTCATCATCCACGCCTTCCTCTTCGGCGGCTCGTACGGCGCCGCGACCGCCTCCGTGGCCGGCCGCTACACGTGATGGCGCACGAGGGACCCCGCCGGCCCTCCCCGACTCCGGCCCACGTACTCTGACGCCATGAGCACGCCCCGGAGGAATCGGCAGCAGCGCTTCGTGCGCACGGTCGTCTACATCCTCGTCCTGGCCCTGGTCATCGGACTGATCGCCACCATGGTGGGCACGGCCCTCGCCTCCCCGGCGCGCGCCGCCGAGGGGATGGCGGGGCCGGCCGCCTCGATCGCATCGCCAGCATCATCAGCATCGTCCGCGCTGGCAGCATCGGTCGTGCCCGCGGCGTCGGCAGCACCGGAGGCGATGGCGGACCAGCCCGCTGCGCCGGACCAACCCGCCGCACCCGACGACGGGCGCCCGTCCGTCGTCGTCCTGGGAACCGTGGACCTCACCTGGGCCGATCTGCTGGCCGCCGCCGACTCCGACGACGCCCCCCTCGCCGCCGCGGCCAGGACCATCCTCACCTATGCGGGCGGCGGGGAACCGGTCGATCTGGTCACCCGCACCGTCGGGGACGGCACGTGCCCGGCGGACGGCTGGCTGACGCTCGGCGCGGGGTCGCGCCTGCGCGCCGCCGAGCGCGCGGGCGATGGGAGCGCCGGATGCCGCTGGCCGGCCGACTGGGCGGAGGCCGCGGGAGCGACCCCCGGTGGACAGTCGCAGGCCGGTTCGCTCACCGGGGTCCTCCGCACCTGGACGCCGGTGGCGATCGGCCGCGGCGGCGTTCTGGCGCTGACGAACGGGGGCACGAGCCCGATCGTCGGAGACTCCCCGACCGAACTCCTGGCCCAGGACGATCCTCCCGACCTGATCGTCGCCGACACCGTCCCGCAGCCCGCGGACCCCGGCGCCGCCCCGTCCGACGCCGACCGGATCCTCGCGCTGGCCGCCGCCCTGGGATCACTCGCCGACGCCCCTCCCGGCACCCGCGTGGTCGTCGCCTCGGTCGCCGACGCCGCGGACCCGGGCCCCCAGATGGCGATCCTGCCCGAGGGCACGACCTCCCCGATGGGAACGCGCAACGGATTCGTGGTCGGCACCTCCACGCACCAGCCCGGTCTGATCCAGCTCACCGACCTCACCCCGACACTCGTCCTGGCCGCCTCCGGTCTCACGCCCGGCTCATTCTGGTCGCGGCCGCTGGAGATGGTGCCCGGCAACGCGGTCGACAGGATCGCCGGGGCCGCCCCGCTCGGGGCCGGTTCCCTCTCGCGGGGGACCTCACGCGCACGGGCGCTGGCCGACGACGCTCTTCACGCCCGCGCCTCCCAGCGCACGACCGTGCCGATGGGTCTGACGCTCGTCGGCACGGCCCTGGTCCTGGCGCTCGTCACGGGTTGGGCGCTGCGCGCTCCGCGGGGCGCGCCGGACGGCTCACCCCGACCGACCGCGGGAGCCGCCCTACCGGCCATCGGGGTGGCACCGCCCTCGCGGAGGCGCCTGCGAGTCGTGGCCGGGGCCGCCTGCCCGGTGATCGCACTGCCTCTTGGAATCTGGTTCACCAACACGACGCCCTGGTGGCGGGCCGAGAGCGCCGCAGCAGTGGCGCTCGGCACCGCGATCGCCCTCGCAGCGGCTCTCGTCGTCGTGGCCGCGGGGCTGGGGCGGGCGGTGCTGGCGGTCGTGGGGCGACGGCGACCGCAGGCGATCCACCGCCTGCTCGCGAGACCCGGCGTCGCGGGCGCGAAGCCCGACTCCGCACCGGGGGGCTCCGCATCAGACCCGACCGGCCGCGTCGTCGCCCAAGCCGGCTCCTTTGCACCGGGGGGCTCCGGGGAGGCGCGCCGGCGCACCGACGCCGAGGCCCTCGGCTCCTCCGCACCGGGGGGCTCCACGGTGCTGATTCTGGCGCAGGTGCTGGTGGTCCTCACGGCGACGGTGATCCTCGTCGACGCCGCGCTGGGGACGGCGCCCCTGGCCTTCAACGGACCGCTGGGGATGAACGCCGTCGTGGCCGGACGCTTCTACGGCATGTCCAACACGGGCTTCGCCCTGGCCGCCGCCGCGCTCCTGGTGGCCATCGCCGCCTGGGGCGGCCCTCCGGTGGCGGCGCGGTCCGGGTACCGCGAGCGGCGAAGAGCCCTGGCCGTGGGACTCGTGGCCGCGCCCGGACTCGTGGCGCTGCTCCTGGACGCCGCCCCCGAGACCGGAGCCGACGTCGGCGGGGCCCTCACCCTGGTGCCTGCCCTGGTGGCGCTGGGGGCCGGGCTGGCCGGCGCGCGGCTGAGGTGGCAGCACTGGGTCGCCGTCGGGGCGGTCGCCGTGGGCCTCGTGCTCCTGCTCGGGCTGAGCGACTTCCTGAGCGGCGGTTCGAGGACGCACCTGGGGCGCTTCATCAACCAGATGCTCATGGGCGACGCGGGGGCGACCATCACGCGCAAGGCGACGGCGCTCGTCGAGCCCTTCACCACCAGTCGACTCGCGGCGGCGGCGCTCGTCGTCGGGGCGGGCAGTACGGCGCTCGCCACGTGGTGGGCGGGTCGCGCGGTGCGCGGGGCCCGGCAGGGGCGGGGGCCCTACGCGTGGCTCGCACGCCCGGGAGCGCTGCCGGGGTGGCTGGGCCCGCTGGGGCGGGCGCTGGCGGTGCTGGTCGTCGTCGAGGTGCTCGTCAACGACTCGGGGCTGACCATGCTCTGCTTCTCGGCCGCGGTCGCCGTTCCGGCGCTCATCGCGATCCTGACCTCCAGGATCGTCGTCTCCCGGGCCCCCTAGTCCATCCAGTCCCCCAAGTCGCCGCAGCGCGCCGTCGGCCGGCCACCTGCTCATCGAGTCGGGCTTTTCTGCGCGAGTCGGGCGGCGTCGTCGTCGGACTCGCGCAGGAATGCCATCCTCGTGCGGACATGCCCGACTCGCAGCCCCGGCGACCGGGCGCGCCGCCGCCGGACCGATCTCGCTGCGGAACTGAACCGATCTCGAGCCGGAACCCGACCGATCTCGGCGCGGAACCGGGCTCGGGCCGACCGGGGGATCAGGAGGACGAGTCCGCCGACCCGGCCGGGCCGTCCCAGGCCTGGTAGGCGAGGAATGGCGACTGCTCGCGCACGGCCCTCTTGTCCACGGCCTTGGCGGGCACCCGATGGCGGCGCAGGCGGCGCCCGGTCACCGCCCGCAGGACATCCTTGTACTGGGAGGCGCGGTGCAGGCGACCGGCGCTGT
>ERZ773079.1919-NODE-1919-length-12005-cov-3.072887_pt1 | contig 12005 bp, 10 predicted proteins | sample MGYA00511355_ERZ773079 | MGnify/ENA primary metagenome ERZ773079 (study PRJEB29015, sample SAMEA2737979) | human oral metagenome | biome: human oral; feature: human-associated habitat; material: dental | place: China | collected 2117 ... | reverse complement strand
ATACTCCTGCGAACAGTAGAAGTGAGGCATGTGTATGTCTGAGTCCATGAACTGAAATAACTGGGATTTCAGCATGTAAGAAATGTCTTTCTAGTGCATTATTTACGGTTGAGTTAAATACACGCGATTTGATGAATATGGGCTCGTCTTTTGGTAAACCCTTGAGTAATTCAGAAAACTGTACGATGAGCTGCCAATCAATCTGGATTTTTCTTATAGATGAGCGATTTTTAGTTGGAAGAAATCCATTATTTCCTTTGTAATCCCAAGTTTTGCTTATTGATAGAGACTGATGAGGAAAATCAAAATCACTTGGCGTAAGTGCTAAAGCTTCAGAGAACCTTAATCCTGTTTTTGCAACAAGTAGGATAAACCAATCCCAATTTATATCGGTTGTTAAGTTTAAATCTTGTAGTAGCTTATGGAGTTCAAATTGATTAAGATATTTTGTCTTCTTTACGCGTGGTATTTTTCCTTTTATAATCGCTTTTCTTGTCGGATCTCTTTCGATAAGTCCCTCATCAACGGCATCTAAAATTGCACCCTTGAGCTGGTGATGAAAATCCATTGTTGTCTGCCTCTCGTGAAATTCAGCAAAGTCATTGAGAAGTTGCTGGTAAGTCAGCCTATTTATTTCGTTGATTTTCAATTCAGGGATTAATTTTCTTACCCATGTGCTTGTCAAAATATATTTATCCATTGTAACTTTATGGATTGCGCCAGATTTATATACGTCTATCCATTGAGAATAATATTCGTGAAATAAATCGGTATTTTTTATATCATTAAGCATTACTGTCTTATCCTCCTTATATAATATTGTGATTTACGCTGATGAAGAGTGATAAGCTTGTCGAATAAATATAAGTATTCACCAACAATATTTTGCTCTTCAATATCTTGTGGTACCATTAGTTTTGCATTATTTACAGCATCAGAGTTAATTGATTCAAATGTTGATCCTGCAGCAATTGCCCTCCAATATCCACCTAAATCCATCTTTATTAGCGATTGATAGATGAATTCATTACCCTTTATCCCTGCGACACCACGTCCAATGACCACATTGTAAGAAGTTTTTCCAACAACTCCAGCAGGTGCACGAACACTCAATATCAAATCTCCTTTTTCTGCTGTTTTTGTTTTTTGGGTTGTCCAAGTTCGTGGGCAGACCCATCCGTTATTTAAGTCAGCATTTCCTTGAACTAGAATGTAGCCTAATGGTACTTCGCTATATGTAGTACCATCTGGTGACTGTCCCATTGTCACTTGACATATTTCCCCTAACTTACGCTGTTCCCAAGAATTTGTGCTTATAGAATATAATAATAAATTTCTATGCAAAGAAAAATGCAATCTGTTCATATAGACGAGTGACTAAAAAGCATTTCGAAGACACGAGTCTAGAAAATAAGGATCAAAATGTGAACTTCGACTTTGATAAGAAATCCGTTTCATTTGTTATAGGCGAAGCTAAATCACTTGTATTAAAGCTAGATGTCGACATCTCAAATATGTTTAAGGGCAAGGTAATTACTGAGGAAAACCGTGTAGGAAGCTTAGTTCTTGAAGAATATGGAAAGCCAGCTAAGGAACTAGAATTTGGCAAGGATTATACAGCAAAGGAAGGTAGCATAATACTAAATATAAATGGTAGCTACTTAAATAGCCTAAACGCTGGAAACTACAGACTTAAGCTTAAGACTAAAGCAGGTTTTGCAAGCATATGTCTAACAGCTGTAAATCCAACACCAGCACCTAGTACTGGAAATCAGCCCCAGGGTTAGACAGGCAGTACAGGTAATCCTTCTGTAGGTCCAGGGAATGCAGCGGCAAATAAACATGCTAAGGGTGTTTTGACAGGGGATTTCTCAGGTTTTACGAATTACATAATTATAGGAGGAATCGCACTTGCAACTATAATAATAGGACTCGTAGCGAGAAGAAAATTTAATCTAAACAAATAAAAACTAACAATCAAAAGACGATGGCTAGTGATGTGAATACCAAGAGCTAGACATTTTAGCGTAGCAGTTTATATGGCTGCTACGCTATTTTTATGTCCCAAACCTAAGGATGCACTGTCATATAGATTGAAATCAAAAAAATTAAAAAACACTTGTTAGATTAGACTAACTTGTGTATAATGAAGATACCGACGGACGCGTCGGTTAAAATAGGAGGTATTCATATGTGTGCTGCACGTAGACTTAGTGAGTCTGAAAGAAAAAATGAAATAATGAATTCTGCTGTCGATGTAATAACCCAAAAAGGTCTGGAAAATGCAACGATGGAAGAGATTATTGCTGGTACTAGTTTATCAAAAGGTGGTGTCTACCACTATTATAAAAACGTCAACGAAATTTTTAAAGATATTATGATCTCTGGAATTGAATATAGAAAAACAATTATAAAAGAGCATATGGATGAGTGTAAAAAGGGTCACGAGATGGAATTTATAGCAAAGCAATTTGTTGATAAAATCATAGATGATAACCCTTATATGCCACTTTATGTTGAGTTTCTTATTGCAAAGAAAAGAAATCCTGAGCTAGAGAAAATGATGCAGGAGCTTCAGGAGCTGACTAGCGATAGATTTAGCACGGTCATGGGTGATGAATTAGGGTGGTCATTTGATGTAAACATATTTAATGTTTCTACTGATGTAATGAATGCACTTATCCTTGCATCTAATATTTTAGGAGCTAGAGATAACTTCACAAAAAACAGACATTTTTTAGAGAGGATGTTTCTCAGTATATTTAAAGAAGGAAAGGAGAATTGATATGGACATATATAAGAAATCGTTTAGATACGTACCCGAGTATAGGGTGTTTGGTTATTTAGCAGTCCTAATATCTGCTATTTCGGCATTTATTATGGTGCTTGGATACCATTACATATATAAATTCTTTGATGAAGTTATAGTCAAAGACAACCTTGAAAATGCAAGCGTTTATGCAATAAAGATTGTAATCTATTTGACTTTAGCAGCTATATTATACCTAATCTCTGGGATAGCCTCACACAAGCTAGCCTTTAGGTTAGAGACCAATCTTAGAAAAAGAGGAATCGATGGCTTAACAGATTCGAGCTTCAGATTTTTTGATATTAATCCGTCAGGTCAGATTAGAAAAACAATAGATGATAACGCAGCGATGACACATACAGCTGTTGCGCACATGATCCCTGATAATTCACAGGCATTTTTGACACCTATACTTGCAATAGTTCTAGCCTTCTCGGTAAGCATTAGAGTAGGGATAATCATAGTTATTTTGACCCTTGTAAGTGCTCTAATACTAAAAGCTATGATGGGTAATTCTGAGTTTATGAAGGTATATCAAGCGGCACTAGACAAGCTCAGTTCAGAGACAGTAGAGTACATAAGAGGCATGCAGGTTGTCAAAATTTTTGGGACAAAGCTAAACTCATTCAAAGCTCTTGATGAGTCTATAAAAAACTATTCGAAATATGCATATGACTACTCACTTTCCTGCAAGAAACCATATGTCATATATCAATTGATCTTTCTCGGTTTAATTGCAATTATCAGCATACCGCTAAGTTTTTTCATTACAGGTATGGGAAGCCCTAAGAATTTTACTGTTGAGCTGATTATGATATTTTTTATCAGTGGTGTAATAATGGTTTCCTTCATGAAAATCATGTGGGCGAGCATGAATATTTTCAATGCTAAATATGCAATTGAGAATCTAGAAGCCTTGTATGACAAAATGCAGGAGGATAAGCTGACATATGGAAGCAGAACACATTTTGACAACTACAATATAGAGTTTGAAAACGTGACTTTCTCATATGGAGAAAATCTAGTACTTGAGAACCTGTCATTTTCATTGCCGGAGAGGAAAACCTATGCGCTTGTAGGACATTCGGGATCCGGTAAATCGACCATAGCCAAGCTGTTATCCGGCTTTTATAAGCTTGATGCAGGAGCGATCAAAATAGGGGGACATCCTCTTGAGGAGTATACAAAAGAGGCTATTATACGCAATATTTCGTTTGTATTCCAGGATAGTAAGTTATTTAAGAAATCTATATATGATAACGTTGCATTGGCAGACGAGACAGCAAGCAGGGAAGATGTCATGAAAGCTATGAGCTTGGCAGGCTGCGATGAAATCCTCTCTAAGTTTAAGGACAGGGAAAACACCATCATCGGCTCAAAGGGTGTCTATTTGTCGGGTGGTGAAAAGCAGAGAATCGCGATAGCAAGAGCGATTTTGAAGGACTCTCCTATAGTAATAATGGATGAAGCTAGTGCTTCTATAGATGCAGATAACGAGTATGAATTGCAAAAAGCCTTTAAGAACCTCATGAAGGACAGGACGGTAATCATGATTGCCCATAGATTGAGCAGCATCCAAAATGTAGATGAAATCATAGTTTTAGAAGGTGGTAAGCTTGTTGAAAGAGGAAATAACGAGTTCTTAATTCAAAAGCAAGGAATCTACAGCAAATTGCTTTGCCTATATGAAACAGCAAATGATTGGAGGGTGTAAAATGAAAAACTATTTTAAAAAGAGATATGCCCTGTCTGATCAGGGTGCGAAAAACCTTACAAAAGCGACTTTATATTGTACTTTGACATATTTTGCAAACCTAGCTCCTGTGTTTATTTTGATGGCTATGTTCGATCAGCTGATACTGGGGAATGTGCACGCTACCTGGCAGTATATCTGCATGGCGGTAGTTACCTTGTTGCTGATGTATGTATTGCTATCAAAAGAGTACGTTAGCCTGTATAACGCCACCTATAAGGAGTCGGCAAAATTGAGAACGGATATCGCTGAGAATTTAGCAGACTTACCGCTTGCGTACTTTTCAAAGCATGATTTATCAGATCTATCACAAACTATAATGGCTGATGTGAATTCAATCGAGCATGCGATGAGCCATTCGATCCCTAAGGTTGTCGGAATGTGGATTTTCTTCCCTATTATAGGTCTAATGATGATTATCGGAAATTGGAAGCTTGGGCTTGCGACAATAATTCCTACGCTTGTGAGCTTTGTAGTAATTCCGATGAGCAGGAAGAAAGAAATCTCGGCAAACAGTAAGTACTACAGTGTTTTGAGAGAAAACTCCGAGCTGTTTCAGGAGACTATCGAGCTACAACAAGAAATAAACAGCTTTAATCAGTCAAAGAATGTTAAGGAAAGTCTATATAAGAAGATGGAGGAAAGCGAGAAGATACATTTAAAAGTTGAGCTGTTGGCAATGGTTCTCACCGCAATATCTACGCTATTTGCATATATCAGCGTCGCAGTGGTTATACTTGTCGGAATAGAACTGCTCATGCGCGATGAAATTTCACTTCTGTATCTGATAGGATATATTATAGCTGCCATAAAGGTAAAGGAACTTTTTGATATATCAAAAGAAGGTATCCTGGAAATGTACTATATAGAGCCTGCGGTAAAGCGAATCAAAGAAATTAAGAACGCTGTACTACAGGAGGGCAAGGATACTAAGCTTTCGAGCTTTGATATAGAGTTCAAAAATGTCTCATTTGCGTACGACGAGGATACTCAAGTACTAAAGGATGTGAGCTTTACAGCAAAACAAGGTGAGGTCACTGCACTTGTCGGTGCATCGGGCTCCGGTAAAACTTCTATTTTAAGACTGGTGTCAAGGCTGTACGACTACGATGGCGGGAGTATTTTGATAGACGGAAAGGACATCAAAGATATATCGACAGAGTCCTTGTTCAAGGATGTTTCAATTGTATTTCAGGATGTAACTCTGTTTAATACCAGTGTGATGGAAAACATAAGACTTGGAAGAGAAAGTGCAAGCGATGAAGAGGTAAGAAAGGCTGCCAAGCTTGCTAACTGCATGGATTTCATAGACAAGCTGCCCGAAGGCTTTGATACTCCTATAGGTGAAAATGGTGCAGAGCTATCCGGTGGAGAGAGACAGAGGCTTTCAATCGCCAGAGCATTCCTTAAGGATGCCCCTATATTGATTTTAGATGAAATTTCGGCAAGCCTTGATGTAGATAATGAAAAGAAGATTCAGGAGAGCCTAAACAAACTGATAGAAAATAAGACGGTAATTATAATATCGCACAGGCTGAAATCAATAGAAAACGTTAACAAGATTGTTGTAATAGATGACGGTATTGTTGAGACAGTCGGCACACATGATGAGCTGATGAATCAGTCAAAGGTATACAAAAATCTAATTCAAAAAACTAAGTTGGCCGAGGAATTCAATTATTAGAGAAAATGACATGAGGGATAAAAAAATAAAGATTAAATACCTTATTTCAGATTAAGTTCTGTGCTTAGAGGATTTCAAGAGCTATAACTAAAAATATCAAAAGGCAGCCGGATGGCTGTTTTTTGTTGCAAAACGTTCAGGTTTCGAACGTCAGTACAGCCTAAAATCTTGCAGTTTCGCCATTTATATGGTATCGTTTATAAAAACAGTTAGGAGATGCGAATGAGCATAATGACAGTAAAAAAACTATCGCACGGCTTCGGCGATAGAGCTATATTCAACGATGTTTCCTTCAGACTTCTCAAGGGCGAGCATATCGGACTCATAGGAGCAAACGGCGAGGGGAAGTCGACATTTATGAACATAATCACGGGTAAGCTTATGCCGGACGAGGGCACGGTTCAGTGGTCAAAGAACGTGAGTGTAGGATATATGGACCAGCATGCGGTTCTTAAGAAGGGGATGAGCATCAAAGAGGCACTGGCGGGTGCATTTGATTCTCTCTTTGATATGGAAAAGCAGATGAATGAGCTTTACGATCAGATGGGAAGTGCTGACCCTGATAAGATGAATGAGATGATGGAGGAAGCGAGCGTGCTACAGGAACTTTTGATGGCACACGACTTCTACAGTATAGATGTCAAGGTGGACGAGGTGGCAAGGGCTCTTGGGCTCATGGAACTGGGGCTTGATACTGATGTTTCTGCACTTTCAGGCGGGCAGAGAACCAAGGTGCTTCTCGCGAAGCTGCTTCTATCCAAGCCGGACATTCTCCTTTTAGACGAGCCGACAAACTATCTCGATAGGGAGCATATTGAATGGCTGAGAAGATATCTTGAGTCTTATGAGAATGCTTTCATCCTCATAAGCCATGATATACCGTTTCTGAACAGCGTTGTAAACTTGATTTATCACATGCATAACAAGAAGCTTGATAGATATGTCGGAGACTACGATAAGTTCATGGAGGTATTCAAGGTTAGACAGGAGCAACAGGAAGCTGCTTACAAGAGACAGCAAGCTGAAATTGCAGAACTTAAGGACTTCGTTGCCAGAAACAAGAGCAGGGTCGCTACAAGAAATATGGCGATGTCAAGACAGAAAAAACTCGATAACATGGAGTTGATTTCAAGGCCGACTGAGGCACCTGAACCGGAGTTTGATTTTAAGGAGAGCAAAATCAGCGGCAAGCTTATATTTGAGACTAAGGACCTGGTAATCGGCTACGATGAGCCTCTGAGCAAGCCGTTAGAACTTTACATGGAGCGTAAGCAGAAGATTGTAATCGAAGGTGCAAACGGCATAGGAAAGACTACGCTGCTTAAGAGTCTTCTGGGGCTGATACCGGCAGTGTCCGGAGAAGCCAGAATGGGTGATTCTATAGAGCTTGGTTACTTTGAGCAGGAAAGTTCTGATGATGGCGAAAAGACATGTATAGACGAAATTTGGCAGGATTTTCAGGCATGGACGCAGTTTGAGGTGAGACTTGCTTTGGCAAAGTGCGGACTCACAACAAAGCATATAGAGAGCAAGGTTAAGGTTCTATCAGGAGGTGAACAGGCAAAGGTAAGACTTTGCAAGCTAATCAACAGACCTTCTAACCTATTGGTTTTGGATGAACCGACAAATCACCTCGATGTTGCAGCAAAGACGGAGCTAAAACGCGCACTGCAGGAGTATAAGGGCAGCATTTTGATGGTATGTCACGAGCCTGAGTTCTACGAAGGACTTGCTACAGAAATCTGGGACCTTTCGGAGTGGACGACAAGACTGATATAAAAGGAGACCACTATGACAATTGCTGAAGATATAAGAAATAGACTGATGAGTCTAAAGGATGAGTCTTACAAGGAATTTAATTCAAAGCTAATCCCAAATGTGGATGAAAGTTTAATCATCGGCGTGAGAGTTCCTGCGTTAAGAAAACTTGAAAAGGAGCTCAGAAGCGAGAACATAGGAGATTGGTTGTCTGAGCTTCCTCATAAATACTTAGAGGAGAATAGTTTGCACGGAATCGTAATTTCATGTATGAAGTCTCAGGAGGAGTGCCTTTCCGGACTTGATGAATTTCTTCCATATGTTGATAACTGGGCGACTTGCGATATAATAAACCCCAAGGTTTTAGCAAAAGACAATGCAAAGTTTCTCACTTGCATTAAGTCGTGGATAAAATCAGAGTATCTTTACACGAGCAGATTCGGAATCGAGATGCTGATGAGCTATTATCTTGATGAAGAATTCAGGTCTGAATATCTTGAACTTGTGGCTGTAGTTAAAAGCGAAGAATACTATCTTAACATGATGATAGCCTGGTTCTTTGCAACGGCTCTTGCCAAGCAGTGGGAGAGTGCGATAGGATACATTGAGGAGAAAAGACTATCAAAGTGGACCCACAACAAGACTATACAAAAGGCTATAGAAAGCTATAGGATAAGCCCCGAGCAAAAGGAATACCTTAGGGGTCTAAAGATAAAGTAAGCGAGTTTTCAAGGAAGGTGGAAACGATGGATATCAAAAAAATATATCTGGTTTATTTCAGTCCGGGCGGAAACACGGAGAAGGTCGTAAAGCTTATCGGAAATAAGCTCACAGAGGAGCTGGGTGCCGATGTCAATACGATTGACTTTACATTGCCCGAGATGAGAAATATATACTACACCTTTGCAGAAGATGAACTGGTTGTCTTCGGAATGCCGACCTATGCAGGAAGAGTACCAAATAAACTACTTAGCTTCCTTAAGGAAGGTTTCAAGGGAAACGGAACAAAGGCAGTTGCTATCACTACATTCGGAAATAGAAGCTTTGACAGTTCTTTGAGCGAGCTTTCACTAGAGCTTTATCAAAACGGATTTGATGTCTTTGCAGCAGGTTCATTTGCCTGTCAGCACCACTTTTCAAAACTTATCGGAACAGCAAGACCGGACGAAGAAGATATAGCCGAAATAGAAAAGTTTGCACAAAGCATAGCTGAGTGGCTATCAAAGTCAGAAGCACAGGAATCAGAAAGAAGGAACATCCTTTCTGATTCTGAGGTTAAGCCATACTACATACCACTAGGTGAAGATATGCAGCCGGCAAAATTCCTAAAGGCAACACCTAAGACCGTAGATAAGCTCTGCGATGGATGTGGAGTCTGCGTCAAGGTCTGTCCGGTCGGTGTAATATCATCTGACTATACGACGATTACAGGGCCATGCATCAAATGTCAGGCTTGCGTAATTAAATGCCATAGTGGGGCAAAGTATTTTGATGACGAAGCGTTCCTATCTCATGTTAGAATGCTGGAGAAAAACTATACGAAAAGAGCAGCAAACTTCGCTTTGATTGAAAAGACGGGTGAAGTGTGATAGATTATGTCTTTAGTAAATAAAGCTACAGTTAATGGAGGGGTTAATGAAATTACCTGATAGAAATGAAAAATATCAACAGATACTTTTGTATGTATTACTAGGTGCATTTTGCATTCTGGTCATGCTTTTCTTGCTAATCAATATAGGTGTGATAGTGCCAAAGGGAATGAGTTTTATTTCGACATTTTTCTCGCTGATCTCACCCTTTATAGTTGGACTTGCAATAGTTTATCTCCTAAATCCGATTGTAAACCAAATAGAAAAGATGCTTTACAAAAGCCTTGGAATCATCTTCAAAAAGAAGAAAGACAGGATGTCATTTAGGGGCTTATCCGTTTTGATTACATACCTGATAGTAGCAGGATGCATATTTCTGATTTTATCTGTAATAATTTCATCGGTTGCGAATGAAATCAAACTTGCGGATACCGACAGTCTCAAAAACATAGCCCTTTCTCTTCTGAGCTCCGGAAAGGAATTTATAAAGGGAATAGCGAGCAAGCTAGAGCAGTTCGGAATCAAGTCTGCAAATATAAGCGAGTACCAGCAGAAGCTTCTCGATTGGATAAACAGCAGCACTACGGACATCGCAACAGGTGCATTCTCGTTTGTATCAAATGTTGGAAATGCAATTTCAAAGTTCTTAATCGCCATGGTACTTTCAATATATGTTCTAATTGATCTGGACAACTTGAAGAAGTACTGGCAGAAGGCTGCAGCTGCACTTCTTAGAAACCGTAGCTACGGCGCATTATCGACATTCCTGAAAGATGCTGATGACTGCTTCTCAGGATATATCAAAGGTCAGTTTCTCGATGCCTGTGTAATGGCTGTGCTGGTGAGCGTGGGACTTTCAATCGTAAATGTAAAGTACAGCGTTTTGATTGGTATTCTGACAGGAATTGGGAATCTAATTCCTTACGTTGGTCCTATATTTGCCTACGGTGGTACAATTTTGTCCTGTGTAGTCGATGGTGATTTCAAGAAAATGTTGATTGGACTTATTGTGGTTTTGGTCATACAGGGCTTAGATGGTAACTTTATAAATCCAAAGCTGCTCTCAAACAGCATCTCGGTAAACCCAATACTGGTAATCATTGCGCTCTTAATAGGGGCATCAACCGGAGGACTAATGGGAATGCTGGTAGCAGTTCCTGTAGCGGCATTGGTAAAAAAGGAATTTGACAGGTTTATAGCTTGGCGCGAAGCTAAGAAACTTGAAAAGGCAGGAGAGATGCAATGACGCTGACACAGATAAAATACCTTATAAAAATAGTGGAGTGTGGCTCTATGAACAAAGCTGCCGAGCAGCTCTATGTAGCTCAGCCGTCTTTGACAGGTGCAATCAAAGAACTCGAGAGGGAGCTGGGGTTCAGCCTGTTTAATCGTAGTGGCAAGGGTGTGAGCCTGACACCTGACGGCGTGGAATTTCTGATGTATGCAAAGGAGGTCTATGCCGGGTACGAGACTTTGATGGAAAAGTACGGTGACGGAGCAAAGATAAAGAAAAAATTCGGTGTGTCAACTCAGCACTACTCATTTGCAATAAAAGCATTTGTAGAGATGGTCAAGGGCTTTGATACAACTGAATACGAATTCGCAATTAGGGAAACTCAGACAAGAATGGTTATATCCGATGTTGCAAACTTAAGAAGTGAGATTGGACTACTTTATATAAGCGACTTCAATCGCAAGGCTTTGATGAAGTTGCTGAGTGCCTCAAACATAAGTTTCAACAAACTTATAGACTGCGATGCTTTCGTATATATATGGAAAGGGCATCCACTTGCAGGGGAAAAGTCAATTAACTTTGAACAGCTTAAGGATTATCCATGTCTCTCGTTTGAGCAGGGTGATAATGGGTCGTTTTACTTTGCTGAAGAAATTTTGACGACCAACGAATATCCCAGAACTATTAAAGCTAATGACCGAGCTACCATGCTAAACTTGATGATTGGACTAAACGGCTACACTCTTTGTTCCGGAATCATATGTGAGGAGTTAAACGGTGATGATTATATCGCAGTTCCTTATGAGGACAAACAGAATCCTAACAGCGTAATGGAAATTGGCTATATAAAAAAGAAGGGCATAAGTCTTAGTCAAACAGGTGAGGATTACATAGAGCATCTCAAGAAATATCTGGGTGTAGTTGAATAGCAAAAAATCGGTGTTGTAAAGCACCGATTTTGTATTTTAGTTTAATGCTAATCCTTATTTACCAAGCTCGCTATCAGTATCCTGATTCTCCTCAACTATTCTCAGATAATCTTTGTATTCGCTATCAAGTGGATTCTCGTATGGAGCTTCCTTGGTTGTCTTAGCAACTGCGTTGTTACCCTTTGTTAGAGAAACCATGGTTCCGGCACCGCCGACACAACCACCCGGACATCCCATTCCTTCAAGCAG
>ERZ773079.1918-NODE-1918-length-12012-cov-21.252070_pt1 | contig 12012 bp, 7 predicted proteins | sample MGYA00511355_ERZ773079 | MGnify/ENA primary metagenome ERZ773079 (study PRJEB29015, sample SAMEA2737979) | human oral metagenome | biome: human oral; feature: human-associated habitat; material: dental | place: China | collected 2117 ... | reverse complement strand
TTCGCGATGGTGGAGATCGGCGAGCGCGCGGGCAGCGGCATGGACAAGATCTTCGAGGGCTGGGCATGGGCCGGGTACGCGGAGCCGAGCTACGAGGTCGCCTATGGCCCCGACCGCACCACGCTCACGCTTCCGCTCACATCGACCGGCGATCGAACGCGAAAAGCGGTCGATTCGAGCGGCCGATTCCGTACGGAGGCGACCGAGACGGCGCGGGCGGCCATACTGGCGCTCTTCCCAGACAGGCGTACTGTGTTGAAGTCGGCTGAAGTCGCCGGGCGAATCGGGCTGGGCAAGACGAGGACAAACGAGCTGCTGCGGGGCTTGGTTGGTGACGGTCTTATCGTCGCGGAGGGCTCGACGCGCAACCGCGTTTACAGGCGAGCCGAGCAGTAGGGCGGGCACTGGGTGCGCGGTGATCGTCGGGCACAACCACGGCAGTCATTGCATGTGCCTACGATTCCGATGCTGCACTCCCGCAACCACTCTTCCTGCCGGAAGACGCAGCAGGCTGCAGGTTTCCAGAGCCACAAGCGGGATACCCGTCACGAAGCCGAGGGGGCTGGGGCCGAGCAGAGTCTTGCCACACGAGCAGAAGACGAGGCCCACGTAGGCTATGGTATTGGAGGCACCATGGGCCAGGGCGCATGGCCACACGCTCCCCGAGCTGACCCGCAGCAAGGAGAGTTAGCAGGACATCGCGGTGCACGCAAGGGTTATCGTGAGGATCCCTGCGACGGGGAAGTCCGCGTAGCCCATCCCGTAGTTGTGCCCCATGACAATGGCGGGGATGTGTCACAGCCCCCGAATTCCGGGGCACCGAGCTCCCGCAGGGTAGTCCAACAGCTCGCGCTGGGTCCTGCGGAGGTCCTGCTGGGAGCAGGCGCCCCGGCGAAAGTGCCCCGTAGGCTCCGGGGTACCGAGTTTTGGGAATCAACTGGGCAAACCCCGGGCGAAAGTGCCCCGCAGATTCTGGGGCACCGAGGCTTGGGACCCCGAACTCCGAATCCCACTGGGTGAGCCGCGCTAGCCCGTACGCCTCAGAGCGTCACCGTCTTGATGGGTGTGTAGGTAAGCGAGCCTCCCTTGGGGTGGTCGCTCCACATGAGGCTGGCGCTCGTGTGGCGGGTCGTAACGGATGCAGTCTCGCTCGTGAGGGTCGCGCAGAGCTCAGTGAGGCTCACACCCTTTGGCACGCAGACGTTGCGTGCGAGCGTCACGTGCGGCCTGAACGTCTCGCCACCGTATGGCAGGCCTCGCACCCGAAGCTCGTCTGCCACCAGCTCTTGGAGCAGCCCGAGCCTCTGGGGGCAGCCGCTATCTGTCGGTCCCACCCAGAGTATGGAGTTCCTGCGCTTCTCGAAGCAGGAGATATGACCGAGCGCAAGGTCGATGGGAAAGCTGCCGGGGTCAAGAGCCGGTCTTTCCGGGCGCCCCGCACCATCTGTGCCCTCGACAGGCGAGTCACCCGTCCCTTTGTCTGCCAGAGCATTCCGATACGCCGTGACCGCAACGTCCAGCGCCTCCCTCGCGAGGGTCTCCCGGTCCTCGTCGCAGGGTCCTATGAACGAGAGCGTCATGTGCAGGTTGCCCGGTGCTGTAAGCCTGCCCGTGGCGATATGTCCTTTGAGCGCGTTCTGCCTCTGGACGAGCCAGTCCCTCTCGGCCTCGGAGAAGGTCAGCGCCACGAAGAGACGACGTTCACCCATGGTCAACCCCATTTCTTCCCATGCGGCCCGCCGACCCGTCATGCGCCCCGACACCGTGGTCGCGTGCGCATGTCCTGATTGCGTCACGGTGCCGTGCCGTGCGCGCCGCAGCTAGCCTATGATGATAGCAAAGAGGCTGCAGGAGAGGGACGCCATGTCCAATATGACCGACTACCTACGCTGGCGTGGGGACATTACGCTTGAGGAGCGCCCGCTCAACGACGTGGACGCTCTCGTTTTGGCCACCGTCTCCTACCTTGACTTTGACGACATCGTCCCACCCGACGTCTCAGGTGGCATAGCGTTGGGTGACGCCTGCCAAGAGGTCCTCGCACGCACGGGTGACGACATCACGAGCGCAGTGCGCTCCATGGCATCCATCGACACGAGCTTCGTCGTGGCCCTCGCTCAAAGCGAGCGCTTCGGTTCCCTGTGCATGAGCCGCTACCTTGACCAGGTGGACGAGGCGACGAGCCTGCAGTTCTCAGCCGTCACGATCGGGCTTCCCGGCGGTGACCTGCTCATCTCCTTTCGGGGGACCGACAGCACGCTCGTCGGCTGGCGTGAGGACTTTATGCTTGCCTTCACCGTCACCGAGGCGCAACGTATGGCGAGGGCGTACCTGAAAGACGCGCTCGCTGGGTCGGGTGCGGGCGCGAGGGTCGTGCTCGCCGGTCACTCCAAGGGAGGCTGCCTTGCGGAGTACGCGGCCGCGACCTGCCCAGAGGCACTGCTGTCCCGTATAGGCCGGGTCTATAGCTTCGATGGCCCGGGACTCGACCGGGCGGTGCTCTCGTGCGACGCCTTCTCGCGCATGGGCGAGAGGTTTCGTCGCATCCTGCCGAGGTTCTCGGTGGTGGGCCAGCTTATGGATCGCCTTGAGGTGCCACGCCGCTACGTCGAGTCAAGCGAGTGGGGCATCATGCAGCATGATCCCATGAGCTGGCAGGTGGGACCCGCCGGCCTCGTTCAGGCGGATGGCCTGGCACCCGAGGCAAAGACCTTGGACGACGCGATCGCCTCGTGGCTGTCGGGAGAGGATCTTGAGACGCGTGAGCTCTTCGTGAGGGAGCTCTTTGACATCCTGGGGGCTGGTGGTGCGACGACGATTGCCGAGGTTGTCACGAACGGTGGGGTGCAGCGGGTGATCGCCGCCGCCGCGCAGGCGAGCGAGGGGACCAAGCAGGTCATAGGTAGGCTCATTGACACGTCCATGCAGGCTACGAAGGAGAGCGTCGCGAGTGGGGTGGCCGATGGCGTGGAGGGCATCGCTCGCGTCGTCAAGCGTACGGGAGAAAACCTTGCCTCAAGGATCGGGGAAAGCCTCATGGTCCGTGAGGCCGCGACCAAGGTTGCCGAGATGGGCGAGATGCTTGGTGCAAGAGCGCTGCCCGGCCAGACTGAGCGCTCGGAGCAGGAGGGTCCAGCCGACGGGTCGGGTGGCGGGAGCGAGCAAGACGGATAGCTCGCGAGCGAACATCCGCCGCCCTCAGCCCGCGCCGACGACGAGGCCCACCACCGTGGCGACGATCGAGATGATGATGGCGCCAAAGAAAGCGGAGCCAAAGCTCTCGATCGAGATGCCCGCATGGAAGATCTCGCGCGAGAGGTAGCTCGCCAACTCGAGCATGAGCGCATTGAGCACCAGGTAGAAGAGGCCGAGTGTTACGATTGTGATGGGAAGGGAGAGTATCGCAAGGATGTGCTTGAGCGTTGCGTTCACGAGCGCGAGGGCAAGTGCGCACATGATAGGACCTGCGTAGTCCCCACCAACGGTGTCGATTCCCGGAACGAGCCAGACCGCCGACATGACCGCAATGGACGTGACCGCCCAACGACCGATGAACTCCATAAGCCACTCCTTTCATGTGCTCATGGCATCCTTATACCCAAAGGGGCACCAGGGGAACAATGGCTAGCATGGTCCTGTGTGGCTCAGGCCGTGCCTTCAGGTGGGTAAGTGGGGGTTGCCACGCCCGCTCTGCGGAAGGGGGCCTGGCCCGTTGCGTGGGCGAGGGGTCGCGGCAGGGGAGAGTTTGAGGAGAGGTCAGCATGTCCCTTAACATCCTTTGGACGGATGACGAGCGTCTGGCTGGCGCGGACGTCACGCGTGTGCTTACGTCGGCACTCTCGTCGTGCGCCGGCGCGACGCTTTTCGTCCCGAGCTTCGCCCAGCAGCAGCTGGCAGCGTGTCAGGTCGCTCGTCACCCCGACCTTTCCCTGGGTGTCACCGTGACCACGCCTTTGGCGTGGGCCGAGGAGCGCTGGGGAATCTGGGGTGATGGCAGGGGCCTGGTCGACGAGGCGGCGCGTTGCCTCCTGACAAGAGAGGTGCTCTCCTCGGCTCCCGACGAGCTGCGCGGCGGCTTGGGTACCAATCCGGGGACCAGGCGCCTTGTGGGCGAGCTCGCCTCACGAGCCCTGCCCTGGATGCCCCCTGCGAAGGATGGAAAGCTCGATGACGCACGCGTCTGCGGGCTTGGCCTTACGGGTGGCGAGAAGGCTGCCCTTCGTCTGGTGGGTCGCTATGCCCAGAGGCTGCATGACCATGGCCTCATCGAGAGGAGTGAGCTTCTGTGCGGCGTCGCGGACGCACTGCGCGAGGCGGGCGTCGTTGTCGCGCCCGTGGTCGTCTCCGGCTTCACGTCCATGGACCGCGCCGAGAGGGAACTTCTGGCTGGGCTCGCTGGCCTATGCGAAGTGACGGTGGCGTTTGGCAGGAAGAATGCAGAGCTCCTTGCCGGCTGCGAGGAGCTTGCCGAGAGTCTGCGCGCCCTTGCCGACAGGGGTGCGCGACGGGAGGGCCCAGGCACGCGACATGACGGGTCGCAAGGCGCGGTTTCGTCCGCCACCGTAGGCACGCGGCAGGGTGGGGAGACGGACTCGCTGCCGTCCGTCCCCGCGGACGCCGCCCCTGCGGACGCCGCCCCCGCAGATACCGCCCTCGCGGACGCCACCCCCTCGGACGCTACCCCCGCAGACGCCGCCCCCTCGCTCGTCCGCGACCCTGAGCTCGAGGAGCTGCTGGGAAGGCTCTTCTTGGCCTCTGGGAAAAGGGTGGTCGCGAGGGGATCCGTCTCGCTCCTTGAGGCGGCAGGTCCTCATGCCGAGGCCGAGCTCGTCGCACGCAAGATAGACGAGCTCGCGTGCAAAGGGATCACGAGCGTCGTGGTCGTCGCGCCTGACGTGGAGCGTGCCTGGAGGGAGCTTGCCCCCAAGCTCGAGGCCCGAGGTGTCTTTGTCACAGCCGAGCTTCCCTGTGCCTTCCCGAAGACGAACGAGGGTCGTGCCTTCCTGGAGTTTGCGCAGGGCGTGGCCCAGCTCGCCACACTCGCAGAGACCTGGCCCCCCTCACAGGCGAGTGCGGAGGGGGAGCTCATCCGTCTTGGGGACATGGGCTGGTGGCCCCCTAGGGGCCTTGCGGACTTTCTGCTCTCGGGCATCTCCTGCGTTCCCACCACACAGGCCTATCGCCTTGACCGCAGATGGAGGCAGGACCGCCTGCTCACGCCGACGGACGTCCTGAGGGACCTGCAGAGTCCCAAGATGACGAGCCTGCCCGTCGCCCAGGCGACGAGGGAGCTTCTCAAGGGAAGGCTCGCCTCAGCCGCATCGAAGCTTCTCGGGCCGCTTCTGGGGAGGACGGAGCCTGGTCTGCAGGACTTCGTCCAAGATGACCGGGGACGTAGGACCCAGGAGCTTACCCGGGCAAAGGAGGCGCTCTTTGATGCCCGCGCCACGGCCGTGCTCGCACTGGTCCTCAAGGTCGCCGCCACGCTCAGGAGCCTTGGCGCTGTGGTTGACCCCAAGCGGGGAGGCACGGTCACGCTTGCGGGACTCGTCGCCCAGGCAACAGACGCCCTCTCGGACGCGCTCGTCTCCCTGCGCCCGACGCTCGAGGTTGCGGGCGCGACCTGCAAGGTGCGGATACTGAGTGCCCGGGCAGCGGCGCAACTCGAGCCCGCGAGTGTCGACGCCGTCGTCCTCATGGGGCAGAGCTCGGACGAGTCCTTGGTGGGAACGGGGGACGACGTCCTCTCCGCGCTGCTCGTCCTTTTGGGTGTCGAGAGGGACAGTGACCCCTTGCCCCAGCTGCGCTCTGCGTTTCTCTCTACGCTTGCCGCCGCGCGCAGCCGCGTGGTGCTCGAGCGCAGCCTGCTCGACCGCTCTCTCAGGCAGCGCTGGCCCTCGGTCATGCTCACCGAGCTGAGGTCGTGCTACGAGGGCGGGGGTGCTGGGAAGGACGGCCTTCCTGTGGAGCGTCTGGATGAGGCGGAGGCGGACGCCAACTGCGCGCCCTCAGGCCGACCCTCGGTACGCGTGGGACAGGAGGCGCTTGGTCAGCCGGGAGCGGTCTCGCCCTCGCTCAGGGGCCTTGTCGTCGTCCCGCCCGAGGGTAGGGCGGAGCTTTTGGACGGGCGACCCCTCCTCTCGGCATCGCAGCTCGAGAGTTACCTGGAGTGTCCCTATAAATGGTTCAGCCTGCGGCGGCTCGGCCTTCAGAACTCGGACGCGGACCTCACCAGCCTGGAGATGGGGACCTTTGCCCATCGGGTGCTCGAGGTGACGCACCGCACGATGCTCGACCAGGCACGAGAGAGGCTGCTTCGGGAGCGTGGGCGAGCGGCGAACACCCAGCTTCCCCTCACCGAGCGCATCGAGGGGTCACGCGTGGGCGAGGGCGACAGTGAGGGCCTCGAGCGCGCGCGGCGGATCCTCTCCGACGAGTTCGACCTTCACCTCGAGCATCAGTACCTCAGGCAGGGCAAGGGATCGCGCGCCCAGGTCTGCGTACCCCATGACGATGAGGAGAGGGGCCAGCTCGAGCAGCTGCGCCAGGACCTGCTCTCGACGCTCGACTATGAGTCTGGCCTCTTTCTGGGTTTCGAGCCGCGCCTCTTCGAGTGGAGCTTCGGCAGGGGTGAGGCGCCGGTGGAATATGCCGGTGCCTACCTTGTGGGTACGGTCGACCGGGTGGACGTCGATGCCCACGGCCTCGCCATCGTCATCGACTACAAGCACCGCAGCCCGACGGTCTTTTCCAGGGAGTACGGCATCCCCACGCTCGCCTCCCTGGGGGGCTTCGTGCTACCGCGTCGCGTCCAGTCGCTGGTCTACGGACAGGTGGTGCGCAGGCGGCACCCGGACCTCAGGGTGGTCGCTACGGTGTACCTCTCGAGCAAAGGGCGGCACGCCGTCTTCGGGGCGGTGTCGCGCAACGTGTCTGACCGCGTCTTTGGCAGCCACCCCTTGGACCCCAGGCAGCTTCCGCTCACGCAGGTGGACGATGCCTGTGACTTTGGGGTGGCAGGGTCTTCTCGTGGCATGGAGGCCCTGCTCGACGCAACCGAGGAGGCCATCGCCGAGAAGGTCGAGCAGCTCCTCGCGGGCCATGTCGAGGCCGATCCCATCGACGCCGCCGCGTGCCACTACTGTCCGGTCATGAACTGCGACATGAGGAGGTCGAGATGGGCGAGGTAGGGCTTGCGGGTCTGAGTCCCGAACAGCTGCGCATTGCCACGACCCTCAAGGGGGCGCTCTTCGTCGAGGCGGGAGCGGGCTCGGGCAAGACCTTCACCCTCACGAGGCGTGTTGCCCAGGCGCTCTGTCCTGGCTCCGGCGAGGGGGGCGCTCCCTTTCTGGACGACCTCTCCCAGGTGCTGGTCATCACCTTCACCAACGCCGCCGCGAGGGAGATACGGGAGCGCGTGCGCTCGACCTTGCGTGACGCCGGCATGCGCGAGGCGGCCCTCCAGGTTGACTCTGCCTGGATCAGCACGATCCATGGCATGTGCTCGCGCATCCTGAGGCGCCATGCCCTCGACCTGGGACTTGATCCCGCGTTTCGCATGGCCACAGAGAACGAGACCAGCCTGCTTCAAAACCGGGCGCTCATCGAGGTCGTGGGAGCCGCGCACGCGTCCGGCGGCCGGGACGAGGACCAGGCCGTGCTCTTCGACTCCTTCGGGCTGGGGCGTGCGACGGGTGCCTCGCGCACGGGTGCCATGAGGGTCGTGGACAGGCTCTGCGCCGTGGCCAAGGCTGCGACAGGGGGCTTCGATGGCCTCAAGCTCGCTCAGGCTGCCGACATCGGCCAGGCCATGGGCTCCCTTTTGGGCGCCTACGAGAGCCTGCATGCCCAGAGGCTCACGCCGTCTGCGGCGCAGCGGGTCGACCCGGCCCTCGACCTTGTGCGCGACTTCGCCTCCCGGGCGCCTGGGCAGCAGGACGCCTCGGCAGCCCGCGAGCTGCTGTGCCAGGTCCGCTCCATCGGCTTTCCGCGTCCCTCGAAGGCGTACGCCGAGTTCGTCTTCGATCTGCGTCGCGTCTTCGAGGAGACCTGGGCGGACGTCGTCCTCTCTGAGAGCGTTCCGGCCCTGCGCGCCGCGCTCGCGCTCGCTCGCACGGTCGAAAAGCGTTACGGAAGGCTCAAGTCCGAGCGCTCACTTCTTGACAACGATGACCTCATCGGCCTCGCCCTTGCCGCCGTGAGGGACAAAGCCGAGGTGGCGGCCGACTACGCCGGTAGGTTTCGCCTCGTGATGGTGGACGAGTTTCAGGACACCGATGCCCGTCAGCTCGAGCTCATAGGCCTCCTTGCCGGTGGCGGGTGGGGCCGGGTCGCGACCGTGGGAGACGCCCAGCAGTCCATCTACCGCTTCAGGGGTGCGGACGTGGGTGTGTTCAGGGAGCACGGGCGCAGGGTCCCTGAGGCGAGTCACGTGCGCATGGCGACCAACTACCGCAGCCACGCCGACGTCCTGTCCTTTGTCGACGCGGTCTGCGGCGGCAGGAAGGGTGTGCTCGCCGACTTCATGCACCTTGAGGCTAGTCCGGGTCGCAGGGACGGCTACCGGGCCTCTGCGCTTGACCGCATCGACGTCGAGCTCGTCTGTAGCGATCATCGCTCGAGGGGCGTCGCGACGGGCGTCGTGGCGACGTGTATTGCCGAGAGGCTCAAGGCGTACGCGGACGCCGGCCAGAGCGCAGGCGACATGGCGCTTCTGCTCGGCACGACCACGCATGCCGCAGATTACATAGACGCCATCCGGGCGCGCGGCCTGGAGTGCGTCGTCACGGGCGGCTCCACCTTCACCTCTGCGCCTGAGGTGGGCGTGATGGCCGCGCTGCTGCATGCGCTCGCCAACCCCCATGACACCGAGCCGGGACTCTTCCCGCTCCTTGCCTCAGAGATGTTCGAGCTTGGTGCCGACGACTTCGTGCAGTTGGGAACGAGGCCGCAGCTTGTGCTTGACGCCCCGACCAAGCGTACGGTGGACCGAGGACTCGAGACGATGGGCTTCTATGGGGACGAGCCACCCTCGGCCAGCCTCCGGCGGGCCCGCGACGTGCTCTGGCGCGCTCGCCAGAGGTTGAGGTCCCTGCCCGTGGCCGACGTCTGCCTAGAAGTCGTGAGGGAGTCGGGCTGGCTCGCGCGGCTCGAGGAGGAAGGGCAGGAGGGTCGCTCTCGCGAGGCCAACGTGCTCGCTGCCATCGACTACATCCGCGACCTCACCGACGAGCTCGGCCTCGGGCCGGCTCGTGCGGCGGGGGAGTTCGACACCTGGCTCGAGCTCTCCAAGATCCCACCTGCCGCCCTCGCCGGGGGCGGGCAGGACTCGGTGCGCGTCATGACCATCCACGCCTCCAAGGGGCTCGAGTTTCCCATCTGCGCGGTGGCCGAGTGCTGGAGCGACCCGAGGCCAGAGAGCGGCGTCGTGAGCGGGCGCGACAGCGGGGGAAAGACGCAGGTCGTGCTCGTGCCACCGCTTGCGGACAAGGAGAGGATAGACCTCAGCCGCTCGGAGCCGTGCGAGAGGCCCTCGAGCGTCTCGGAGGTCTTGGCGCAGCTTCGGTCGACCAACGCCCTGGAGGAGGCGCAGGAGAGGACGCGCCTGCTGTACGTGGGAATGACCCGCGCGAGGGAGGCCCTCATCCTGGGCATCCAGGTGACCCAGTCGAAGTCGTCCGGCCTTGGGCCCGAGCTTTCTGCAGGCGTCGTGAACGCCCTCTTTGGCACGGAGCTGCCAGCTCCCGGTGAGCACGCCCTGAGCTTTGGCGAGGGGGGAGCTGGCCGCCTAAGGAGCGTGAGGGTGTCCACGCGCGAGGACTACGTGGAGATCGACGATGGGGCCGGTCCTCAGGCGCAGGAGGCGCAGGAGGAGCCCGAGAGAGCCCCCTCGCGGACCTTCACCCTCTTTGACGTGGAGCGCTCAAACATTGAGGCGCGCGCGAGCCTCGCACCGGTGCGCGAGGGGATCTTCAGCTACTCCTCGGTGAGCGCACAGCTGCGGGCGAGCACGCGCGAAGCGCTCGGAAGGGAACTGGGCGCGGTCTGGGACGAGGCGCCCGCCACGGGTGATGAGGACAGGGCCACGAGCCTTGGATCGGCCTTCCACGAGCTTGCCCAGGCCCTGGTCGAGTCTGGTGCGTATGAGCCCGGTGAGGCACGCCTTGGCGCGAGCGTGCGTCGCTGGGGGCTCTCGCCTCGGGCGCAGGGGCGCCTCAGGGCCGCGCTCGGGCGCTGGTGCGGGTCTGAGCTTCGGGCCGAGGCTCGGTCGCACAACCTCGTTCGTGCGGAGGTCCCGTTCTTCATGAGGGTCGACTCCGCCTATGGCGAGTACGTCGAGGGGTCCATCGACCTCCTCGCGACGGATGCGGGCTCACGCCATGCCCTGGTAGTGGACTACAAGACGGGGGATGCGGGCCTCTCTGAGGAAGAACTCCGCGCCCATCACGAGATGCAGGCGAACTTCTATGCGAGCGTGCTCATGCGAGGCGGCCTCAAGGACGTCGAGTGCGCCTTCTGCTGCGTGGAGCGTGACGCATCCGAGCTGGGGGGCAGGGCGGGCCAGCCACTCGTCGTGCGCTACCGCTTTGACGGGAAACACCCACCTCGTCTGGGATCGTGAGCGAGCCCTGGCGCAACCCCCCCCCGCAGCCTGGCGGGGGGTTGTGTGAGCACATTTGCCCAGTTGGGCCATTTTCCATAGTGCCCCGCAGGCTGGCGGGGGGTTGCGCCCCTCCGCGAGGCCGCACGCGCGGCCCTCCCCTGTGGTCCTCCTATGAGAGGTGGCCCGAAGCACCGGCGGGCTATAGGAACATGTGTGCCTGCTAGCATCGCACGACCAGCAGTAGCGTACTCGACAATGCGGCCACCACCAAGATGACGGAGGCATTTGTGATAGGGTGCCCGCTGCCGAAGAAGGACTTTCCTTACGATAACGCCGTCATCAAGTCGGTGAACAGAGATCTTGGGAATCCGGAGATGATCCGGGGAAGACGCGCCGACATAGCGAAGCGAGGCGTTCGGCCTATCCGGGTTTCTTGGGGAACCCATATCCGGCCTCTCGAGCGGAATGGCCAAGAAGCTCTGGTATGTGCTCGCGACGATCTCATGCCGGCCAGTCATGATACTGGATGAGCCCTTCAATGCCATCGATGTCGCGACTGTCAGGTGCATGGTCAAGGAGGTGAACGCGTGGTCGAAACGCAACCTCGTCATGCTTGTCTCACACTTGCCGCCGGATGGGTTGGAGGTGCGCGGGACGCTTGTTCTCGACAAGCCCAAGACGGCGGGCTGCGGCGATTGTGCAATGACGTGAGCCTCGCTGTAAGGGACTGCGGTAGGAGTTCTGGGCCGAGGTCCGCCCGACGCTAAGGAAACACTGATTTATTCGGCTCTTCGGGGGTTAGTGTGGGCGGTCGCGAGGCTGCCCATTCCATGTGATCGCAGGCGGCACGGCCTGCCTCTGCTATGGCTCCCGGTCGCCAGGACGAGGCCTGTGTCGGAGGAGACAGGCCGTGCCGGGCAAGGGCGTGCTACGAAGGGCCCTTGGCCTGGGCAGGACTGTCGCAGGGTATGCGGGCGAGGAGGACGTCGGTGTCGTCGTGTCCGTGGGGCCGAGGGTTCGCTGCGGCCACAGGTGCCCGCACTGCGGCAGGCGCTCGCCGCTCTGCGACTCGCTCGGCAGGAGGAGGCGGGGCTCTCGACCTCGGTGGGCCAGCGCGCCGGGCCGGGGCCGAGGTCATGAGGGTCCGGTGCCCCGAGCACGGCGTCGTGGCCGAGGCGGTACCGTGGGCACGCCACCACACCATGTTCTGTCGCGCCTCCGGGGACCAGGTCGCCCGGCTCGCGCCCCGCATGCGCGGGGGCGCGCCCGACGGGCCCGTGTGCGTGTGTGGACTGGCACACCGTGGGAGGCATCTGCTCGAGGGCCGGAGCGTCGCCCGGGGAGGCCGCGCGGGCGGCCCCGGGCCCGTCGGGACCGGCGAGGCCAGCCACGAGGGGGGGCCACAGGCG
>ERZ773079.1917-NODE-1917-length-12017-cov-10.837736_pt1 | contig 12017 bp, 10 predicted proteins | sample MGYA00511355_ERZ773079 | MGnify/ENA primary metagenome ERZ773079 (study PRJEB29015, sample SAMEA2737979) | human oral metagenome | biome: human oral; feature: human-associated habitat; material: dental | place: China | collected 2117 ... | reverse complement strand
GTTCGAGCATTGAGCTCCAGCCGCTGATGCTGGTGGATGGCGACGCCATCACCGTCGACGCGGCCAAGCTGGGCGGGGTCACCGTCAAGGCCGAGGTCGTCGACTCGGCGAAGGGCCCGAAGATTTCGATCATCAAGTACAAGAACAAGACGGGCTACCGCAAGCGTCAGGGCCACCGCCAGAAGATGTCGGTCGTCAAGATCACCGAGATCGCCTGACCCCCGGATCAATCGAGCAGAAAGCAGTTCCTGATGGCACACAAGAAGGGCCTCGGCTCCTCGCGCAACGGCCGTGATTCGAACGCTCAGCGACTGGGCGTCAAGCGCTTCGGCGGCCAGCGCGTCAACGCCGGCGAGATCCTGGTCCGCCAGCGCGGCACCCACTTCCACCCCGGTGACGGCGTCGGGCGCGGCAAGGACGACACCCTGTTCGCCCTGCGCGCGGGAGAGGTGGAGTTCGGGCGCAAGCGCGACCGCCGAGTCGTTTCCGTGGTCGAGTCCGCCTCCGCCTGAGACCGACCGCGCGACGAGGGCGTCCGGCAGTGCCGGGCGCCCTTTCCCCACATCCACGACCCCGCAGGAGGGACCATGGCAGACTTCGTCGACCGCGTGACACTGCACGCGGCGGGCGGCAACGGGGGCAACGGCGTCGCCTCCATCAAACGGGAGAAGTTCAAGCCGCTGGCGGGACCCGACGGCGGGGACGGCGGGGACGGCGGCTCCGTGGTCCTCGAGGTCTCCGACCAGGAGACGACGCTGCTCACCTACCACCGCTCGCCCCACCAGAGGGCCCAGAACGGCACGCAGGGGATGGGCGACTTCCGCCAGGGCAAGAACGGCGCCGACATCGTCCTGCCCGTCCCCGACGGGACGGTCGTCAAATCCACGTCGGGGGAGCTGCTGGCCGACCTGACGGGGGCGGGCGCGCGCTTCGTCGTCGCCCAGGGCGGCAGGGGCGGCCTGGGGAACGCGGCCCTGGCCTCGAAGGCCCGCAAGGCCCCGGGGTTCGCGCTGCTGGGCGAGCCCGGAGAGGAGCGCGACGTCGTCCTCGAACTCAAGTCGGTGGCCGACGCGGCCCTCGTGGGCTTCCCGTCGTCGGGCAAGTCGTCGCTGATCGCGGCGATGAGCTCCGCGCGCCCCAAGATCGCGGACTACCCCTTCACGACCCTGGTCCCCAACCTGGGCGTCGTGGCGGCCGGGGACGTGCGCTACACGATGGCCGACGTGCCGGGCCTGATCCCCGGCGCCTCCGCGGGCAAGGGCCTGGGCCTGGACTTCCTGCGCCACATCGAGCGCTGCGCGGTCATCGTCCACGTGCTCGACACCGCCGTCTACGAGGCCGAGCGCACGCCCGTCGACGACCTGCGCACCATCGAGGCCGAGCTGGGCGCCTACCAGGGCGACCTGTGCGGGCTGGAGGGCCACGTCCCGCTCATGGAGCGCCCCCGCGTCATCGTGCTCAACAAAGTGGACGTGCCCGACGGGCGGGACCTGGCCGAGATCGTCCGCCCCGAACTGGAGGCGACCGGGTGGCCCGTGTTCGAGGTCTCCGCCGTCTCCCACGAGGGGCTGCGGGCGCTGTCCTTCGCGCTGGCGGGGATCGTGGAGCGCGAGCGCGCCCGGCGCCCCGCCCTTGAGGCCGCGCGGCGCGTGATCCGGCCCCGAGCGGTCGGCCAGCGCACCGCCGTCAGCGTGCGCCGCACCCGCAAGGACGGCGAGGAGGTCTTCCAGGTCAGGGGCGACAAGCCGGAGCGCTGGGTGCGCCAGACCGACTTCGCCAACGACGAGGCGGTGGGCTACTTGGCGGACCGCCTCGCCGCGGCGGGCGTCGAGGACGAACTCGTCAAAGCCGGGGCCGTTGCCGGGGACGCCGTCGTCATCGGGGAGCTGGACGGCGGCGTGGTCTTCGACTGGGAGCCGACGCTGACGACCGGCCCGGAGCTGCTGGGCTCGCGGGGGACGGACTCGCGCATCGACCAGTCGGCCCGCCGCACCAACAAGGAGAGGCGCCAGGCCTACCACCAGGCCATGGACGCCAAGGCGGCCGCCCGTGAGGAGCTGTGGACCGAGCGCGCCGCAGGCCACTGGACGGACCCCGCCGACGGGGGAGGGGACAGGTGAGGGCGCTCTCCGAGGCGCGCCGGGTCGTCGTCAAGATCGGCTCGTCGTCGCTCACGCGCCCCGACGGGGGCCTCGACCTCAACCGCATCGACGCCGTCGCCCGCGTCGTGGCCCGCTGGCGCAGGGGCGGCAGGCAGGCCGTGGTCGTCTCCTCGGGCGCCGTCGCGGCCGGACTGGACCCCCTGGGCTTCGCCTCCAAGCCCTCCGACCTCGCCTCCGTCCAGGCGGCCGCGGCCATGGGGCAGGGCCTCCTCGTGGCGAGGTGGACGGCGGCGTTCCACACCCACCACGTCGACGCCGCCCAGGTCCTGCTCACCACCGAGGACGTCATGGCCAGGGACCACTACACCAACGCCACCGCCGCGCTGGGGCGCCTGCTGTCCCTGGGCGTCGTCCCCATCGTGAACGAGAACGACGCGGTGACCACCCGGGAACTGCGCTTCGGCGACAACGACCGCGTGGCCGCGATCATCGCGCAGATGGTCCAGGCGGACGCGCTCGTCCTGCTCACCGACGTCGACGGCCTGTACACGGCCCCTCCCTCGCGCCCGGGCGCGCGCCTCATCGAGCGAGTGGACTCCACGGACGACCTCATGAGCGTCCTGGTGACCGGGGCAGGGTCGAAGGTCGGCACCGGGGGGATGGCGTCGAAGGTCCAGGCCGCCACGATGGCCTCCGCCTCGGGCATCGGCGTCCTGCTGGCCAACGCCGACAAGGTCGAGGAGGCGCTGTCGGGGAAGGGCACTGGCACGTGGTTCGCCCCCACTCACGAGCGGCCCGCCTCGCGGCGCCTGTGGATCGCCCACGCCGCCCCCTCGCGCGGAGAGCTCGTCGTCGACGCCGGCGCCGCCCGCGCCATCACTGTCGGCAAGAAGTCCCTGCTGGCCGCCGGGGTCGTCTCCGTGGCCGGCCACTTCGACGCGGGCGACGTCGTCGACATCGCCTCGCCGACCGGTCTGGTGGCCCGCGGCATCGTGTCCTACGACGCGGATTCGCTGGCCGCGATCGCGGGGCGTAGCGCACCGGAGCTGGAGGGGACCGGGTGGGAGCACGTGCGCCCCGTTGTGCACCGCGACGACCTGGCCCCGCTGCTGTGACGCGGCGGGCGCGAAGTGTGCCATGATTGGCGGATGGATGAGAATGTGGACATCGGGTCGGTGACGTCGGCGGCGCGCAGCGCGTCGCGCGTCCTGGCGGGCGCGTCACCCGCGCGCAAGAACGCCGCGCTGGAGGCGATCGCCTCGGCGCTCGTGGAGCGGGCCGGGGAGATCCTGGCGGGCAACGCCAGCGACATGGAGCGCGGGCGCGCCAACGGCATGGCGGAGGGCCTGCTCGACCGCCTCGAGCTCACGTCCGAGCGCCTGGGGGCCATAGCGGCCTCCGTGCGCGAGGTCGCGGCGCTGCCCGACCCCGTTGGCGAGGTCGTGCGCGGCACGACGAACGAACTGGGCCTGAGGATCACCCAGGTCCGCGTCCCCATGGGCGTCGTCGGCATGATCTACGAGGCGCGCCCCAATGTGACGGTGGACGCCGCGGTCCTGGCCCTCAAGGCGGGCAGCGCCGTCGTCCTGCGCGGGGGGAGCGCCGCCGAGGCGTCCAACGCCGCGCTCGTCGGCGCCATGCGGGGCGCCCTGGAGTCGGTGGGGCTGCCCGCCGACCTCGTCCAGACGGTCGACCCGTGGGGCAGGGCTGGCGCCAACGCCATGATGGTGGCGCGCGGCGGCATCGACGTGCTCATCCCCAGGGGAGGGGCGGGCCTGATCAACGCGGTCGTCTCCCACTCGACGGTGCCCGTCATCGAGACGGGGACCGGCAACTGCCACGTGTACGTGGACGCGGGCGCCGACGAGGAGGCAGCGCTGCGCATCGTCATGAACGCGAAGACCCAGCGCGTGGGCGTGTGCAACGCCGCGGAGACGCTGCTGGTCCACCGCGACGCCGCGCCCACCTTCCTGCCTGCGGTCCTGCGCGAGCTCACGGGCGCGGGCGTGCTCGTGCACGGCGACCCCGCGGCGCTGGAGTGCGCGGCCGGGGCGGGCGTGGACCCGGCGATGCTGCGGGAGGCCACCGAGGAGGACTGGGCCACCGAGTACCTCGCGATGGAACTGGCCGTGAGGGTCGTGGACTCCATCGAGGAGGCCATCGACCACATCCGCGCCTACTCCAGCGGGCACACCGAGGCGATCTGCACGCCGTCGCTCGCCTCGGCGAACGCGTTCCGCGCGGGCGTGGACTCCGCCGCCATCGCCGTGAACGCCTCGACGCGCTTCACGGACGGCGGCCAGCTGGGACTGGGGGCCGAAGTGGGGATCTCCACCCAGAAGCTGCACGCGCGGGGCCCCATGGGGCTGGCGGAGCTGACGACCACGAAGTGGATCATCGAGGGCGACGGGACGATCCGCCCGTGAGCGGGACCGAGACGGCCTCCGACGGGGCGGCCGCCCCGCGGACCCCGGCCAGCCGCAGGCGGGCCATCGGCATCATGGGCGGCACCTTCGACCCGATCCACCACGGGCACCTGGTCGCCGCCTCCGAGGTGATGGACGCCTTCGGCCTGGAGCAGGTCGTCTTCGTCCCCGCCTCGATGCAGCCCTTCAAGGAGGGCAGGCGCGTGACCCCCGCGGAGCACCGCTACCTCATGACGGTGATCGCCACCGCCTCGAACCCGCGTTTCGCGGTGTCCCGCGTGGACATCGACCGCGGGGGCACGACCTACACGGTCGACACCCTGGCGGACCTGCGCGCGGAGTACCCGGACGCGGATTTCGCCTTCATCACCGGGGCGGACGCCCTGGCGCACATCGCGCAGTGGAAGGACTCGGACGCGCTCTTCGAGCAGGCGCACTTCGTGGGCGTGACCAGGCCGGGGCACGTCCTGGCCGACCAGGGGCTGCCCGGGAGCGCGGTGTCACTGGTGGAGGTGCCCGCGATGGCGATATCGTCGACGGACTGCCGCGCCCGCGTCGCCCAGGGCAAGCCCGTGTGGTACCTGGTGCCCGACGGGGTCGTCCAGTACATCAGCAAACACGGCCTGTACAGGCCCGGAGCCCCCGTGGAGGACCATGTCCATGTCCCTTCCCGCCCAGACCACTGACCTGGCCGCCCTGGTCGCGGCCGCCGCCCATGAGCGCGGGGGCACGGACCCCGTGCTCGTCGACGTCCGCTCCCGCATGGACCTGGCCGACGCCTTCGTCGTGGTGTCGGCGCCGACGCCGCGCCAGGTGAGCGCGGTCGCGGAGGAGGTCATGGACCGAGTCGCCCGCGCCGTCCGCCTGCGTCCCGCCCACATCGAGGGGCGCGGAGGGGGGACCTGGATCCTCATCGACTACTCCGACCTCGTCGTGCACGTCATGGGCCAGCAGGACCGCGAGTACTACGCCCTGGAGAGGCTGTGGGGGGACTGCCCCGCCACCCGCTTGGAGGACGGCGCCGAAGCCGCGCGGCGAGAGGCCGCCGCCCGATCACTCGCCCACGCGGCGGCGGAAGGCGGTGCGTGACGTGGGCGGCCGCAGGATCGTGCTCGTGCGCCACGGGCAGACGGACTTCAACGTCGAGCGGCGCTTCCAGGGCCGCGCCGACCAGCCCCTCAACGAGCGGGGGATGGCCCAGGCGCGCGCGGCGGCGGGCGTCCTCGCCACCCGCTTGAGCGGGCCGGGCGAGCAGGTGGGCGTGAACGCCGACTCCGGCGCGCGCACGGGCGGCGGGGCGCGCCTCATCTGCTCGCCCCTGCTGCGCGCGCGCATGACAGCGCGGATCCTCGCCGATGTCTTCGAGGCCGCGGGCAGGCCCCTGGACGGTCCCTTCGTCGACGAGCGCCTCACTGAACGGGACTTCGGGAGGATGGAGGGGCACACCTTCGCCGAGCTCGTCGAGCTCTACCCCGCCCAGGTCGCCCAGTGGCGCGCCTGCGGGGAGTGCCCCGAGGCCGGGGTCGAGCCGTCGGGGGCCGTGGGGCGGCGGATGCGCGACGCGGTGCTGGAGGCGGAGGGCCAGTGCCGTGACGGCCAGACGCTCCTCGTCGTCTCGCACGGGAGCGCGATCGCGCGGGGGATCACGTCGCTGCTGGGGCTGGATCCTGACGCTTTCGACGGGCTGCGCGGCGTGGACAACTGCCACTGGTCGGAGCTGGTGCCGATCGCGCACGCCAAGCGCAGGGGGACCGTGTCCCTGGGCTGGCGCCTGGCCGCGCACAACGTCGGGGTGCGCGAGGACGTGCTGGGCGCTTAGGCGCTCGCCTGCCGGTCTGTAACGGTCGTTAACCCACGGTCGGTTGGTCCCGTCCAGTGGCCTATTGGTCGTGTGGGGCGTGGTAGCGGGGGGAGGTGCCCAGGGCGGTGCGGTCGGGGTGGGCTGTGCGGACTGCGCGGCCCGCGCCGCCGCCCGACGGCGGGAGACCCTGGTGACCCGCCCTCCCGACCCGGCGGCGCGGTGGCGGTCCACGAGCGCCCTCAGCTCCTCGCGGGACATGGATCCCAGCCCCAGGCAGGAGCGGGCGGCGGCGGCGTGCTCATTGTCCGGATCCCACTGGTGGGGGTTGTCCGCGAGCGCCGCCAGCACCTGGATCTGGGCGTCCGACGGCGTCTCGGGCAGGAGGCGCTCCCACACCTCCCCGTCGCTGGGCGGGAAGCCGTGGGTGACCAGGGGGAGCCAGTCGTGGTCGGGCAGGAATCCCGTCGACGCCCCGATGCGGGCCAGGGCGGCGGGCAGGAGCGCCTCCAGGGGCGCCTTGACCCGGATGACGGCGCTGTCCGCCTGGTCGCGGATCTCCGTCCACGTGGGGCCGTAGACGCCCTCGGGGTCGTCCTCGGTCATGCGCTGGAGCGCCCGCACCAGCTCGGGGACGGCGCCCTCCTGCTCGGGCCGGCTGATGGCGGCCAGTGCGCGCACCGCGGGATCCTCGTCCTCGCCCAGGCCGGACAGGTCCTCCTTGAGGTCGACGAGCACCTGGACGAGGGTGCGCCGCTCCTCGCGCTGGTGCGGGTCGGCCGGGTCGAGTCCGTCCAGCCGATCGCAGACCTCCGCGAGGACGGCCGTGCGGGCGTCGTCCGCCCCGGGCAGGACGAGCCACGGCACCACGGTGTCCAGCGTCTCCAGGTCGATGCGGCCGTCGGGTCGCGGCACCCGGGGCACGAGGACGTCGAGGACCTCGGGGGCCAGGGCCATCAGCTCCAGGCCGGCGTTGTAGATGAGGGGGTCGCGCAGCTCCCCCAGCGACTGCCACACGTCGTCCCCCGTCGCGGCGGGGCGCTCGTCGAGGAGCTCGCGGGCCCGCTGCGCCGCCCGCTCGTCGACGGCGCGGCCGGCCAGGTCCTCCTCGCAGCGGCGCAGGAGGAAGCCGATATTGCGCACGAAGATGCTCAGGTTCTCGGCGACGTCGGCGAGGGACTCGTCCCCGGCGCGCTCGGCCCCCCACTCGGCGAGGACCGCCAGGACGTAGCGCAGCGCCGCCGGCGTGGCCGGGTACGGCGTGCTCTGGCGGAGGAAGCACGGCTCCAGGACGTCGACGGCCTGGGTCATCGCGTCCGGGTCCTCGCCCTGAAGGGTCTTGAGCGCGGGGACCGCCCCCTCCGCGGTGCCGTGGGCGTGGAGCAGATGCGACCAGTCGGTCGTCTCAAGAATGTTGCTCGCGGTCATACAACGAGGCTATCTAAATCGTGATGTACCGGCGTGGAGATCGGAGACGATGAGAACGGCGCGTCGCGGTTTCACCGATCGGGCGCGCGCCGCAGCCGGCTCGGGCGGCGCGTCCGAATCCGTTGCAACGGGAGCGCACGGCGCCGTCGGCGGCGGAGGAAATCCCGGGATGAACGGGATTGTTCCTCCCGCCCGGCGGGATCGGGGCCTTTGCAATGGATTCGGGCGCGGAGGCGAGGCCGGGACCGGCGGCCGACGACGAGGCCGGGACCGGCGGCCGACGACGAGGCCGGGACCGGCGGCCGACGACGGCGATGAGTAGCCGCCGGTCTCGGCGGATCGGGGCCTCAGGCCCGCTCCCGGAACACCACCCGCCGCTGCACCAGGTAGCCGGCCACGTAGATCGCGCCGTCCCCGATGATCTTGGCGGCCCCCAGGGGGACGCCGATCCCGGTCAGGACCCGCAGGGCCGCGTAGCTCGCCGCCACGAGCGCGACCGCCAGGGCCGCGTAGCGCACCGCCGTGCGCCCCACCGTCCCGGGCGCCGCCCGGAAGACGCGCCGGTTCATGAAGAAGTTCGCGGTCCCGCTCACCAGCCGCGCCCCCACCACGCCGACCAGCAGGCTGCCGGTGAGCAGGTGCAGGGCCATGACGCCGACCCAGTCGATGACGGAGCTCGCCAGGCCCGCCCCCGTGAAGCGCAGCAGGGGCGCGTAGATGCGGGCCGAGTCCCGCAGGGGCCGGAAGTGGGAGGAGGCGTTGCCCGGCTCGTAGACCGCGGCGATGCCGACCTCCTCCACCTCCAGGCCCAGCTCTCGGGCCCGCAGCAGGGCGCTCAGCTCGTACTCGTAGCGGCTGCCCGCCACCTCCAGCATCCAGTCGTAGCCGCCCGCCGGGTAGCCGCGCAGGCCCGTCTGGGTGTCGCGCAGCCGCCAGCCGGTCGCCCCGCGGAACAGCAGGGCCGTCACGTCATTGCCCAGGCGGCTGCGCAGCGGCACGGATCCGGTGAACTCGCGCACCCCCAGCGCCATGCGCCCGGTGGCGCGCACCCGCCTCGCCACAGAGGCGATGTCCGACGGCGTGTGCTGGCCGTCGGCGTCGGCGCAGACCACGTCCGCCCCCGGCCAGAGCCTGCGCGCCCGCTCCAGCCCGGTGCGCAGCGCCTCGCCCTTGCCCGCGTTGGCCGGGTGGGAGACCACCTTCGCCCCGCGCTCGCGGGCCGCGGCGAACACCGGGGCGCAGGCCGGGTCGGAGCCGTCGTCGACGATGAGCACCCGGCAGCCCGCCAGCTCGCGATGCAGGTCCTCCACCAGGCCCACGAGCCGCTCGTCGGGCTGGTAGGCGGGGATGATGACGGCCAGGGCGGGCCGGCCCGTCCCGACCGCGCGGCGCGGGGACGGCCCCGGGCGGTGGTGGCGGTCTCGTCGTAGACCTCGGCGCGGCCGTCGGCGTAGAGGGCGATGCCCTCGCGCACGCCGTCGTCGCGGTAGATCACGCCGTTGCGGATGAGGATGCCGTCGGTGCGGAAGCCGTAGTAGTCGCCGTTGATAGCCAGAACGGCGTTGTGCTCGGCGGCGATCCGGCTGGGCTTGGCGGTGATATTGGTGCCGTACTCGTTGTTGGCGAAGGCGCTGCGCAGCGCCGTGGCGTCGGATACGACGACGTCGGCCGTGTAGTAGGTGATCGTGTCCGAACCGGAGCCGGTGGAGGCCTGCGCAATGGTGATGGAGGTATTGGAGGAGGTGTAGGCGGTGTCGGTCACCGTCACGTCGGTGGCCGCGGCGGCCTGGGCGGGGGTGACGGAGGAGTGGGCGGCCTCGTAGGCGGCGACGTCGGAGATCTCGGTGTGATCGATGACGAAGCGGTCCAGCGCCCAGGCGCTCGTGCCGGTGGCGGCCAGTCCCAGGACGGCGGCGCCCCCCATGAGGAAGCGGCGGCGGGTGTGCTTCTCGCGGGGCGGCGCCTTGCGGCCGGCGGCGCCCGGCGCCTTCGGGGTCTGCGTGCTGCTCATGGCGCCCCACCCTCGACGGCGGCCGTGTGGCGCCTGTAGGGCGGCCCTGTGGCGCCACTGTGAAGAAGCGGCCGGCGCCCGGCGCGCGGACCCGGGGGCGGGGTTAAGGAACCGTAAGTGAAAGCCTGAAGGCCCTCGCAACATCCACTCCGCTTGAGTTGACCCGACATAGCGGACCGGGCCGCACCGGCGCCCGGATCGGGGCCGACGCGGCCCCGGGGAATGGAGAGTCAGATGAGCAGGCGCGGAACCGGACTGGTCGCCGTCGCATCGATGGTGCGGACCCTGTGCGCGATCGCCCGCAGTGATCGGGACGATGACGAGGACGAAATCGGTTCCACGGCGCTCCCGCCCGCCCCCGGCGCCGGGTCCGCACGCAACGAGTAAGACGTTTCAACATCGACGGAGGAATTCATGAGCACCGACACGACCACGACTGACGACCCCGGCCGGGGCCGCACCACCCGCCGCCGCCTCCTCATAGGCCTGGGGGCCGCGGTGCTCCTCGCCGGCGGGGGGACCGGCATCGCCATCGCCCGCGGGGCCCTGCCCACGGGGCGCGGGGAGAAGGAGAAGCCGACCGGCTTCACCGGCGCCACCGGGGAGATCACCCGCGGGGACCTGCAGGGCGAGACCAGCGCCCAGGGGACCCTGCGCTTCGCCGACTCCCACACGGTGCGCTCCGGCTTCCAGGGCGTCGTCACCCAGCTGCCGACCGCCGGCGCCGTCATCCACTCCGGGGAGTGCCTGTACCAGGTGGGGGACGAGCCCGCCTACCTGTTCCGGGGCAGCGTGCCCGCCTGGCGCGCCTTCGAGTCGGGCATGAGCAACGGCGAGGACATCACCCAGCTCCAGACCGTCCTGGGGGAGATGGGCCATATGCAGGCCGAGCCCGACGGGAACTTCGGCTGGCGCACCATCCAGGCCGTCAGGGCCTGGCAGAAGGCCGTGGGTCTGGAGCGCACCGGCTCACTGCCCCTGGGGCGCATCGTCTTCGACGCCGGGGACCTGCGCGTGGGCGAGCTCAAGAGCCGGCTGGGGGACACCGCGGCCACCCAGGGCGACCTCTACAATGCCACCTCCACCGCCCAGGTCGTCGACGTCAACCTCAAGCTCGCCGACCAGCAGCTCGCCGTCGTCGGCAACAAGGTCGCCCTGCACCTGCCGGGCGCCGTGGAGTCGACGGGCACCATCACCGCCGTGGGCACCCCGGTGGAGAAGACGGGCAGCGACAACAGCAGCAAGGAGCGGTTCATCCCCCTGACCGTGGTGCCGGACGACCTGTCGGCCACCTCCAGCTTCCAGGAGGTCTCGGTGACGGTGGGCCTGCCCAGCGAGAAGCGCGAGAACGTCCTGTCCGTGCCCGTCAGCGCCCTCATCGCCCTGACCGCCGAGCAGTTCGGCGTCGAGCTCGTGGAGGACAGCGGCGCCACCCGCAAGGTGCCGGTCACCACCGGCATGTTCGCGGGCGGGCGGGTCGAGATCTCCGGCGAGGGGCTGGCCGAGGGCCAGCGAGTGGTGGTGCCGCAGCGATGAACCCGATCCTGTCTCTGCGCGACGTGCGCCGCACCTACGGCGAGCCGCCCGTGGCCGCCTGCGCCGGGGTCAGCCTGGAGATCGAGCGCGGCGAGCTCGTCGCCGTCGTCGGCCCCTCCGGCTCGGGCAAGTCGACCCTGCTCAACCTCATCGGCACCCTCGACCGGCCGACGTCGGGCACCGTGGAGATCGACGGGCTCGACGTGGCCGCCCTGTCCGACGCCGACCTGTCCGCCGTGCGGGCGCGGCGCATCGGCTTCGTCTTCCAGCAGTTCCACCTGGCCGACGGCGTGACCGCGGTCGACAATGTGGCCGACGGGCTGCTCTACCTGGGGGTGGCGCGCTCGGAGCGGCGGGCTCGGGCGAAGCGGGCGCTGGAGCGGGTGGGCCTGGGTCACCGCCTGGGCCACCGCCCCCACCAGATGTCCGGCGGCGAGCGCCAGCGCGTGGCCATCGCCCGCGCCGTCGTCGGCAATCCGCCCCTGCTCCTGGCCGACGAGCCCACCGGCAACCTCGACTCGGTCTCGGGCGCCTCCATCGTCGAGCTGCTCCACGACCTCAATGCCCAGGGGACCACGATCGTGGTCATCACCCACGACAACGACCTGGCGGCCGAGATGCCCCGGCGGGTGGCCATCCGCGACGGGCGCATCGTCTCCGACTCGGGGCGGGCCGCGCCCGCCGGAACGGCCGCCGCCGGCGTTCGGGGCGCGCCC
>ERZ773079.1916-NODE-1916-length-12019-cov-10.838181_pt1 | contig 12019 bp, 10 predicted proteins | sample MGYA00511355_ERZ773079 | MGnify/ENA primary metagenome ERZ773079 (study PRJEB29015, sample SAMEA2737979) | human oral metagenome | biome: human oral; feature: human-associated habitat; material: dental | place: China | collected 2117 ... | reverse complement strand
CCTACTTCTGCCTGGCGATCCCGGCGGCCTTCATCAACAGCCGCCTGGGCTACAAGGGCGGTGTCCTCATCGGGCTGGTGCTGGCGGGAACCGGCGGGCTGCTGTTCATCCCCGCGGCCTACGTCATGACCTACTCGGTGTTCCTGACCGCCCTGTTCACCCTGGCCGCCGGTCTGTCCATTCTGGAGACCAGTGCCAACCCCTTCGTCATGTCCATGGGGCCGGAGCACAACGCCACGCGGCGCCTCAACTTCGCGCAGGCCTTCAATCCCATCGGTTCCAATCTCGGGGTGCTGCTGGCCGCCCTGCTGATCCTGCCTAAGGTGAACCCGGCCACTGCCGAGCAGCGTGCGGCCATGAGCCAGGAGACGCTGCTGGCCACCCAGAGCGAGGAGCTCAAGGCGGTCATGGGCCCCTATGTCGCCCTCGGGCTCCTCTACCTCCTGCTGGCCTTCATGATCGGTCGGGTCAAGGTCGTGGAGCGGCAGATGGACGCCGCTGCGGGTGACAGTGGCGGGCCGGGCAGGCTCATGCGCCTGCTACGGAATAAGCGCTACAGCTTCGGAGTGGTGGCGCAGTACTTCAACGTGTCTGCTCAGACCTGCATCTGGACCTACACCCTGCACTATGTCACGAGTGCCTTGGGAGTGTCGGACAAGGTCGCCGGATACTGGTTGCAGGCGAGTCTCATCGTCTTCCTGGTCTTCCGTTTCCTCATGGTGGGGCTCATGGGGCGGTTTGACGCACGCAAGCTGCTTCTGTTCATGTGCTCCCTCGGGGTCGCTCTGTCCCTGTTCGCCATGGTGAGCGTGAACATTCTGGGGGTGCTGGCCATCATCTCCCTGTCCGCGTGCATCTCCCTGCTGTTCCCCACCATCTACGGCGAGGCCCTGATGGGGCTGGGGGAGGACACCAAGTACGGGGCCGCAGGTCTGGTCATGGCCATCATCGGCGGGGCCACCATGCCTCTGGTGCAAAGCGCCATCATGGACTACACGTCTCCTGCGGTGTCCTACGTCACGGTTGCCGGGTGCTTCCTGGTGGTGGCCGCCTACGGGGTCTACACACTGCGCACGCCCAGGCCCATCAGTGCGGCCTGACGGAAAGCACTCACACCATTCTCTCCGCCCACGCCGTACCGAGTGGGCGGAGAGAATGCTCAGTGGATCCGCTTGGCAAGGATGATTCCAGGTCCCAGTTGAGTGGGAGCGGTCGTGAGGACTCCATGGTCATGACTCACCTGTGTCTGTCCATCTCCCGGCCTCGACGATCTCCAGTCGAACTTCGCAGGCAGGCGGTCAAGCGGGACTGCGACATTCTCCAGGGCAAAGAGAACCGCATGGTCTCCGTGAGACATGAGTCGCGCACCCGGTAGTGAACAAGCCTGCTCCAGTAGCTCCGCAGAGGGGCGAGACAGTTCCGATCTCGCTGCTCGCATCCACGCGCCTAGTCCCCTCAGGCAGGCGCGTTGAGGATCAGGAATGGTTCCGTCGGCGTGCGGGCCGACGTTGAGCAGGAGACGTCCTCCCCGTGAGACGACGTCGACCAGGTGTCGAGCTGCGGACGGGCCGGTGAGGTACTGCTCATCGCCCTCCATCCGGTTGTAGCCGAAGGATAATCCGATACCGCGACAGTTCTCCCACCGGTCCGCAGCCTCCGAGTCGCGCATTGCCTGATATTCACTAGTCTCGTAATCGGAGTGGAACCCACCGAAGCGGTCATTGACGACGCCCTCCGGGCACAATTTGTAGTAGTGCTCAAGCAGTGTTCCCAGTCCGTGGGCATCGAAATTCTTCGCGCAGTCCGGCCATTCGATGTCGTTCCAGAAAATATCGGGGTGATACCTCTGAAACAGGTCAAGACAGTGATTGAAGATGTAGCGCCCGTACTCAGGGTCCACAGATCTGGCGAGCCGTTCAAGATCCTCTTCGCTCAGGATGACAGGAAAAGGTCTGTAATGCCAGTCCACTCCGCCCGAATAGTATGCGCCGAAACGTAGTCCTGCCCGACGTGTTGCCCGTGAGATTTTTTCGACGAGGTCTTGTCGGGGGCCGCGTTGAACCGTGTTGCGGCCATAGGTTTCGGGGGCCTCCCATAGGGTGATGCCGTCGTGGTGCTTGGTCGTTAGGACAACCAGTCCTGCCCCGGCTTCTTTGAACAGCGCTGCCCAGTCGTCAGGGTCGAATTTTTCAGCATGCCACATGTCCAGAAAACCGTCATACGGCAAGGAGCCGTAGGTCTCGTGGTGGTACTGGGAGGCGCGGCTACCCGGAATTCGTATGGTGTTGAAGTACCACTCGGCGTAGGAGTTATGAGTAAACCACGTCCTCTCATCGGGTTCGGTGCCGAGCTCTCCGTGAGGTTCTGCCCAACTTGGTACCGAATACGCTCCCCAGTGAATGAAGATCCCAAGGGGGGTGTGGTCCAGCCACTCAGGCTGATGGGTTCCCAGGCGATCTCGGTGCTGCGATACAGGTGGTCGATTCATCACTCAGCGACCTCCAAAGGCGCCGAGAGTGACGCCCTTCTCCAGCTGACTCTGCAAGAAGGCCACGATGAAAAAGGAAGGGATGACCGACATGGACACGGCGGCCATCATGGGTCCCCAGTCCGTGCCTCTCTCTCCTGAGAACATCTGAAGTCCCAGCGAGATTGTGGCCAGGTCCGCATCATTGACGACGATCAGAGGCCACAGGAATGTTGACCAATAATCGATGAAGGAGAAGACGCCAACGACGAGTATCGGAGCCTTGAGCAGTGGGATGAGGATGTGCCAGAGGATCTTGAGGTCGCCGGCCCCATCGATTCTGGCCGCCTCCTCGAACTCAAGGGGCAGGCTCAGGATGAACTGTCGGATGAGGAACGCCCCGAAGGCTCCGAAGGCAAAGGGAAGAATGAGGGCCGTGTAGCTGTTGACCAGTCCGAGGTACTGGAATCCGATGTATAGAGGGATGACAAGCACCTCCTGGGGAAGCACCAGAGTTCCCAGAAACAGCATGAACAAGTGGTCTCGGAATCGGAATCGAAGTCTGGCGAAGGCGTAGGCGCTCAGCAGTGAGACTGCCATGGTCAGGGCTGCTCCGCAGGTCGAGACAAGAATAGAGTTCAAGATGATGCGCCCCAGAGGAATCTGCTGAGTCGCCTCGGTGTAGTTGTCCCATGCAAGACGGGTGCCTGTGAGTGAGGCTCCTGAGGAAAACACCTCAGATGTCGGCTTGAGGGAAGAAGCCAGCATCCAGGCGAATGGGAAGAGGAATGCTATCGCTATCAGTGTAAGTAGCGAGTAGGAGAGAAATTTGCCAATTTTGGATCGGTGTTCAAGAGTCATAGTTCACCCACCTCTTCTGCTGGCTGAATTGAAGGGCCGTCAGCAGCATAACGATGACGAATAGTATCCAGGCCAGGGCGGAGGCGTAGCCCAGCTTGTCGAAGGAGAAGCCGTTGCGGTATAGTGCGAGCACAATGGTGTTTGTCGACTCACCTGGTCCTCCTTTTGTGAGAAAGAATGGTTGTGCGAACACCTTGAATGCTCCGATGACGGTCATGACGGTGCAGAAGAAGAAAGTCGGAGACAGGATGGGGAAGACGACCTGGAAGAATCGTCTGAATCCAGTTGCGCCGTCGAGCTCGCTGGCCTCCAGTATGGACGGGTTGATGCCGTTGAGGCCGGCAGTAAGGACCACGATGTTGTAGCCAAGACCCTGCCATAAGCTCATGATGACGAGCGAACCCATGGCAAGGCTGGGGTTGTTCAGCCAGGGTAGCGAGGGGAGCCCTATGCTGTTGAGGGCAGAGTTCACCACCCCTTCGTCATTGAGGAGGAGGCGCCAGATCAACGCATTCCCTGCCATTGGGGTGACGACGGGGATGAAGAAGATGATTCGCAGCACTCGAGAGAACCTGTTGGGGAGGTGCTGCAGCCAGTATGAGATACCAGTGGAGATGATGAGGTTGGCACCTGTGTATAGAAGGGCGAACACCACGGTGTTCTTAAGGATGGTGTAGAACGCTGGGTCCTCCCCGGAAATCATTCGTCGATAGTTGTCAAGGCCGACGAACTCTGATGTTCCCAGAAGCGACCATGAAAACAACGAGATGATCAGTGACGCGATCAGGGGGATGATGATGAAAACCAGAAACCCTGTCATGCCGGGTGTCAGGTAAGCGATGATGCGTAGTGTGTCTTGGGGAGCTCTGTGGCGCCTTCGACTCTCAGCGGTGGTTGCGGCTCCCATCATCCTGCACTCTCTTGCAGGTCCTTGAGGATGTCTGCCGCGGTACGTGAGCCCCGGTAGCCTTCTGGGCAGTACTGGGTGAAGGACGTCACGATCTGATTCCAGTTTGCTGGGGTTACCAAAGCGGTCCCGTGATCCAGGAGGAATTTGATGGCTTCAACATTTCCGGTCGGTTTACCTTCTGCCCATCCGTCGATTTGGGAGCCGATGGATGGTACCGTCCCGCGGGTGCGTGCCACCTTGCCGATGACCTCAGGGCTGACCAGCTTCATGATGTTTTTAAACGCGGCATCCTTGTCCGGACAGTTTTTGCCGATCCCGAAGCCCGATCCCTGAATGACTCCGATGGCCTGTCCGGAGTCACTGGGGATGACGCACACACCCAGGTTGTCGTTGAGCTGCTCGGCGAAGGTCGCGTACATCCACGGGCCGTCAATGATGGCGGCAGCCTGACCAGAGGTGAATGCGCCTTGTGCGACCTCGTCGCCGTCCGAAGCGGAAGGAGCCTTGGCGTAGCCGTTGACTGCGGCAAGGTCAAACGCCTTCTGCACGGATGAGACGAAGGCGCTGGAGGTCAACGAAAGGTTTCCCTTGTCGTCGAGGGCAGTGGCGCCATTGGCGTATGCGAATGCTCCAGGAGCGTTGTCCATGAGATTTGGTTTGATGGCCATGCCGACCTTCCCACCAGTAGTCAGGGCCTTCATGTCCGACAGGAACTGTGCGTAGGTGTACTTGGTTGTCGGCTCCTTCAACCCCGCTGCCTTGAAGGATTGCCGATTGTAGAACATGACGCAGGGCTCTGCGTCGTACGGCAGTGCGTAGATTTTTCCGTCCACCGTCATACCTTCAATCATGGCCTTGTTGAAGACTGACGTGTCGACCCCGTGCTTCTTGATGAGATCGTTCAGCGGTTCCATGATGCCGACGAGCTCCTTGGTTCGGGCTGCCTGTGTGGTCAGGATCCCTGGAGCATCAGCTGCCGTCATTCGGGTTTTGGCCTTGGTGTAGTAGTCGTTGTAGCTGGGACCTGAGAAGTCGAGCTTGAAGCTGGAGTCAGTTTCTTTGACTGCGTCGACGAAGGCCTGCCACTGGGCGCGGTCCGACTCGCTGGACACCCACGTGAACATCTGGGTCGGGGCGTTATTGTTCTTGCTCTTCCCTGATGAGCATGCTGACAGCAGTGCTGCTGCCGTCCCACTCAAGAGCGATGCCGAGATGAAGGTGCGGCGGGGAAATGAAGGTGGGGTCATGGTCTTCTCTCTTCAGTGAGTGCGTAGGGGTGCCTCGTTGCAGCCGCTGGGGTCCGACGGCGATGTCGGAAGCAGCGGATGATGGCGGTAACATTAACTTGGTCACAAAAGGGTGTCAACCGTTGTGGCTTGCTGAATGCCCTGAAATGAAGCGAAATAGTGGGTGTGTCGAGGTGTCGGGAGGTGCGGGTCGCGGAGGAGTGGTCTGTGGGTTGAGGAGGTTTGAGTGAGCGCTGACATGTAGGTTGCCGTTGCCCTTTGCTGGAGACTGCTGGTTGGGGCGTGCACTGGGTGGGGGCAGTGTCGGGTGCTCGGGGGACGGCAGTCGCCCTCCAGGTGGGGCGGTCGTCGAGAACCGCTCACGCGGAGAGGTGGTCGCAGGTGCTAGGCCTTGGTCGTTGACGCCCTGACGACGAGCTGAGGCTTCAGGCAGATGCTGTGGGCAGGGGCGCCCTCGACGAGCTCGTCGGACAGCCTCAGTGAGGCCTGCCCCAGGGCGTCGAAGTCCTGAATCACGCTCGACAGCGACGGAGTCGCCCAACGCGCCAGGGGAATGTCGTCGAAGCCGACGACGGCGACGTCGTCGGGTATCCTCACGCCGGCGGCGAGAAGCTCGTGGCACAGCCCCAGGGCGATGTCATCGTTGGCGGCGAAGACGGCGTCGGGTAAGCCGCTATCGAGCAGACGTCTGGCGACCTTGGCCCCTGCTTCTCCTGTCCAGGCGTCCGTGCCCACCCAGCGGCCGGGAACTCCGGCCTGCGCGCAGACCGACTCGTAGGCGGCCAGGCGCTCCGAGGCATCCTGCCAGGAGAGGTCTCCGGTGACATGCAGCAGGCGGCTGCGTCCCTGAGCCAGAAGGTGCTCCGTTGCCAGCCTGGCTCCCAGGGCCTGGTCGATGGAGACGGTGGACAACTCGGAGAACTCGTGCTGACCTGAGATGATGGCCACGACCGGACCGCGGTCGCGTTGAGACGAGAGGACGGCCAGGACGTCGGCGCGTTGGGCGAGGACCACGACGGTCGTGACGCGGTGGCCGTGCAGGTGGGCGAGTGCCTCCTTGACCGACTCCGGCGCGTGGCCGTCAGCGGTGGCCAGGACGAATGTGTCCCCCCGCTCGCGCACCGCCCTGGCGATCGCGGAGAAGATGGAGGCCATCCCGTGCGACAGCCCGGCGGTCAGCAGGATTCCCACGGCCCCGGAGGAGCCCGAGGCCAGTGAGCGGGCGGCGAGGTTCGGCTCGTAACCCAGCGCCTGAACGGCTGCCAGAACCTTCTGACGTGTCTCGGGACGGACCGATGGGTGGTTGTTGAGTACGCGGGAGACGGTCTGAGACGAGACTCCGACTGCCTCGGCCACGTCACTGAGGGTCACGCGTGTGGACACAAGGGAAATATATCAGCGCCTCCGTGGGGCTCCCGGGACGCCCGGCGCGCAGCGGCAGCGTGCTGGCGCGGGTGGTGCGGCGCGCGTCCCGCACCGCGGTGGGCCCAGCCAGTAGCGTGAGCGTATGAGCCTGGCCGTCTACCCCGGAAGCTTCGATCCCCTCACCCTGGGGCACGTCGACATCGCCGCCCGTGCGACCACGCTCTTCGATGTCGTCGTCATCGGGATCGCCCACAACGCCGTCAAGGCCGGGCGCCACCTGCTCGACGTCCACGAACGCCTCCGCCTGGCCAGGGACTCCACCTCCCACCTGCCCGGCGTCGAGGTGGACATCGTCCCCGGGCTCCTGGCCGACTACTGCAGCCGGCGTGGGGCGAGCGCCATCATCAAGGGCCTGCGCAACGGCAGCGACCTGGATGCCGAGCTGCCCATGGCCCTGCTCAACCGCGACCTGGGGGCGCCCGAGACGGTCTTTCTGCCCGCGTCCGCCGCCTACGCACACATCTCCTCCTCCCTCGTCAAGGACGTCGCCGGCTATGGCCGGGACGTCTCTGCCCTCGTGCCGCCCGCTGTGGCCCACGCCCTGGAGGTCCGGCTGGCCCAGGCCCCCGGGTCTGCAGCCCGCGACGGCGTCGACTCAGGACCCGTCCCGCCCGGGACCCCGCCAAGCCGCTTCGTCGGCGCCGACCACACTCGAGAGGACCTACCGTGACGACCAGCCGCGATGCCGGAGACGACCTGCTGCGTATCCTCGATGAGCTCGACGAGCTCATCAGCAACGCCCGATCCATGCCGATGAGCGCCTCGGTGATCGTCAACCGGGAGAACGTCCTGCACCTCATTGATCGGGCTCGTGACGCGGTCCCGACCGCTGTTCGTCGCGCCGAGAAGATCGTCGCCGACGCCGACGCCGTCCTGGCTGAGGGACGGGCCGAGTCCGAACGGCTCGTCCAGTACGCCCAGGAGGAGTCCGAGCGCCTCGTGGCCGGGGAGAACATTGTGCGCATGGCCAATGACCGGGCCGACAGCATCGTGGCCGCGGCGGAGGACAAGGCCGCCTCCCTGCGTCACGGGGCCGATGAGTACTCCGACCGCACCCTGGCCTCCCTGGAGGCCGAGGTCGCCAAGGTCGCCGAGCAGATCCGCGCCGGCCGTGAGGTCCTGGCCGGCCGCCTGGGGGACGGCGCGGGCCAGCCGGTGGAGATCCAGGAGCCCGTCCGCCGCCGTTCGGCCTGGTCCGTGGACCCCTCCGCCCACTGAATCGGTGGCGCCGCCGCCCCACCGGGTACGCTCGCGCCAGACACCTCGTCCATCACCCCGCCCACCAGCCGCCCCGCACCGTGTGCATCACCTGGGCGTCACGCGGACATTATGCTGCTGGGGCCCCTCGGTCATCGCTGGATGCGGCGTGGTCAACCCGCTGTGGAGGAACCCATGTCAGGACTCGTCGTCGATATCGTCGACCTGCCCCGTGCCACCGGCTCGGTCAAGAACCTGCAGATCCGCACCCCCGCCCCCGCCGACCTGGGCACTGAGGTCATCGGCGTGCCCGAGGGCAGCGACCTCGCCCTCGACGTCACCCTGACCTCCATGGACGACGGCGTCCTGGCGCACGCCGACGCCGACCTGCACGTCCACGGAGAGTGCGTGCGCTGCCTGCGCGACCTCGATGAGGACCGCAGCGTGAGGATCGACGAGCTCTACCTCTTCCCCGAGGTCATCGAGGCCCAGCGGGCCGAAGGCGATGAGGAGGCCGAGGACCTCCTTGCGGTGGGGGAGACCACCCTGGACCTCGAACCGGCACTGCGCGACGCCCTGGTGCCCACCCTGCCCTTCCAGCCCCTGTGCCGCCCCGACTGCCCGGGGCTGTGCCCCGACTGCGGCAAGCGGCTCGAGGACCTGCCCGCTGACCACCACCACGAGGTCATCGACCCGCGCTGGTCCGCCCTGGCCAGCCTGCTGGAGACCGAGACCGGTCAGGAGGGCGAGCAGGACGCGCCCACGAGTGGGGAGGAACAGGCCTGATGGCCAAGCGCCGCAGCGCCCCGCCCGCGCGCACCGACACCGAGGCCCTCGTCTACCGCTGGGGGCCGAGCATTGATGCCCAGCTGCTCGACCTGGCCCTGACCCACCGCTCCTACGCCCACGAGAACGGCGGCCTGCCCACCAACGAGCGTCTGGAGTTCCTGGGAGACTCCGTCCTGGGGATCATCGTCACCGAGCATCTCTACCGCACCCACCCGGACGTCCCCGAGGGCCAGCTCGCCAAGATGCGCGCCGCCACGGTCTCCGAGCCGGCGCTGGCCGCCGTCGCTCGCGACCTGGGACTGGGGGAGTTCATCAAGCTCGGCAAGGGTGAGGCGCTCTCGGGTGGACGGGACAAGGACTCCATCCTGTCCGACACGGTCGAGGCCCTCATCGGCGCCACCTACCTCACCCACGGCCTGGAGGAGACCCGCACGGTCGTCACCCGGCTCGTCTCCCGCTTCCTGGACTCGGCCCGCACCCGCGGCGCGGGCCTGGACTGGAAGACGAGCCTCCAGGAGCTCACCGCCGTCCACCAGCTCGGCAACCCCACCTACGAGGTGACCGGAACCGGCCCCGACCACCAGCGGGTCTTCACCGCCAGCGCCATCGTCGACGGCCAGGTTCTGGGACAGGGCACCGGAAGCTCGAAGAAGGTCGCCGAGCACGACGCCGCCGAGGCCGCCTACGCCGTCATCCTGGCCGCCCGGGGCGACGGTGGCCTCAACCTGCCCGGTGTCAACGAGGCCCTGCGCGCCGACCTGCTCACCGGACAGGCCTCCCAGAAGAGCTGATGCCCGAGCTGCCCGAGGTCGAGGTGGTGCGTGCCGGGCTCGCCCGGCACGTGGCCGGACGCACCGTCACCCGCGTCGAGGTCCTCGACCCGCGTCCGCTGCGCCGTCAGGACGGGGGAGCGCAGGCCTTCGTCGACCAGCTCACCGGGCGCACCCTGACCGCGGCTGTCCGCCGCGGGAAGTTCCTGTGGCTGCCCCTGGACGACGGACGCGCCCTGTCCGCCCACCTGGGCATGAGCGGCCAGCTGCTCGTGCGCGGCACCACCACCGCGACCGCTCCTGGTGCCGCCCCGCAGCCGGCCGGTGCCGCGGCCTTCCTGGCCGACCCGCACGTTCGGCCCGGCGGGCGCCCAGTGGACCTGAGCGCTACCGAGCAACCCCGCTACGTGCGGGACATCTCAACCTCCGCCCGCCACCTGCGAGTGCGCCTCCACCTCAGTGCCGGCCTCGACGGTGACGACAGCGCCGGCGGGGCGGTACTCGACCTGGTCGACCAGCGCATGCTCGGTGGCCTGCACGTCGTCGACCTGACCCCCACGCTCGACGGTGCTCCCGGTGGGATGGGCGATCCGCGGCCGCTGCTTCCCGCCGACGCCACCCATATCGCCCGTGACCTTCTCGACCCGGCCCTGGAGCTGACCGGCCCCACCGGCGTCGTCGCCCGGGTGCGCGCCTCGAGGCGCGCCATCAAGACCCAGCTGCTCGACCAGGGACTCGTCTCGGGCATCGGCAACATCTACGCCGACGAGGGCCTGTGGGAGGCCGGGGTGCACGGCCTGCGTCCGGGAACCGGTCTCGGCCCGAGGGCCGTGGCCCGGATCCTTGAAGCCACCGCTGAGGTCATGCGCCGGGCCCTTCAGGCCGGCGGCACGAGCTTCGACGCCCTCTACGTCGATGTCGAGGGCGCCGCCGGGTTCTTCGCCCGCGAGCTGGGTGCCTACGGGCGTCAGGGACTGGAGTGCCGTCGCTGCGGGGCTACCATGGCGCGCGAGACTCTGGCAGGGCGCTCCCACACCTACTGCCCCCACTGCCAGACCCGTCCGCGCCGACGCCGGTAGGCGGCCGTCGACGTCGGGCAGTCTCCACGACAGCCGCGCCACGACGGAGCCAGAGGTGTGACGTAGGTTTCCAGCCCCTGGTAATGTCATGAGTATGGCACACACCCCCTCCTCGGAGATCGTCCGCGTCATGATCGTGGACGACCACGAGATCGTCCGTCGCGGCATCGCCGAGATCATTGACCGCGCCGATGGGCTCGACGTCGTCGCCGAGGCGGGCTCTCGGGCCGAGGCGGTGCGCCGGGCCGAGCTGGTCCGCCCCGACGTCATCCTCGTGGACCTCCAGCTGCCCGACGGCACCGGCATCGAGCTCATGCAGGAGCTGCGAGACTCCGTGCCCCAGGCCCTACCGATCGTACTGACCTCCTTCGACGACGACGAGGCCCTGGCCGAGGCTCTGGCGGCAGGCGCCCGGGCCTACCTGCTCAAGACGGTCCACGGCGCCGAGATCAGCGACGTCGTACGGGCCGTGGCCTCCGGACGCGTCCTGCTCGACGAGCGCACCGTGACGCGCCGCCGGGCGGACCACGACGACCCCACCGCCGACCTGACCAACGCCGAGCGCAAGGTCCTCGACCTCATCGGTGACGGCCTGTCCAACCGGGAGATCGGTGAACGGCTCGGAGTCGCCGAGAAGACGGTCAAGAACCACATCACCTCCCTGCTGGCCAAGATGGGTCTGCAGCGGCGCACCCAGGTCGCCGCCTGGGTCGCCGGCCAGCGCGCCTCGGGCTGGCGCAACAGCTGACGGTTCCTGCCGACGCGCTGAGCCCCCACCGCTGAGGGGGCGCAAGCGCTCTCAGCGCTCCCGACCGCCCCCGTCCAAGGGCACTCGCCAGGTGAAGCAGGTGCCGCGCCGCTCGCCGTCGGAGCGGGCCCGCGGACCGATGACGAAGCTGCCGCCGTGGCGGCGGGCCCGCTCGGCCATGTTGGCCGTCCCCGAACGGCGCGTCACCGAGGGATTCACCCCGACGCCGTCGTCACGGCAGACGATCTCCACCACCGGGCTGCCCCGGAAGGGCTCGGCGTCGCCCGAGGCGTGGCCCTCGTCGTCGCCGGGGCCGCAGCACTGCTCCGAGCCCGGCTGCACCCCCTCGATCTTGACGTCCACCGTCACTGAGGAGGCGTGGGCGTGACGGGCCACGTTGCTCAGTCCCTCACGCACGACGGCGACCATGTCGTCGGCGACATCCGGTGCCACGGCGGCGTCGACCGAGGCGATGAGCCGGTCCTCCTCGTCGCGGTCCACCTGGGCCAGGCCCCGGCCGTCGACG
>ERZ773079.1915-NODE-1915-length-12022-cov-3.758001_pt1 | contig 12022 bp, 8 predicted proteins | sample MGYA00511355_ERZ773079 | MGnify/ENA primary metagenome ERZ773079 (study PRJEB29015, sample SAMEA2737979) | human oral metagenome | biome: human oral; feature: human-associated habitat; material: dental | place: China | collected 2117 ... | reverse complement strand
ATAATGCACGCGGTTGGCTGAAGTAGTCGTTATCATCGTTACGATAATCCCAGTGTGCTGCATCTCCGTTGATACGAAGTGGTGGTTCAGCAAAGTCTGGTTGTTGTTGCCATTGGCTGAAGCTGTTTGGCTCGTAGTGCGGTAGGCTGCCATAGTTACCATCTACACGACCTTGTCCATCACGTTGGTTGCTATGAACAGGGCAACGTGGACGGTTTACTGGAATTTGACGATAGTTCACACCTAAACGATAACGTTGCGCATCTGCATAGTTGAATAAACGAGCTTGTAACATTTTATCTGGGCTTGCACCGATACCTGGAACTAAATTGCTTGGTGCAAATGCAGATTGCTCTACGTCAGCAAAGAAGTTTTCAGGATTACGGTTAAGCTCAAACTCTCCTACCTCAATTAACGGATAATCTTTTTTCGGCCACACTTTAGTTAAATCGAATGGATGATAAGGTACTTTTTCTGCATCCGCTTCAGGCATAATTTGTACATATAATGTCCATTTAGGGAAATCACCGCGTTCGATTGCTTCATATAAATCACGTTGGTGGCTTTCACGATCATTTGCAATGACAGCTGCTGCTTCTGCATCTGTTAAGTTTTTAATACCTTGTTGGGTGCGGAAGTGGAATTTTACCCAGAAACGCTCACCAGCCTCATTCCAAAAACTGTAAGTGTGTGAACCAAATCCATGCATATGGCGATAGCTTGCAGGAATACCACGATCACTCATTACAATAGTTACTTGGTGCAATGCTTCAGGTAATAATGTCCAAAAATCCCAGTTGTTAGTGGCTGAACGCATATTGGTACGTGGATCGCGTTTTACTGCTTTGTTTAAATCTGGGAATTTACGAGGATCACGTAAGAAGAATACCGGTGTGTTGTTACCCACTAAGTCCCAGTTACCTTCTTCAGTATAGAATTTTAAGGCAAAACCACGAATATCACGTTCAGCATCTGCTGCACCACGTTCACCTGCAACAGTGGTAAAGCGTGCGAACATTTCTGTTTTTTTACCTACTTCGCTGAAAATTTTTGCGCGAGTATATTTAGTAATGTCGTGTGTGACAGTAAAGGTACCAAATGCACCGGAGCCTTTAGCGTGCATACGACGCTCAGGAATAACCTCACGTACGAAATCAGCTAATTTTTCATTAAGCCATAAATCTTGAGAAAGTAATGGACCTCGAGGACCGGCAGTCAAACTGTTTTGGTTATCAGCTACCGGTGCGCCATTGCCCATAGTCAAGTTTGTAGTAGATAAATGCGAAAAAGGGCATTTTGAACTCATAGTTAACTCCTTGTATGAATAAATAGAGGGATAAATTTCGTAAATATCATACAAAAAGGTTTTGGCGATTGAAATCTATTAAATTAATCAAAGTAATCTATTGTTGTGGGGTTGATTTGAGTTTTGTGTAAAATTTAATGAAAGACTGTTTTATTCACTTTAAATTACACAAAAATACTATTCTAAATGAAACAATTGCTCCCATTCATACCTAATAATTATTTTATTAGCTATGAACAAAATTTTTAGTATTTAGCTGCTTGAATTAGAATGTCGATAAGTCAGAAAATAGTAAGAGAGGGCTGAAATAACCACGCAAGCTGTCATTGTATAGAGCATTGGCGCAGCGGTTTCCATTTTAAAACTCGCCACAAGGGAACCCATTACAGCACCGACACCAAAACGTACACTTCCCATTAATGAATTGGCAGTGCCAGCCATGGTTGGGAATTTCTCTAAAATGGAGGCTGTGGCATTGGACGATATGAGCGGGTTTTGTCCAACAAAAAAGGCTACACCAATAGCCATTGGCCAAAAACCGAAATCAAAAAGTGCGGTTAAAAATAACCAAATTCCTGATATAAATTGTACCGCAATACCAATTCGTAACATGGTTTCCGCACCTAATTTCAATACAAATTTCCCATTGAGATAGGAGGCTGTTGTCATGATGGCAATATTGATCATAAAGAAATAACCGAATTCATCAACAGGGATGCCATAAATACCGATATAGACTATAGACCCGGCAGTGACGAAAGCAAATAAACCACCAAAACCAAAAGAAGCCGCTGCCATATAACCTAATACTTCTTTTTGTTTTGAAAGCAGCATAAAGTTACGGGCAATGATATTTAGGCGAAGTGGAATACGATTTTCTTGTTTATGGGTTTCAGGAATAATGAAAAAAACGAGTAATGCCGCAAGAAATCCCATCGCACCAATCACATAAAAAATCATGTGCCAATGAAAGAATTTCACAATATATCCACCGATAACGGGGGCAACAAGTGGTGCAATCATAAAGACAAGTGTGATAGTGGACATGACTCGAGAGAGCAGATCCTTGCTAAATAAATCACGTAATAACGCCCCAGAAAGTACGACAGGGGCAGCACCAAAGAAACCTTGAATGAAACGCAGAGCAGTGAAACTACCAATAGAATGGATACTGGTTAAAATAATAGCGGTGATAGCACCAATAATGACACCTAATAGAATAATTGGTTTACGACCAAAACTATCGCCAAATGGCCCCCAGAATAATTGTCCTGCCGCCATACCGTAAGCAAAAAATGTCAACGTGTGCTGTACTTGTTCGGAGTCGATATTTAAGTCTTCGGCAATATTTAAAAAGGACGGAATATACATATCCACGCCCAAAGGCGGTAGCATCGAGAGGATGCCGAGCGTGGCGATAAAAATAAAGGTAGGTTTAATATTTTGGCTCATATTATTTCACTAAATTGTCGATTTCTTCCTGAGTGAGTGGACGAAATTCGCCTTCTTCTAAGCTTTCATCTAATTCAACGTTGCCAATTCTCCAACGATGTAGCCCAACGACTTTATTACCCAGTGCGGCAAACATTCGTTTCACCTGATGATAGCGCCCTTCAGAGATAGTCAGATTCACGTTGTAATCATCTAATACCTCTAATTTGGCTGGTTTAGTCGGTTCTTTTTCGCCACGTAACAGAATGCCTTCTTCACAGGCTGAAGCATAATGGTTTTCAACCGGATCGGCTAAGGTCACTAAATAGGTTTTTTCGCATTGATGCTTTGGTGAAGTAATACGATGTGACCATTGCCCATCATCCGTTAATAGCACGAGGCCAGTGGTATCCACATCTAATCGTCCAGCACTGTGTAACTTGCCTGAAAGAGGTGGTTCAAAGAATTGATAAATAGTAGGATAGTCACCATCATCATGAGAGCAAACATAGCCCTGAGGCTTATGCAACATAAAATATTGGCCTTCTTCTACCCAAGGCAACAATTCATCTTCAAAATAAATCTCATCTTCTTGGCTAACTTTGGTCGCCCCATTTTTCACAATTTCATCATTAATTTTGACCGCACTTTGGCGAATGGCCTTGGTGGCTTGTGAACGGGTTAAGCCTGTATTCTCGGCAATAAATTTATCTAGTCGCATCGTAAACTCTTATTTTTGATTGAACCAGCTGACGTAATCAAACTGATCGTAATATTTTTCACCATTCCAACCGGAAAAAGTAAATAAATCGCCCACTTCGCCTTCGTTTTCAAAGCCTTTAATGTAGAAAGCGGATTTTAATTCGGGATATGGCTTATGGGTAAAGACGACTTTGTTTGGATAAGGCAAGTTATCGAAGGCTTGCAAATCCTCATATTTTGCACCTTTTCCACCATCTTTATCTGTCATCATTATAAATAAGTTATCGAAATCTAAACGCTGTGAGCGCGCATCCCATTTTTCCTGAGCTTCTTGTTCGGAGTGGTAGTGCATAAAGTGCACTTTAAGATCACCTAATAGGCCAACTGGATACGGTTTTTCTGTTTGTATAAATTGAAGCGGTTGTGCTTGATAGAATGTGATATTTTGTAGATATCGAACAAAATCGCTTGGGTCTAAATAAAGGTTAACAAACGGAGAATTAAAAGGCTGATTGAGATCGTGCAAAATAAATGCACCAACACAGTTTGCAGAAATCACTGACATGCCTTGGTTGGTTAACCGTTGTTGAAAGGTTTTGTTAATCGCTTTCCGTTGTAATTTATTGATGGCACTTCTAAATTTAGAAAACAAACTCATTATTTACATCCTGCATGTTTTTTGCGACATAGTAACGTTTTTGGTTCGAAATGTGAAGAAAAGACAAAAAGTGCGGTCGATTTCACTCATATTTTTGTAATAAATTTGTAAAATTTTTGCGGTATGTCACAAAATTCTCTTAAAAAGAGAGTATAATGGCGCAAATTTTATTTAACCTAAGTGAAAATGGAGTATATTTATATGAGCGAACAATTGCGCCAAGCTGCATTAGATTTTCATGAATTCCCAATTCCAGGAAAAATTGCTGTCACCCCAACCAAATCGTTAGAAACCCAACATGATTTAGCCCTTGCTTATTCTCCAGGTGTTGCAGAGCCTTGTCTCGAAATTGAAAAAGATCCTTCAGCTGCAAGTCGTTATACTGCACGTGCTAATTTAGTGGCTGTGATTTCAAATGGTACTGCTGTATTAGGTTTAGGAAATATTGGGGCACTTGCCTCCAAACCTGTTATGGAAGGGAAGGGGGTATTGTTCAAAAAATTTGCCGGTATCAATGTATTCGACATTGAAATCAATGAGCATGATCCAGATAAGTTAATCGATATTATCGCTTCATTAGAACCTACTTTTGGTGGGATTAACCTTGAAGATATCAAAGCACCGGAATGTTTCCACATTGAAAAAGCATTGCGTGAACGAATGGGAATTCCGGTATTCCATGATGACCAACATGGTACTGCCATTATCGTCGGTGCAGCAGCATTAAACGGTTTAGAAATTATTGGTAAAAATATTGCAGATGTTCGCTTAGTAGTAAATGGCGCAGGTGCTTCAGCTATTGCTTGTACTAACTTGCTTCGTGCATTAGGTTTCAAAAAAGAAAATATCACCATGTGTGACTCTAAAGGTGTGATTTTCAAAGGCCGTGGCGATAACATGGATGAAACCAAACAATTCTACGCGATTGAAGATAATGGTTGGCGCACATTAGCTGATGCCGTTAAGGGAGCCGATGTGTTCTTAGGTTGTTCTAAAGCGGGTGCGTTAAAACCTGAAATGGTGAAAACCATGGCAGAAAATCCATTAATTCTTGCATTAGCTAACCCTGTGCCTGAAATTACCCCAGATGAAGCGAAAGCAGTACGTCCGGATGCGATTGTTTGTACTGGTCGTTCAGACTTTCCAAACCAAGTTAATAACGTACTTTGTTTCCCATTCTTATTCCGTGGCGCTTTAGATGTAGGTGCAACAGCGATTAATGAAGAAATGAAATTAGCGGCTTCTCATGCCATTGCGAGTCTTGCGAAAGAACCGGTTCCATTAGAAATTATTGCTAATTATGGTGCGTTATCATTTGGGCCGGATTATGTAATTCCGACTCCGTTCGATCCTCGTTTATTATTTACAGTGTCTTCTGCTGTAGCGAAAAAAGCAATGGAAACAGGTGTGGCAACCCATCCAATTACCGATTGGGCAGCTTATGAAAAACAATTAAAAGCATTAGTTGCAGCTTAATCCTTCTCTTTCAAAGTGCGGTCAAAAATGATGATGTTTTTAACCGCACTTTGTGTTTTTTTATCTGTCTATGGAAAGAATGGCACATTAATGTGCTTTAAATTAATCAACGGGTAGTGATTCCCTTAGGACTTATGAGTGTCAAAATGAAACAAACACGTTCTCCTTTATATCCGATTTTTCTCTTCGTCATCATTAATCTGATTATTTTCACCTTGTCTCGTCTTGGGCTTGCGATTTGGCAGGCAGACCGCGTCTCTGCGGTAGCGGGCTGGGGGCAATTATTCTTACAAGGCTTGCGTATGGATATCGTGGCTTTGTGTTATCTATTTGGTGTGCCAGCATTATTTACGGTGTTATTTCATAATAGCCGTATTTGGAAAATGATTTTACGTATCTGGCTTACCCTTGGTAGTGTGTTTATTCTGTTTATGGAACTCGCGACACCGGCATTTATCGAAACCTATGATTTCCGTCCAAACCGTCTGTTTATCGAATATTTAATTTATCCGAAAGAAGTCTTTTCAATGTTGATGGAAGGCCATTTAACTGCGGTCATTTTTAGCCTTATTTTTACCGTTGTTGCATTCGTTTGCTATTGGAAACTGTCTGGTTATGCGGTGAAAAATTTACGCCCAATGAGCTGGAAATTACGTCCTGTTGTAGCCTTGCTTGTGGTTGCAGTTGCTTTTTTAGGTGCACGTTCTAGTTTCCAACACCGTGGTGTCAACCCTGCAATGGTGGCTTTTTCTTCCGATGGGTTAGTCAATTCACTTGTGTTGAATTCGGGTTACTCCGTTCTTTATGCCGCCCAACAATTTAAAGATGAAGGTGCATCTTCTGAAGCCTATGGCAAAATGGACACCGATGAAATGTTGCGTATTGTTAAAGCAAGCCGTGGCCGTCCTGAAAGTGATTATATTTCAGATAAGATTCCAACCTTAACGAAAAACCAAGCCACTTACCAAGGTAAACCGAAAAATATTGTCATTATTTTGGAAGAAAGTTTTGGCGCGCAATTTGTTGGTACATTAGGCGGAAAACCACTTTCACCTGAATTTGATAAATTAGCCAACCGTGTGCGTGAATTAGCGTTCTTGAATAAAGGATTAAAATTAACGATTACGGATTTCCGACCAGAAGAGCCAGTGAAAAAATCTTTCTGCTACGAAGGCGGGATTAAGAGCTATGTCGAACACTTAAATAAATCAAAACAAGTGTTATTCGAAGAGCCAATTTACGTTGAAGGAGAACAAGATGGCATTCAAGTAGAAGTGGCTATGCAATACACTTCTGGTTACCATACAAACCTTCTCAGCTTCACGAATAATATCCACACTTATGAAGGTGGTACTCACGAATCAGGGATGAAGACGGCCTTAACACGTGTGATTAACGATTACGCACGTCGTCAAAAATTGATGAAAGAAAACGAAGAAAAACTAAGCGGTGAAGATGTCCGTGAAGGGTTAACAGCCGTTGTTTCTATCAAACATCCTGATCCACAATTCGAAGGACAAACAAAAACGAAATTAGGAAACTCTGAAGCACGTACGATTACAGACCGTCTGTTTGCGACGCACTTCGATAAATTCTTAATGGAAAACCCTCAAGTCGCACGTAAGATTGTTGAAAAAGGGATTTTAGCTTCGAAAGCACGTCTTGCGGCAAAACGTGCCCGTGAAGTGACTCGTAAGAAATCTGGTTTAGAAATTTCAAACTTACCAGGTAAATTAGCAGACTGCTCAAGCAATGACCCAACGATTTCTGAATTATTCATCGTCGAAGGGGACTCTGCGGGTGGTTCAGCAAAACAAGGACGTTCACGTCATTTCCAAGCGATTTTACCAATCCGCGGGAAAATTTTGAACGTTGAAAAAGCAACACTCGATAAAATTTTAGCCAACGAAGAAATTCGTTCGCTCTTTACAGCGATGGGAACTGGTTTTGGTGGAGATTTTGATTTATCGAAAGCTCGTTACCAAAAATTAGTCATCATGACCGATGCCGATGTCGATGGAAGTCACATCCGTACATTGCTCATTACTCTTTTCTATCGTTATATGCGCCCTGCAGTGGAAGCTGGATATATTTACATCGCGCAACCACCTCTTTACAAATTGAAACAAGGGAAAAATGAATACTACATTCAAAATGATAAAGAGCTTGAAGCTAAACTAAAAGAATTACCAGCACATCCAAAACCACAATTATCACGATACAAAGGTCTTGGGGAAATGGATGCGGAACAATTATGGGAAACAACCATGAACCCTGAAAACCGTTCAATGTTACAAGTATCTGTGGAAGATGCTGCAGAAGCGGATCAAATTTTAGATATCTTGATGGGCGACCGTGTAGAACCACGTCGTGAATTCATTGAAAGCAATGCGAAATACATCAATATGGAAGATTTAGATATCTAATCTAGTAAACGAATTTGAAGAGAAGAATAGAAAAGGAGACGAATTATGTCTGAAGAAGTGAAACACTTTGAAGAAACTTTTGAATCAACTGATTTAGTGCATACCATGCGTAAATCATTTCTAGAGTATTCGATGAGTGTTATTGTATCGCGTGCCCTACCAGATGTACGCGATGGATTAAAACCAGTACACCGTCGTATTTTATATGGAATGAGTGAACTTGGAGTGACACCGGACAAACCGCATAAAAAATCTGCGCGTATTGTCGGGGACGTAATGGGTAAATATCACCCACACGGTGACTCTGCAATTTACGATGCCATGGTTCGTATGGCACAAGATTTCTCATACCGTTACCCATTAATCGATGGACACGGTAACTTTGGTTCTGTCGATGGAGACGGCGCCGCTGCGATGCGTTATACAGAGGCTCGTATGAGTAAAATTGCTCTTGAAATGCTTCGCGATATTAACAAAGATACGATTAATTTCCGTGATAACTACGATTCAACAGAACGTGAACCGGAAGTATTACCAGCACGTATTCCAAACTTATTAGTCAACGGTGCAACAGGGATTGCCGTAGGGATGGCAACCAATATTCCACCACATAACTTGGCGGAAGTCATCTCTGCTCTTCACTTATTAATGAAAAACCCTGATGTTACAACTACTGAATTAATGGAAGTTCTTCCTGGGCCAGACTTCCCTACTGGAGGACTTGTCTTAGGTAAATCTGGAATTCGTCGTGCGTACGAAACAGGACGCGGATCGATTACGGTTCGTGGACGCGTACAAATCGAAGAATTGAAAAACGGAAAAGAGCGCATCATCATCACTGAATTACCATATATGGTAAATAAAGCGCGTTTAGTAGAACGTATTGCACAATTACACCACGAGAAGAAAATCGAAGGAATCACTTACTTAAACGATGAATCTGACCGTGTAGGTATGCGTGTTGTGATTGAAGTACGTCGTGATGTTTCAGCTTCCGTTGTATTAAACAATTTATACAAATTAACACCATTACAATCAAACTTCGGATTCAATATGCTTGCGATTGTCAATCAAGAGCCAAAAGTATTGAGCTTAAAAGAAATTTTACGCCATTACTTAGATCACCAAGAAGAAGTCGTTCGTCGTCGTAGCTTATTCGATAAGAAGAAAGCGGAAGACCGTGCTCATATTTTAGAAGGGTTACAAATCGCCTTAGACCATATCGATGCGATTGTGGCCATCTTAAGAAGTTCAGCAAGTGGAGATATCGCCAAAGACCGCTTCATGAATGAATACGGCTTAAGCGATAAACAAGCACAAGCAATCCTTGATATGCGTATGGTTCGTTTAACAGGATTAGAACGCGAGAAAATCGATGCAGAATACAACGAATTACAAGCAACCATCCAATACTTAGAAAAAGTATTAGCGAGCGAAGAACTTCGTTACGAAATCATCGAACAAGAGCTTCTTGAAATCCAACAACGTTTCGACAATCCTCGTCGTACAGAATTATTAGTCGGAGAAGCATTAAGCCTTGAAGATGAAGATTTAATCGAACAAGAAGATGTCGTGATTACATTAACGAAGAATGGATATATCAAACGTCTTGCCAACACTGAATTCAAGGCACAACGCCGTGGAGGACGTGGGGTTCAAGGAATGAGCGTCCATGATGATGACTACGTGGAAAACATGATTTCATGTTCAACACATGATTCACTCCTCTTCTTTACGAATACAGGGAAAGTTTACCAAGCAAAAGGGTATGAAATTCCTGAATATAGCCGTACAGCAAAAGGATTACCAGTTATCAACTTATTAAACATTGATTCAGCTGAGAAAATCCAAGCGATTATCAGTGTTCCTGAATCAGATGAATCAGAACGTTACTTGTTCTTCACAACATTACGTGGAATAGTCAAACGTGTCCGTCTATCAGAATTCAAGAATATCCGTACAAATGGTCTACGTGCCATCCAATTACGCGAAGATGATGAATTGATTCGTGTAGTGGTTACAAGCGGAAATGATGGCATCATCCTTGGAACTTATCATGGTAACGCCGTAAGCTTCCATGAAGATAAAGTTCGTGCGATGGGTCGTACCGCTTCAGGTGTTCGTGGGGTTTCTCTACGTGAGGGTGACTATGTGATTGGAATGGATATTTTAACTCCTGATAATGAAGTATTAGTCGTGAGTGAAAAAGGATACGGAAAACGTACGGCTGCGAGTGAATACGCATTGAAAGGCCGTGGTGGTAAAGGAGTTCGTACACTTCGGATTACCGAGAAAAACGGACCACTTGTCTGCTTACGTACGGTAACTGGAGATGAAGACTTACTTATCATGACGAATAAAGGGGTTATCATCAGATTCCATGCCGAAGACGTGTCTCAAACAGGCCGTGGCGCACTTGGAGTTCGTATGATGCGTCTCGATCAAGATGCGATTGTAAGTTCATTAGCGATTGTAGACCGCGAAGAAGAAACAACAGAAGAGGTGACTGAGGCAACTGCTGAAACAGCTGCAACAGAAACACCAACTGCATCTCTTTCAGAAGACCAAATCAAAGGCAATATGAAAGATTTTGCGCAACAATTAGTGGATGAAGAAAACGAATAGTTAGTAAGCAAAAAGCCATCAAATGATGGCTTTTTGTGTTCTGTTTTTCTTTATGGTGCTAAAAAGAGTATCAAAAGCACTCATTAAGATTACGAAGAATCATACGGATTCGTAGTAATCGAATGTAAAGCTTTTTAGCAAAAAAGTTCTCTTTCAAGGCAAGAAAATGTCTTTTTTTATGCGGATTCTAGTTATATAATAGGGATATACAGGGGCATAAGGAGGAATTTGCATGATTGAATTTAAAAATGTTTCAAAAGTATATGGACAAACAGTCGCTTTAGATGGACTCAATTTAACGATTGAAAGTGGAAAAATCATCGGACTGATTGGACATAATGGTGCAGGAAAATCAACAACCATTAAATCCTTAGTAAGTGTTATCAATCCAACAAGCGGAGAATTGTTGTGGACGGACAAGAACTTTCAGCTAATCGACTTGCGATTAAAGAAAAAATTGGCTATGTGGCCGATAGTCCAGACCTATTTCTACGCTTAACCGCCAATGAATTCTGGGAATTAGTCGCTTCTTCTTATGGCATGACTCTAGACGAAGTAGAAAGTCGTCTTGCTTATTTATTAGATTTATTTGATTTTGAAGGACATCGTTATGAAGTGATTGATTCATTCTCACATGGGATGCGTCAAAAGGTATTCGTTATCGGGGCGCTTTTATCAGACCCTGAAATTTGGGTACTCGATGAACCAATGACGGGTCTTGACCCACAAGCTTCTTACGACTTGAAGAAATTAATGCGCGAACATGCCGATAAAGGCAATACTGTTCTTTTCTCTACTCACGTACTCGAAGTAGCAGAACAACTTTGCGATAAAATTGCGATTTTGAAAAAAGGAAAACTACTCTTCTATGGTACGATTCAAGAGTTGAAAGGACAACAACCAGAAAGTACTTTGGAAGAAATTTACTTATCAATTGCCGGCAAACAAGAAGGAGTGGATTCACATGCGGTTTAATCGAATTCTGACGCTGGTGAAGACCAATTTAATCTTTGCGACACAACCGGCACAATTGCAAAATTATCGAAAGAAACAAGCGAAAAACCCATCGAAACCGGTGAATGTTGCGATGAGAACGTTGATTCAACAATTACTGTTTGCGGTGATGTTTGGAACTTTATTTGGAATTCCAGGAGCAATTTCGGGACGTTCATACCCTCCACTTCAATTTGCGAGTACGGTCTTCTTATTCTTGATGATTTTAATTTCGCAAGCTTTACCAGCTGTTTACAATGTCTTTTATGAAAGTAAAGACTTTGAATCGTATTTGCCTTATGCATTTACGGAATTAGAAGTCGTTCTTGGAAAGAGCTTTTCAGTTGTAGTGGCTACACTGCAAGGATTTCTTCCAATCGTGATGTTATTTGGAATACACGTGTA
>ERZ773079.1913-NODE-1913-length-12026-cov-10.448751_pt1 | contig 12026 bp, 8 predicted proteins | sample MGYA00511355_ERZ773079 | MGnify/ENA primary metagenome ERZ773079 (study PRJEB29015, sample SAMEA2737979) | human oral metagenome | biome: human oral; feature: human-associated habitat; material: dental | place: China | collected 2117 ... | reverse complement strand
AGTTCCAGCCGCGCTGCAGGTGGCGCAGCAGGCTGTGCGACTTGTACTGCGTGAGCACGCCGATGCGGCGCAGGCCCGAGTTCATGCAGTTCGACAGGACGAAGTCGATGATGCGGAAGTGTCCGCCAAAATAGACGGCCGGCTTGCAGCGGGTATCGGTGAGCTGCTTCAGGCGGCTTCCCCGTCCTCCGGCAAGAATGAGCGCCATGGCGCGCTTGGGCAGCCGGCGTTCCAGATCGATGCGTGCGTTATTGTCCATGAGTCCCTCCTATGTGTTGTTCAAGGAAGCACTGACACGAACTTGCGCCAGCCACCCGACACGGACGGACCTCGTGGCAGGCAGATGGTGCCCGGAAGGCACCCCGACTGCCAGGGGGCGGCTCTGCCGGGCAGCCACGCCTTCACCGTGTTCTCCCGCCAGCGACGAATCCCGGGCCTGGGAAAACTCATCGAAGCCGTGGGGGACCCGTCCGGAGATGACACTGCGCCCGTGCCCGAAGGCCTGAACCAGAACCCTGCCGTTATTGTCCCCGCCCGGCAGCGCAGAAAAACAGGGAGACGGCACCCACAGCCCGAGGGCTGGCGTGGCGGCGACGTCGATGTTCCGTGCTGCCTTGTATCGATTATCCCCCTACTGGCAGAGAAACGCACGCAATCCCGGGTAGCGTGCAGACAAAGTATTCCCGTTCCCGACAGTGCGGGTCAGAAACATCAGCTGCCGGCGGGCAACGGCATCATGCGTGAATCTCGCAGCACCTGATCGATGGTGCGCCGGGGCAGTGCACGGCGTGCGATGTTGCGCACCATCCGGACGGAACGCCCGCCCTCCCGGCGCTGTTCCGGCGGTGCAATCGCCACCGGCGGACGCTCTTCCAGCATGACTTCCTGGCGCCACGGCGAACTGATGTCCACCAGCGTGCCATCCGGGTCACGGGTAAGGAAGCGCCGCTGACCATAGAACTCGTCACGCGGCGGCTGCACGATGGGCAGACCACGCACCACGGCGCGGGCGTGGATGTCGTCCACGTTGTCCACCACGAAGGTGAGGTACATGCCGACCGGCACGGCGCGCCAGTCGGCCGGCAGCAGCGGATGGTCGCGCTGGATGATGCCCAGCTCCAGGCCCGGATTGGTGGGCGAGTGGAGCCGGATGTACCAGTCGGATTCGAAGGCCACCTCCATGCCCAGCAGGTCGGCATAGAAATCCCTGCTTTCCTGCAGCCTGTCGCTGCTGATGTTGCTGAGCAGTCGTCTCACGCTCATGAGGTGTCCTCCTCCAGTCAATTCCTCATACTAACGGCCTGTCGTCGCCTTTCGCCGACAGCCCCCGCCCGGCGGTATCCCTCAGCCGGCCGGCGGCCCGCCTTTCGGCTAGACTGTGGCGTGCCGGCCATGGCCTGCCCGGCACGCCCACATTCCCGGCCCACTCCGGGCACGGGACCGGATCCTGACGCCGCCAGGGCCACTCTTTTGCCCTGTTCGCCCGGCGCTCCTCTGCCGCCTCTTCGCATGTCCCATTCATCACCCCCTTCCGGCTGCCCCTTCCATGCCGCCCAGAACCGCGCGACCGCAACGGACAGCCCCCGGCCTGCCAACGGCACGCCGGCAGCGGGCGTCGTTCCCGACCCGGCGACCGTCCTTGCCGCCACCCGCCTCTGGGTGGAGAAGGCTGTCGTGGGCCTGAACCTGTGCCCCTTCGCCAACGCCGTGCTGAAGAAGGAGCGGCTGCACATCCAGGTCAGCGAGGCCACCGAACCGCTGGCGCTGCTGGAAGATCTGCGGACTGAACTGAAGCGCCTGCTGGACGCCCCGGAAACCGAGATCGAGACCAGCCTGCTGGTGTGCCCCCGCATGCTGGCCGACTTCCTGGAATTCAACGACTTCCTGGACATGGCCGAAGCCCTGCTGACCGAGCTGGACCTGAACGGCACGGTGCAGATCGCCAGCTTCCATCCCCACTACCAGTTTGCGGGCACGGCCGTCGACGACATCGAGAACGCCACCAACCAGTCGCCCTGGCCCACGCTGCACCTGCTGCGCGAGACCAGCATCGACCGCGCCGTGGCCGCCTGGGGCGAGGACACCGACCGCATCTTCGAGAACAACATCGCCCGCCTGCAGGCGCTGGGCCCCGAAGGCTGGCGCCGGCTGAGCCGCCAGTGGCAGGCCCCGGGGCTGGAAAGCCCCGATGAAAAGCCCTTCTCCGTCGGCTAACATTCAGCATTGTGGCGCCTCCGGCACGGATTCCATGTTTCGGCCGGTACCCGGCCTGCAACAATGCCCGTCAAAGAACAAGGACTCTTACATAATGGATCGTCGCTCCGCCCTGAAGGCCAGCGTCGCCGCCGGCGTCGCTGCCGGCAGTGCCACCCTGGCCGCCCCCGCCATCTCGCAAGGCCGCAAGCAATGGCGGATGGTCACCTGCTGGCCCAAGAACTTCCCCGGCATCGGGACCAGTGCCGAGAGCCTGGCCCGACGCATCACCGAGATGTCCGGTGGCAAGCTCACCGTCAAGGTCTATGCTGCCGGCGAGATGGTGCCGGCCCTGCAGGCGCTGGATGCCGTCATCGAAGGCACGGCCGAAATGAGCCACGGCGCCGCCTATTACTGGATGAACAAGAGCCCGGCCCTGGCCTTCTTCACCGGCGTGCCCTACGGCATGACGGCCTCCGAGATGTCGGCCTGGGTCAACGTCATGGGCGCCCAGGCACTGTGGGACGAAGTCTATGACCAGTTCGGCGTGCAGGGCTTCCTGGCCGGCAACACCAGCGTGCAGGCCGGCGGCTGGTTCCGCAAGGAACTCAAGTCCGTGGCCGACGTGAAGGGCCTGCGCATGCGTGCGCCCGGCCTGGGCGGCCAGGTCTGGCAGAAGATGGGCGTGTCGGTGATGAACCTGGCCGCCGGCGACATCTTCCAGGCCATGCAGACCGGCACGCTGGATGCCGCCGAGTTCGTCGGTCCCTACAACGACCTGGCGCTGGGCCTCTATCAGATCACCAAGAACTACTACATCCCCAGCTTCACCGAGCCGGCCCAGGCCCCCGAGCTGGTCGTGAGCAAGGAAAAGTTCCAGGCCCTGTCCAAGGACCTGCAGGAGATCGTCCGTGCCGCCTGCCAGGCCGAGTACGACAGCATGTACGCCACCTATGCCGCCAACGACCCGCGCGCGCTCGACACGCTCGTGAGCAAGCATGGCGTCAAGGTCCAGCGCTTCCCCAACGAGATCTTCGAGAAGGGCGGCCAGTATGCCCGCGAGCTGATCCTGGAAATGCGTGAAAGCAAGGACCCGCTCACCAAGAAGACGGCCGAACACTTCATCACCTCGTTCAACCTGCTTCGCCAGAAGACCGAGGGGACCGATCAGCCGTTCATCGAGGCCCGCACCAAGTACTTCAGCCTGAAGTGACACGGGCCCACCCCGAGGCGCCGGCCGGCATCCATCCGGTCGGCGCCTGTGCGTTCCGGGCTGCCCTCACGCAGCCCCGCCGGCAGCGACACTCTCCGCACCGGTATCATTCCACCGGCCCGGTCGTCTGACGACCGGCCGGCGCAGCCTCATCGCGTCGCCCTGCCCGACCTGTGGCGGGGCTGCCGCCCTCTTCCTCCTATCTTCACGTCTTTCCTCCAGGACAGCTCCCATGCGGGCTCTCGCAAGCTATACGATCTTCATCAGCGCCATCAACCGGCTGGTGGGCCAGGTGTTCTCCTGGCTCTCCCTGGGCATCGTGCTGGTCTGCTTCACCGTCGTGGTGGAGCGCTACCTCTTCTCCACCTCGCAGATCTGGATGCAGGATCTGTACGTCTGGCTGAGCGGCGCCATGTTCATGGCCCTCAGCGCCTATGCCCTGATGCGTGACGAGCACGTGCGTGTCGACATCTTCTATCGCCGTGTCTCCAACCGCCAGAAGGCCTGGCACGACCTGTTTGGCGTGCTGACCTGCCTGCTGCCCTTCTGCCTGCTGGTCTGGACCTATGCCCTGCCTTATGTGCAGCGCGCCTGGCGTCTGCACGAGGGCTCGCCCAACACCGGCGGCATGCCGGGCTTCTACATCCTGAAGACCTTCATCCTGGTCTTCGTGGTGCTGACCGCACTGCAGGGCCTGGCCATGCTGTGCCGCAGCATCCTCACGCTGGCCGGCCGCGACGCCCTGCTGCCTGCCCACCTGCGCTACCAGACCCACGATCACGCCCACCAGGAGGCTGCATGATGGAAATGGATCCGATCCTGCTGGGCGAGATCCTCGCTGGCACCCTGTTCTTCGGCATCATCTTCGTGCTGGCACTGGGGTTCCCGGTTGCCTACACGCTGGCCGGCACCTCGCTGATGATCGCCGCCATCGGCTGGTACTTCGAAGTCTTCGACTTCTCCAACTTCGGCGCCCTCGCCTCCCGCTATGTGGGCTTCATGTCCAGCGAGGTGCTGGTGGCCGTGCCACTCTTCATCTTCATGGGCGTGCTGCTCGAACGGTCGGGCATTGCCGAGGCGCTGCTCACCACCATGGGGCGGCTCTTCGGCAACGTCCGGGGTGGCCTGGGCTTCTCGGTCATCATCGTGGGCGCGCTGCTGGCCGCCTCCACCGGCGTGGTGGGCGCCACCGTCGTCACCATGGGCCTCATCAGCCTGCCCGCCATGCTGCGTGCCGGCTATGACCCCAAGCTGGGGGCCGGCGTGATTGCGGCCTCCGGCACGCTGGGCCAGATCATCCCGCCGTCCACCATCCTCATCTTCATGGGCGACATGCTCTCGGGCATCAACGCCCAGGTGCAGATGTCCAAGGGCAACTTCGCCCCCACCCCGGTCTCGGTGGGTGACCTGTTCGTCGGCGCCATCCTGCCCAGCGCGGTACTGGTGGGGCTGTACATGCTCTACATGGCCGGCAAGGCCGTCTTCGACCCCAAGTCCTGTCCCGCCACGCCCTTCCAGCGCGAAGAAGGCGGCCACGGTCTGGGCCGCGAGATCGTCACCGCCCTGCTGCCGCCCCTGGCGCTGATCCTGGCCGTTCTGGGTTCCATCCTGGGCGGCATCGCCACCCCCACCGAGGCCGCCTCGGTAGGTTCGGTCGGCGCGCTGCTGCTCATCGCCATCAAGGGCCGCTTCAGCCTGCGCATGCTGCAGCAGGCCTGCCTGTCCACGGCCACCATCACCTCCATGGTGTTCACCCTGCTGCTGGGTGCGGCGGTCTTTTCCATCGTCTTCCGCATCCTGGGCGGCGAGGATCTGGTCCACGCCCTGCTCTCCAACCTGCCGGGCGGCACGATGGGCGCCCTCATCAGCGTCATGCTGGTGATGTTCCTGCTGGGCTTCGTGCTTGACACCTTCGAGGTGATCTTCATCATCATCCCGATCACCGCGCCGGTGCTGCTGGGCATGGATGTCGATCCGGTCTGGCTGGGCGTGCTGGTGGGCATCAACCTGCAGACCAGCTTCATGACGCCCCCGTTCGGCTTCTCGCTGATCTACCTGCGCGGCGTGGCACCGGCCAGCGTCACCACGGGGATGATCTATCGGGGTGCAGTCCCCTTCGTGGCACTGCAGCTCATCGGCCTGGGGATCGTCATGGCCTTCCCCGAGCTGAGCACCTGGCTTCCTGCGCAAGTGTTCCGTAACGGCGGCTGACCCGGTATCCGCACCTGTGCCCTTTCTGCTACCCTTTGCGGGCTGGGCACGACTACCTGTACCGTATGACTGATTCACTGCGAACCCGCCTGTCCGCCATCGAACCCGCCATGCTGCGCGGGATCGCCCGCGGCCTGGAAAAAGAAAGCCTGCGTGCCACGGCCGATGGCAACCTGTCCATGCGTCCGCACCCGCGGGCGCTGGGCGCACCGCTCACGCACCCGCGCATCACCACCGACTTCAGCGAATCCCAGGTGGAGCTGATCACCGGCGTGCACGAGGACATCGAGGCCTGCCTGGCCGAGCTGACCGAGATCCACCAGATCACGCTGGCCGACATCGACGGCGAGTCGCTGTGGTGCACCAGCATGCCCTGCCCGCTGCCCGCCGACGACCAGATTCCCATCGGGCAGTACGGCAGCTCCTTCGTCGGCCGCACCAAGACCATCTACCGCGTCGGCCTGAAGCATCGCTACGGCAGCCGGATGCAGACCATCTCCGGGCTGCACTACAACTTCTCCATCCCCCAGACCCTGTGGCCGCTGCTGCAGCAGATGCCCGGTCTGAGGCTCGACGAGAACCCCAAGCGCGCCCGCAGCCAGGGCTACTTCGGGCTCATCCGCAACTTCCGGCAGCACTCGTGGCTGCTGCTGCTGCTCTTCGGGGCCTCGCCCCTGGTGCAGCGCAGCTTCGCCGTGGGCATGCCGCACATCCTCAAGCGCTTCGGCCGGGATGCCCTGGGCCTGCCGCATGCCACCTCGCTGCGCATGGGCCCGCTGGGCTACCAGAGCGACGCCCAGTCGCGCATCGGCGCCAGCTACAACTGCCTCAAGAGCTACGCCGAGTCGCTCTATGACGCGCTCACCCAGCCCTATCCCGCCTACGAGAAGATGGGCATCCTCTACGAAGGCGAGTACCGGCAGCTTTCCACGTCGCTGCTGCAGATCGAGAACGAGTTCTACGGCACCATCCGTCCCAAGCAGCCCATCCGTCCGAAGGAACGGCCGCTGGCCGCGCTGGCTGCCCGGGGCGTGGAGTATGTCGAAGTGCGGCTGATGGACCTGGATCCCTTCAGCCCCATCGGCATCACGGCCGAGACCATCCGCTTCCTCGACATCTTCCTGCTGTACTGCCTGCTGTCCGACAGCCCGCCCGACAGCCCGAAGATCACGGCCGCCCAGGCCGCCAACCGGCACGCCGTGGCCCAGCGCGGTCGCGAACCCGGGCTGGCGCTGCAGCAGGGTGATGGCAGCCTGCGTCCGCTGCAGGACTGGGGCCAGGAGCTGCTGAAGGACCTTCAGCCGGTCGCCGAGCGCCTGGACGAAGCCTTCCCCGAGCACGGCGGTGCCTATGCGGCGGCCCTGCAGATGGCCCGTCAGCGGCTGGAATCGCCCGACACCACCCCGTCGGCGCGACTGCTGGCCGAGCTGGCTGCCAACGAGGAGGACTCGCTGACCGCGCTCACCCTGGCCCGTTCGCAGGCCCACCGCCAGCATCTGCTGTCGTTGCCGCTGCCCCCCGACGTGCGCGAGGCCTACACCCGCATGGCGCAGGAATCCTTCATCGAACAGGCCGACATCGAAGCCGCCGACACCGGCGACTACGAGCAATGGCGCCAACAGTACATCACCTCGGTTTTCCCACTGATCAGTGACTGAACACGACGCACAGCAGGTGCTGCTGGTCCGCGCCATTGAGCGCCAGCCGGCTTCTTCCACCTGGACCGACGAAGACCGCCTTCATGCCAGCCAGGAGGCGCTGCGCCAGACCGGCCCCGAGGCCGAGCGCAGCGCTTTCGTCATCGAACGGGCCCGGCTGGCCTGTGAACGGCTCATTGCCCGCAAGCCCGCCCTGGGCGACCTGCTGCACAGCCTGCAATGGCGCGGCTGGTTCACACCCGTGGCGCTGCTGGTGGCCTTGCTGGCCGGCGCGCTGCTCGACTCGGCTGGCGGGGATCGCATCAACATCCTCAACCCGCCGCTGCTGCTGATCATCGCCTGGAACCTGTTCACCTATCTGGTGCTGGCCATTGGCGTCATCCGCGCAAAACTGGGCCGTGGTCGCACAGGGGCTGCCGCCGGCAAGTCCGGAAAGAACGCCCGGCACGCAGCCTCCCAGGACCAGGAACCGACCGGCACCGGCGGCTGGCTGCGCCGCCACGTCATTCGCCTGGCCACCGGGCAGGGCTGGAAGCGCATCGGCCGCTCACGCGAGAGCAGCGTGGCCAGCGCCTTCCGCACCAGCTGGTTCCACGCCGCAGCGCCCCTCTACGGTCAGCGAGCACTCACATTGCTGCACGGCGGTGCCATGATGTTCGCCTTGGGCGCCCTGATCAGCCTCTATCTGCACGGCCTGGTGCTGGAATACCGTGCCGGCTGGGAAAGCACCTTCCTGAACCCGCAGCAGGTCGAGACCCTCACGCACCTGTTCTGGGGACCGGCCAGCCTGGTTAGCGGCATCGCCCTGCCCGACGCCAACGGCCTGGCTGCCATCCGTTTTCCGCAGAATCCCGGCGAGAACGCGGCCCAGTGGATCCACCTGCAGACGCTGACCGTGCTGCTGATCGTGGTCATCCCCCGCCTGCTGCTGGCACTCTGGGCCCGTGAGCAGTCCCGGAAACTGAGCACTCACTTTCCGCTATCGCTCGATGAAAGCTACTTCCGCGACCTGCTTCGTAGCCAGCGCGGCGAAGCCGCCGTCGCTTGGGCGCTGCCCTACAGCTACCACCTGAACGACGCGGCCCAGGCCGGTCTGTCCCGGCTGCTGCAGCAGGCGTTGGGGGGTTCCGTGTCCTTGCGCCTGCAGCCGCCGCTGCCCCTGGGCGGCGAGGACGACCTGCAGCCGCCGCTGCCCGGCCTCGACGGCGCCAGCCTGGCGGCTGCCGTCTATTCGCTGTCGGCCACGCCCGAAGCCGAGAACCACGCCGCCTTCCTGGCCACGCTGGCGCGCCACGTGCCGGCCGGCATGCCGCTGGTGGCCCTGGTCGACGAAAGCGGTTTCCGCGCCCGTTTCGGCGCCGACTCGGACCGGCTGGAAAGCCGTCGCAACGCCTGGCGTCGCATCCTGGCCAGCCGCAGCGATATCCAGCCCCTGTTTGTCGACCTGGCCGCCGAACCCGCGCGTGACGTCCTGGACGGCCTGGACGCCCTCCTGGCTGCCTCAACCCGGACCATGCCCGCCAGCGCCTGATCCACCTCTGCTTTTCTCATCGCCGTGCCCGACGCCGCCAACATCATCTCCCTCAGCCTGGTCTCCCACACCAACGTCGGCAAGACCACCCTTGCCCGCACCCTGCTCTCGCAGAGCGTGGGCGAGGTGCGCGACGAGCCGCACGTCACCGACACCAACGACCGCTTCGAGCTGGCCCAGACCCCGCAGGGCGACCAGCTGGTCCTGTGGGACACCCCTGGTTTCGGCGACAGCGCCCGACTGGCGCGGCGCCTGCTGCAGTCCGACCGCCCCATCGGCTGGTTCGTCAGCCAGGTCTGGGACCGCTTCGCCGACCGCGCCCTGTGGTCCAGCCAGCAGGCCGTGCACAACGTCCGCGAAGAAGCCGACGTGGTGCTGTACCTGGTCAATGCGGCCGAGAACCCCGAGGATGCCGGCTACGTTGAACCCGAGATGAAGATCCTGGCCTGGATCGGCAAGCCCATCATCGTGCTGCTGAACCAGATGGGCCCCCCGGCTGGCCACGAGGCCGAAGAAGCCGAGATTGACCGCTGGCGCTCCTACCTTACCCAGTTCGGCAACGTCCATCAGGTGCTGGCCCTGGATGCCTTTGCCCGCTGCTGGGTCCAGGAAGGCGCCCTGCTGCAGGCCGTCGAGCCGCTGCTGCTGCAGGCCAAGAAGCCCGCCTTCGGTCGGCTCAACCGCCTGTGGCAGAACCAGCGCCGCCAGACCTTCGACCGCTCGATGCACATCCTGGCCACCCGACTGGCCGCCACCGCGCTAGACCGTGAACGCATCCCCAACAGCAGCCTGAAGGACCAGCTGCGCGAGGTGGGCAAGGTGCTGGGTGTCTCGCGGTCGCCGCAGGACGATGCCAAGCAGCAGGCCATGGCCAGGCTGGCCGAGCGCCTCAACACCGCCATCCGCCAGTCCACTGACGAGCTGATCGAAGCCAACGGTCTGGTGGGCCACGCCACCGACGAGGTGCTCAGCCGCATGGCCGATCACTACGACGTGACCGAGAACCTCAATGAAGGCCATGCAGCCGTCGTGGGTGGTCTGGTCACCGGCGCACTGGCGGGCCTGAAAGCCGACCTGCTGGCCGGGGGCCTCACCCTGGGGGGCGGCATGATCGCCGGCGGCGTCCTGGGTGCCCTGGGCGGCGCTGGCCTGGCTCGGGGCTACAACATGGTGCGCGGCATCGACGCCATCACCGTCACCTGGACGGATGCCGTGATGAATCGGCTGATCCAGTCTGCCCTGCTGACCTATCTGGCCGTGGCCCACTACGGCCGGGGCCGGGGTGAATGGGCACAGTCCGAACACCCCGCCCACTGGGAAAAGACGGTCACCGACGTGCTGACACAGCAGCACGATCAGTTCACCCAGTTCTGGCGCAAGCGTCAGAACTATGGCCCGGAAGCCCTGGCCAGCGCCCTGCAGACCGAGCTGACCCTGGCCATGGAGCGGATCCTGATCCGCCTCTACCCCAACGCCCTGTCGATGGCCGCCCTGGGCAGTGGCGCCCGACGCCTGAACATCGCCCTGGCCGCCGATCTGGCCGAAGCCCGGGGGGATCAGCCCCAGCCCTCTCAGCAAGCCGCCGACGAGCCCGAGTACGCCGCCCACCTGCGCGCCGGCTTTGCCGCCGCCCGCGGTCCGGTGTCGCCGCCACGCCCCGCAGCGTCCCCTCGCATTCCATCACACGAGGACGCTCCGGCCACGCCGGAAGGGGATGAGCCCGCCCAGGAACCCGACACCCGCCCTTTTGGCAAAGGCAGGTCCTTGGCCGATGGTTCCGGTAGCCAGCAGGCTGCCGCTGACCGGACGCCCGCCGACGCCCTCCCGCGCCCGGCCCAGGAAGGCCCTGCCACGAACGGGAGTCCGCAGCCTTCATCCCCTGCGGATGCCGCTGCCCCCACCGCTGCGCCCAACGCGTCTCCAACCCCGGAAGACAGAAAGCCCGCTCCCCAGGCTGCGTCGCCCGAGGCAGCGCCGTCCCCTGCCCGCCAACCGGACAGCAGCCCGATCACGGACGACACGGCAAAATCCGGCAACAGCACCAGCCCGGCCGGCTCCAGCACGACGACAACCGATACCAGGACGGCAGCCGCCAGCAGCGACACGGCAGCAGACGCACCAGCGGCACCCGCAAAAGCTGACGACAGCGCACCTGCAGACACCTCCGCTGCGGCCAGCAGCAGCACGGCTCCGGATGTCCCCGCCGAATCCGGCAACAGCGTGACCCCGGATGCCCCGGCAGCGCCCCGCAACAACAAGGCAGCAGATGCACCCGCTGCCACGGACACGGGCGCAGCTTCCGACAAGGCTCAGGCCCCTGCCGACGACGGAGCATCCGCCCCCCCAAAGCCGGACGCTGATACGCCTGCCGCCGACGTATCAGCCACATCCCCGCGCGGTGGACAGGCCCCCGAGGCCTCCGAGACCCGGAGCCCCCGGCGCAAGCAGGGATCCGGCAAGGGGCGCCGCAAGCGGCGCTGAACGGCATCGCCGCCGCCGGCCGGCTCGCCCCCATCACCGGCTACCAGGCCACGGATGACGATGAACCTCTCCCGCATCAAACGCTGGATCCTGCTCGGCCACCGCTGGCTGGGCATCGGCACATGCCTGCTGTTCTTCCTGTGGTTCCTGTCGGGCGTGGTGATGATGTACGTGGGCCATCCCAAGCTCACCTGGCAGGAACGGCTTGAACATCTGCCGCCGCTGGAGGCCAGCCAGCCCCTGCTTTCGCCCGCCGACGCCTTCCGAAAGGCCGGCATCCACGGCACCGTCACCGACCTTCGGCTGGCCAACGCCCGCGCCGGACTGCCCGTCTACATCGCTCAGATCCGCACTGACACCCTGTCCGCACCGGACGCCCCCCGGCCCGAGCCTCGCCTGGTGGCCCTCGATGCCCGCACCGGCGCCCTGTTGCCCCCCACCGATCCCGCCACGGCCCTGGCCAGCGCGCAGGTCTATCTGGAACAGGGAGGCCTGTCGCCCACGTCATCATCCAGCACCCTGCCCGCAAGCGGCCCCCGGCAGCCATCCCCCGCCAGCGCGCAAGACACCCCGGGCAAGCCCCTGTATCAGGGCGTCACGGTCGAAGACGCCCACACGCACAGCGCGGCCATGGATCTGCACCGGCCGCTGCACAAGGTGCTGCTACCCGACGCCGAGCAGACGCTGCTCTACATCTCCGGTACCACCGGCGAAGTGGTGCGCGACGCCCCGCGCCTGG
>ERZ773079.1912-NODE-1912-length-12028-cov-5.156185_pt1 | contig 12028 bp, 11 predicted proteins | sample MGYA00511355_ERZ773079 | MGnify/ENA primary metagenome ERZ773079 (study PRJEB29015, sample SAMEA2737979) | human oral metagenome | biome: human oral; feature: human-associated habitat; material: dental | place: China | collected 2117 ... | reverse complement strand
CGGCGTTCGAGACGGTCGCCGATAGGGAGACCACCTGCACCTCCGGCGCCAGGTGGATGATGACCTCCTCCCACACCGGGCCGCGAAATCGGTCCGCGAGGTAGTGGACCTCATCCATGACCACGAAACCGAGGCGATCCAGATCACGAGAACCCGAGTAGAGCATGTTGCGCAGGACCTCGGTGGTCATGACGATGACGTCCGCATGAGGGTTGACTGAGGTGTCCCCGGTCAATAGGCCGACATGTTGCGTGCCGTAGCGCGCCAGCAGATCGAGATACTTCTGGTTGGACAGGGCCTTGATGGGGGTGGTGTAGAAGGCCTTGAGACCCTTGGCCAATGCCAGGTGGATGGCGAATTCGCCGACAACGGTCTTGCCCGCGCCCGTGGGCGCGGCGACCAGCACGCCCTCGCCGCGTTCGAGCGCTTCGCACCCGCGCACCTGGAAATCGTCGAGCGGGAAGTCGTAGGAATCGGCGAAGCGGGTGAGCTCACTGCGGGAGGAGGCCTGTCGGCGTCGGGCAGCGGCATAGCGTTCGGCGGGCGAGCTCATGAGATCAGCCTACGGGTGCCGTCGCTCGGCTCCGGGACCGCACCTCTCAGCCTCTCAGCTCGTCCGACCTCTTCGCGCTTCGATTCTCAGCCCGGGAGCAGTACTGAGACCACATTGCGCACCGCTTCCAGGCGCAGCGGCAGGCCGGCGATGGCCTCGCCGTCCGCCATGGGGTGCGGCGGCGTGCGCAACCCGGCCCTAGGAGGCAAGGCCTCAATCGTGAGAGTACGAGAGCGCTCGAGATGGACGGCAGGGTCATCCAGATGCGAACCGGAGAAGATCCGTGTCAGCAGGCCGAGGAGTCTGACTCGCCCCACCGGTTCCAGTCGGAGTACGTCGAGCAGGCCATCGGCGGCGTCCGCATCGGGCGCCAAATCCATACCGCCGCCGATGTAACGAGTATTGGCGGCTGCGACCAGCAGCGCCGCTCCCTCCCAGGTTCCGGAATCGGTGGTCAGGCGATATCCATAAGGCGCAAGACCGGCTAGTTCCCCCAGGACCGCGCGCAGATAGCGTCCCTCTCCCGAGGGCCAGGACAGCGTATTGGCACGGGCATTGACAGCTGCATCCAGCCCTGCGGAGACGACGGCCAGGGACCACGTGTGCCCAGTATGTTCAGTATGCGCATCGGGCGTGGGCGAGCCATCGGGGCGGGTGGCATGGATGGCGTCCAGGCGAGCGATGCGTCCTGCACCGCGCAGGGCGGAGTCGATGATCCTGGCGGCGGCCGCCACGTCGCGACTGGGCAGGCGGAGATGACGAGCGATGTCATTGCCGGTCCCCACCGCGATAATGCCCAACGGCACATCCGTGGTGGCCACGACGTCGAGGCCGAGGTGGACGGTGCCATCCCCTCCGACCACAACCAGGGCGTCCACGCCGCCGTCGCGCTCCAGCAGCGCCGTGGCATTGGCACGTGACTCGTCATACGAGGACCCCTGGACGACGATGACATCATGTCCGGCGGTGAGCAGCGCGGTGATGGCGGCGTGCGCAGCGCCTCCGTGACGTCCCCGTCCGGACGTCGGATTGGCGACCAAAGCAATGCGCATAGTGGTGATGGGGCGGCAATGATGGAAACGACGGATTAGGACTGAGGAGACCGGACCGGGGCGCGAACGGCTCAGGACGTGTCGGCGCTCTTGGACATCTCGGCAGCGGACTGGGAGCTCGAGACTGCGGGTCTGGCGAGATCGGCGTCGAGCTCGGCATCGAGCTTGGCGCGTCTTTTCTCCACACGATCGTCATGCTTGATCGAGATGAAACAGGCCAGGAAATACAGGCCGGTGATGGGCAGGGCCATGAAGATCATGGACCACGGATCCGGCAGTGGGTTGGCGAACGCCATGAAGGTGAAGATGCCCACCACGGCCCAGCGCCAGCCCTTGATCATGGTTCTGCCCTTCATGAGCCCGAGCATGTTGAGGGCCACGAGCAGCTCGGGCAGGAGGAAGGCGATCCCGAAGACCAGCACGAGTCGCATGACGAATGACAGGTACAGGTTGGCCCCAATGACTCCCGCCGTAGGACCCTCGGGAATGAAGCCGGTGAGAATAACTACCGCATGCGGCATGATCCACATTCCCAGAGCGACCCCGGAGGAGAACAGGACGAGCCCGGCGAGGCCGTAGGCCCAGGTATAGGCCTTCTCCCTGCGTGTCATTCCCGGCCCCACGAAGGCCCAGAACTCATACATCCATAAGGGCGCGGAGAGCAGGACGCCGAGCCAGATCGAGACCGTGAGCTTCATGTCGAAGGAGGCCAGGATCGTGTCGAAGTTCAGCGTCAGATTGGCGCCCTTGGCGTTGGCGGCCTCGATGGGGCGCGTGATGAGGGCGAAGGCCCATTCATAGATCATGTATCCCACGACCGACATCACCAGGACGCCCAGAGCCGAGATGAAGATCCGGTTGCGCAGCTCGCGCAGGTGGTCCCCGATGGACATGCGCGCCTCGGGGTTGTCCCTGCGCCTCGATCGTTTGATCTTAGGGAGCTTGGGCACCGGAGCCTCCTTAACCGGTTTCAGAACCGCTCGGAACAACTGAGGATGCACTCCGTCATCCTCGTCATCTCGATCACGCGCCCGTTCCTTTGCATATATTCGAAATTCGAAATATGGCCGAATAGTCCGAGTATGTCTCATACGGACAGCATCGGATTCGGGCGCGTGAAGGTCATTTCTGCGCTGAGCCCTCGGAACTCTGCGCAGCACTCTGGCCAGGCTGAGTGGGCTGGGTGTAGTACGTGCCCTCCTGGGGCTGCTGAATCTGAGCGGGGGACTGCTTGTCCTCATCATCCTCGCGCAGGTCCTTGATCTCCTTCTTGAAGACCTTCATGGACTGCCCCACGCTCTTGGCCATGTCGGGAAGTCGGTTGGAACCGAAGACGAGCACGATGACGACGACCAAGACGATAATGTGCCAGGCTTGAATTCTCACGGCGCTACTCCTCTGGTAGGCGGGCTTGTGTCGATACAGCCTGAGTCTAACCTCCGGCAGACCCGTCCCCGAACGAGGGCCTGAGGCGTTGGCTCCGCGGCGGTCACTGTGAAGCGGCAGACCCCGGTAGCGGATCAGCCGCTCCCCGGTAGCGGGCCAGTGCCCGGTTCGCCGCGGCCGCCGCCTCCTGAGCCAGGTCGACCGGCTCGACGGCGACCAGGTGCCTGCCTGCGGACAGCACCAGACTGACGAGCCACGGGCGGTCGCGGCCGCGCACGGTGACCGTCATGGCGCCGTCGGGGTGCTCGGTGACGCGCTCACAGCGCAACTGCTCGATCAGCCACCGACCGCCGGGGGCCAGGGTGAGAACAGCCGTCTGCTGCGGAGCCTCGGGCTCACCGCGTCGGCGCGGCCTGCGGTGCGAGGTCGCAGGAGCATCCATGCAGGCGATGTCCAGAATACGGTCGAGTCGGAAGGACCGTTCACCTCGGGACTTGAGGCACCAGGCTCGTAAAGTCAGGTGCGCACCATCGGTGGTGAGTCCGAGAGGATCAACCTCCCGCACCGACCGGGAATCAGTGGCCGAGACGTAGGTGAGGCGCAGCCGCAGCTGTTCGGCCAGGGCGCATCTCACAGTCCGGAGCACCAGGGGGTCAGAGCTCATGGTGGAGTCAGTGGCTGCCGGAGCCATCGGATCCGTCGATCGCACGGCTGACGCAGTGCCGCCATGGACCTCTGCGGCAGCCGTTGCAGCTGCTGTACCAGATGCATCGCCACTGACGGCCCTGGTGAGCGCCGCCTGCGCACCCTGCAGAGCGGCTGAAGAAGCAGGGTCTCCCGCGAGGACCTGACCAAGCACGCGCAGAGACAGAAGCAGAGCGATCGCCTCCTGGCGCGATAACCGCACCGGCAGATCCAGCCCCAGGGGCTGGGTCAGGCTCAGACGCTCTGCTTCGAACGCGGTGGCCGAGAAGTCGACAAGATCCCCCGGCATCCCCCCGGGCAGGCCTGAGACCCACAGGGTCTCCACATCGCGGCGGATGACCTCAGGGGTGACGCCGAAGTGAGCAGCGGCCTCCTGGAAGGTCGCACCGTCGTTGTCGGCGACCCAGGCGGGCAGCGCCAGGAGTCGGACAAGCCGGTCGACAGAACTGCGTCGAGCCATGTCACCGCCCCTCTGTTTCATGAGGATCGAGCGCTGCAGCACCGGTGAGGTGAGCCACCACATCACCGCGCAACTGCTGCGGTCCCAAGACCATCACAGCGTCGGCCAACGCGGCCAGCGAGCCCGCGAAGGCGAAACGGTCGGTGTAGAGAACAGTGAGCACGTCCCATCCCTCGGGCGCTCCAGCCCGGCGAGGGCCATCACCCGCGGTGATCGCCTGCGCCTGGTTTCTCAGGTGCAGAGCCCTGCCCGGGGCGACGGCAAGGACCGCCTCATGCGCATCGGGCTCGCCGTACTCGGGCGGCGTGAAGGCGTCGGGACCGGACACCAGGGATACTCCCCCTGCGACCCGCGCCAAGCGGAATGTGCGGAGGGCATCGGCACTACGATCCAGAGCGTCGAGGTACCAGGCGCCCCCGGACATCCGCAGCCGGTGGGGCTCGACGATGCGGGCGCGGGTCGTGCCGGAGGAGGCCGATGCGTAGTCGAAGGACACAACGCGGCGCTCATCGACGGCAGTGGCCAACAAAGTCGAGATCTCCTCGCCGGCGAGATCGGCCGTGAGGTCCACCAGGGCATCCTGACGGGGGTCATCGTCGATAACGGCACGGATCTTGGTCAGGGCGTGCCGGGCGGTGGCGGTCAACTCCCCCGAACGCCAGGCGGAGGCCGCCAGGGCGACGGCCGCCGCCTCCTGGGCGGTCAGGGTGACGTCGGGCAGGGCGTAATCGTCTTCGGCGATGGAATAGCGGCTCTCCTCGCCCTGGCCGGCAGTGGTGATCGTAATGCCGAGGTCGCGCAGAACTCCCTTGTCCCTTTCGAACATGCGGCGAGCGGCCTCGCCTCCGCGCCAGTCATAACCGCTCACGGTGGACACCACCTCCGCCGCCGTCATGCCCGCGGCGGTGTTGCGCAGGGCCAGCAGCAGGTTGACCTGCCGCTCTTCGGCGGGAATCGTCTGGCTGGGTGCGCGTGTCACGATCACAGCGTAGGCGCGCAGGGGGCTCGTCACTCACCCCAACGGCCATCCGCACCACCAGCAATACCGTCAACCGGTACGGTTCGTCCATGATGTGGCGCGATGGCGAGGTTCTGGCAGCAAGGCGCAGGTGGGGGCCGACGGGCAGGCAGTGCGCCGAGTTGGACGTGCGCGTGACCGGGGCGCCGGCGGGCGCTTTCGCATTGCCGGCCGGCGCGGAGCTGCGCGCCGTCGCCTACGAAACCCTCACCGGGGTTCCCGATCCCGGTGAGCGGGTGCGTTTGGAGGTCTCCGCCCTCGACCGCGCTCTCGGCACGGGCGGACACGCCATGGTGTGCGCCCGGTTCGACGTCCTGCCCGCAGACACCAACCACGAGGGGCATCTCGTCAAGGCCCGCTACATGCCCGACCAGGTCATGGTCACCGGAGTGGATGAGCAGGGCACGATTCATCACGGCCTGCTCTCCTCCCCCGTCGGCGAGCTCATGCTCGAGGGGACCCCGGTGATCATCGCGGACTTGCACTCGAGCCTGCCGGCCATTCTCGCCGGTGCTCGCGCAGCAGACGCATCTGAGGACATGCGCGCCGTCTACGTCATGACCGACGGCGGTGCCCTGCCCCTGCCGTACTCGCGCACCGCGGCAGCACTGCGCGAGACGGGTCGGCTGGCCGGCACGGTGACTGCAGGGCAGGCGTGGGGCGGCGACGTCGAGGCCGTTTCCGTGCACAACGCGCTGCTCGCAGCCAGACATGTACTCGGAGCCGACCTCATTGTCCTCATTCAAGGACCCGGAAATCTGGGAACCGACACCCCGTGGGGCTTCTCCGGTGTGGCCTGCGGTGATGCCGTCAATGCGGTGGCTGCTCTGGGCGGGAGGGCCGTCGCCTGCCTGCGAATCTCGCAGGCCGATGCGCGGCCGCGCCATCAAGGCGTCTCGCACCACTCACTGACGGCCTATGGAAAAGTGGCCTTGGCCGCAGCCGATGTCGTCGTCCCCCAACTACCGGGAGCCCTGGGCGAGCAGATCGCCGCCCAGGCGCGCCGGCTGTGCAGCCCACGACCGCTGGGAGCCCGGCACCAATACGTGGAGGTGGGCATCGACGGTCTCCTCGAGGCACTGGAGATGTCCGAACGGATCACGGGAGTACGGCTGTCCACCATGGGCCGCGGCCTGCACGAAGACGCAGCAGCCTTCCTCGCGGCCGCTGCCGCCGGGCGACATGCGGCTCGCCTCGTGCAGGCGCGCAGGAGCAGCGCCCCGGACAGGTAGCCGACGATCTCTATGAGACGCGCACTTCGCGCCATCGCCTCTGACGCTACCCTTGGCGGCATGAAGACCTTTGAGGACCTGTTCGCCGAACTTCAGGACAAGGCGGCCGCTCGCCCCGCGGACTCCGGGACCGTGGCCGAACTGGATCGCGGCGTCCATTTCATCGGCAAGAAGCTGGTCGAGGAGGCCGCCGAGTCCTGGATGGCCTGCGAGCACGAGTCCGATGAGGCGGCCTGCGAAGAGCTCAGTCAACTGCTCTACCACGCACAGGTCATGATGATCGCCAAGGGCTACACGCTCGCCGACATCTACAAGCACCTCTGATATCCCTGATATCTCTAATATCTCTGAGCCGGATTGCTCTCCACATCGTCACCGCCTGCAAGGATTAAGGATCTAAGGATTACCGTGCTGCGCATCGCCGTGCCCAACAAGGGGTCTCTGTCCGAGCCCGCCATCACCATGCTCACCGAGGCCGGGTACCGCACCCGCCGCACCGGGCGCGAGCTCGTCCTCCTGGACGAGGCCAACGAGGTCGAGCTGTTCTTCCTGCGCCCCCGGGACATCGCCGTCTACGTCGGCCAGGGCACGGTGCACGCCGGCATCACGGGGCGCGACCTGCTGCTCGACTCCGGGATGGAGGCCGTCGAGCACCTGCCCCTTGGCTTCGCCCGCTCGACCTTCCGCTTCGCCGCCCCGGCCGGGACCATGGGCTCGCTCGCCGACGTGGCAGGGCGGCGCGTGGCCACCTCCTACGACGTGCTCGTGCGCGACTACCTCGCCGCCCAAGGCGTGGACGCCCAGACCGTGCACCTCGACGGGGCGGTGGAGTCCTCCGTCCAGCTGGGGGTGGCCGACCTCATCGCGGACGTGGTCGAGACCGGCACGACGCTGCGCGCCGCGGGCCTGGAGACCTTCGGCGAGCCGATCCTGGCCAGCGAGGCCGTACTCATCACGACCGAGCAGTACCGGGACGAGCCCGGGCTGGCCACGCTCGTGCGCCGCCTGGAGGGCGTCCTGCGCGCCCGCTCCTACGTCCTGGTGGACTACGACGTGCCCGTGAGCAAGCTGCACCTGGCCGCGGCGCTCACTCCGGGCCTCGAGTCGCCCACGGTCTCACCCCTGCAGAACCCCGACTGGGTGGCGGTGCGCTCCATGGTGCCGCGCGCCGACATGAACCGGGTCATGGACGAGCTCTACGAGGCGGGGGCCCGCGCGATCCTCGTGACCTCGCTCCTGGCCTGCCGGCTGTAGAGGAACGCGGGACGCGGGCGGGCGCCCCGACGTCACAAGCGCACCGCCCGCCACCACCGGCCCGAAATCACTTCTAGCAGGCTGCTCCGCGCTCCGTCATGTCGTCGCGGGGCATGGCGACCACGAGCCCCGTCGACGCCGTCAGCAGCAGGACGCACACGGCCAGTGCCGGGACCAGCCCGGCGGTGAAGCTGCTGCCGGGCGCGTACGTGCCGAATGCGGTGAAGATGGCCGTGCACAGGGCGATGCCCGTGGCCGTGCCCAGCTGACGCGCCGTCTGGTTGATCCCCGAGACGACCGCTCGGTCGCTCGACGGGACTCCCACCAGGACCGCGGTGGCCAGCGGTGAGAAGGTCAGTCCCATGCCGGCTCCCGCAATGAGCATGGGCAGCACATAGGCGCTGTAGGCGCTGCCGCTGTGGTCCCGGCCGGCCAGGAGGGTGAAGCACCCCACCGCCGCCGTCTGCAGCACCATGCCGGTGAGCAGCACCGCGCGCGGGCCCCTGCGCCTGACCAGCAGTCCCGCGAGGGGCGCCACCGCCATCGGAACCATGGTCCAGGGGGCGGCGCGCAGCCCTGACTCCAGCGGGCCGAAGCCCATTCCGATCTGGAGGTACTGGCTCACCAGGAACACCGAGCCGAAGATTCCCGCGGAGAAGAGCGCCGCTACGGTGTTGACGAGGTTGAAGCGCCGGCTGGCGAACAGGCGCATCGGTACGTACGCGCTGCGGGCGCGGCGCTCGCGGCGGATGAAGCACAGCAGCGAGACCGCGGCGAGGACCAGGCACCCCAGGATCGGGGCACTGGTCCACCCGCGGCTCCCGCCCTCCACCAGTGCCCAGGTCAGCGGGAAGACGAATCCGGCTCCGGCGGCGAGACCCGGCAGGTCGGCGCCCGCACCCGGTCGTCCGGACGCCTTCACGCCGAGGCTCCAGCCGACCAGCGCCAGCGAGAGGACGCCGACGGGAATGTTGATCCAGAAGATGAAGCTCCAGTGGAGATCCTGGACGACGGCGCCTCCGACGATCGGGCCGGCCGCCACCCCCAGGCCGTTGACGCTCCCCCACACGCCGATGGCGAGCTCGCGCAGGCGCCTGGGGACGGAGTCCGCCAGGAGGGCCAGGGACAGGGACCCGATCGCGGCCCCGCTGGCTCCCTGAGCCGTCCGGGCCGCGATCAGCGCTCCCGGGCTCGCCGCCAGGGCGGCCAGCGCCGAGGCGAGGGTGAACAGGGCGATCGCCCAGACGAACAGCCGGTTGCGGCCGAGGCGGTCGCCGAGCGCCGCGGTCGGCAGGATGAGTGCGGCGTATGTGAGCGTGTAGGCGTTGACGAACCACTGGAGCTCAGTGACCGATGCGCCCAGGTCGCGGTGAATGACCGGTAGCGCGATGGTGACGACCAGGGAGTCGAGCGAGGTCATGAGAGTGGGCAGCGCGATGGCGACGATGACCCAGGCGGCGGGCGCGCGCCGGGGCGGCCTCTGCCTCTCCGATGCTCCCGGGGACGTTGAGGGACCGGAGGGCGTGCAGGCAGACGTGTTGGCGGGCGTGCGGGCGGACGGCACGGGAGGACTCCTATCTAGATAGTTGCGGTACCCACTGATTAGATACTTTCACTATCCTCATGTCAACTCCGCCTTCGCTCGACAGGCCGCCACCCGGCCGACAGGACTCGGCGGGGCTGGTGGCCGGCGCCCGCGGGGCACCCGTATCCTCGGCGTGCGGCGCAGCGGGGCGGACCGCGGCTGCGGTGACAGGAGGGACATGCGCATCTCAGAGCTCGCCGGGGAGTCGGGGACCTCGGTTCCGACCATCAAGTACTACATACGCGAGGGGCTCCTGCCGGCCGGGACGCCCGTCAACACGCGTCAGTCCGACTACGGCCCCGAGCATCTGGAACGGCTGCGCCTCATCCGCGGCCTGGTTCACGTCCTGGGCGCCTCGATCGAGCAGGTGCGGGAGGTGGTGGCCGTCATCGATGAGCCGGCGGACGGGCCGGCGCGGGAGCCCTGGGAGGTGATGAAGCTCGCGACGGAGGCGATCCCCGCGCCCCATCAGCACGAGGCGCCCGACAGCGGCAGGGCGCGGGAGGTGCTCGAGCAGTTCGGACTTCCCTATGCCGCCGAGCACCCCGCAGTCAGGCATCTTGACGCCGCCCTGTCCTTCGCGGACGAGATCGGCATGCCGATGAGCCCGGAGCAGGTGGCCGTCTACGTCGAGGCGGCTCAGCGGACCGCTCGGGCCGACGCGGAGCGCATCTTCTGGGAGGGCGGGGACCCGGTCAGGCACGCGGTGCTGGGCACAGCGGTCTACGAGCCCGTGCTCCTGGCGCTGCGCCGCATCGCCCACCGGCAGCTGGGCATCGCCCACTACGAGCGGGCCCGCGGCGCAGGGCCGGATGCGGAAGACGGCGGTGGGCGGGCCTGAGGCGCACCGCCGTCGAACCTACTGGCCCAGGGGCACGCACACCTCGGAGGCCTGCGGCATCCTGTCGCCCAGGAGCCCGTGGTCGCCGAGGAAGTCGATCGTTGCGCCGACCCTGTCCGAGTCCAGGGAGCCGACCGCGGTGTCCGCGGTGGGACGGATGAGCTCGCCGGTGGCCACCGCGACCTCGCGGGCGTGCGCGGCCTGGGCGGCGTCGGCCAGGTCGGGCACGTACTCCTTGGCGGCCTCCACGGCGGCGTCGGGATCATCGACGAAGGCCGTCATGCCCGTGGCCGAGGCCGTGACGGCGGCGGCCAGCTCGTCGCGGCGGGCGGCCAGGACGTCGGGCGTGGTGACCAGGGAGGCGCCCACCAGCGGCACGTCCTGGCTGATGGCGAGGGTCCGCACGAGGGTGCCGTTCTGGGCGAGCTGGACGGCGTCGTTGTTGGAGTACCCGGCGACGGCGTCGACCTTGCCCGAGGCCAGGGCCGCCTGCTGGGTGTAGCCGATCTCCTGGATGTCGACGTCGTCCTGGCCGAGCCCGGCCGTGGACAGCGCCACCAGGACGGAGTACCAGGTCTCCCCTGTCCTGCCGGGGGTGCCGATGGCTCGGCCCTTGAGGCCGGCCAGGTCGGTGATGTCGGAGCTCTCGGGCACGATGATGCAGCCGGGGTAGCGCTGGAAGAAGCCGCCGATGACGACCAGGGCGTTCCCGTTGGAGGCGGCCACGACCGCCTCGTCCGCACCGCCGACCACGATGTGCTCCGTGCCGGCCAGGAGGGCGTCGAACTGGCCCTCCTGCTCGCCGTGGTGGCGCAGGGAGACGTCCGCGGCGTACTGGCCGTCGGACAGCGCCATGTAGAAGGGGGCGAACTGGATGTTGGGCGTGTAGGTCAGGCCGATGACCAGGCCTCCGGCAGCGTCGGCGGACGCCTTCTGGGCGCCGGTGCCGGAGCCGCAGGCGGCGAGCAGGCCCGTCAGCGCGCCGAGGGAGGCGGTGGACAGCAGGCGGCGGCGGGACAGGGAGGTCATGTGCGATGCCTTTCCGATGAGTTCCGGTGAGTTTCCGATGGATTTCCGATGGGTGCGGTGACTGCGATAACTGAGACTGATGGGATGATGTGCGCCGTCGGTGCACGGGCGACCGGGGCCGAGCCCTCAGGTCGCCCGGCGCCCGCGCAGGGAGTCCACGACGCGGCTGCGGCGCTCGAGCTCGTGGAGGCACCAGTGGATGGTCGTCGCCATGATGCACAGGACGACGATGGTGGAGAACAGCCCGGTGGTGTCCACGCTCTGGCGCTGGGAGGCCAGGACCATGCCCAGGCCCTTGCCGCCCATGGTCATCTCCCCGATGACCGCGCCGGTGATCGACAGGGTGAAGCCGGTGCGCAGCCCGGAGAGGATCGCGGGCAGCGCCATGGGCAGCTCCATGTGGGTGATCATGGAGGCGCCGTGGGCCCCGTCGAGGCGGGCGGCGTCGATGACGTCGGTGTCCAGGCCGCGCAGGCCGAGCAGGACGGTCACGGTGATCGGGAAGAAGACCATGAGGACGCACAGCATCACGGTCGGCGCGGTGCCGTAGCCGATCCACACGACCAGCAGCGGGGCGATGGCGATGGCCGGCACCGCCTGGGAGGCGGCGACGTAGGGAAGCACGGCCCGGGAGAACAGGCGCCAGTGGAACAGGGCCCATGCCAGGGGCAGGGACAGCGCGGCCGCGGCGAGGCAGCCCAGGGCGGCCTCGATCAGTGTCACTCGGGCGTAGGCGAGCAGGCCTCCCTGGCTCACGCCCAGCCACAGGCGGCGGACGACGTCGGCGGGGCCGGGCAGGAAGACGGGCAGGATGAGACCGGCGCGCGTCACGGCCCACCAGGCGGCCAGGATTACCAGGCCCAGGGCGAGCGCGGGGCCGGGGCCCTGGCGGGGCCGGGCAGCGGGGCGCTCC
>ERZ773079.1907-NODE-1907-length-12042-cov-8.502878_pt1 | contig 12042 bp, 8 predicted proteins | sample MGYA00511355_ERZ773079 | MGnify/ENA primary metagenome ERZ773079 (study PRJEB29015, sample SAMEA2737979) | human oral metagenome | biome: human oral; feature: human-associated habitat; material: dental | place: China | collected 2117 ... | reverse complement strand
GACCGACGTTGCCGTGCATACCCAACATGCCTTTGTTCAGGCGGAAGTCGGAAGGCATGGCGGAGAGTCCCAGCATGGTCGCTCCGGCGGGGATGTCGGCCTTTTCGAGGAAGTCCTTCAGCTGCTGTTCGGCACCGCTGAGGATGACACCCTGCCCAACCAGCGCAAAGGGACGCTCGGCCGCGTCGATCAGGGCGGCCGCCTCTGCCACACGCTCGGCGTTGATTTCGGGCCACGGGCGATAGCTGCGGATGAAGTCGACGGGCTTGTGTTCGAAGACCGTCCGGCCTACTTGCGCGTCTTTTGAGATGTCGAGCACGACCGGCCCGGGTCGGCCGGTGGAGGCGATGTAGAAGGCGCGAGCCACGGCCCACGCGATCTCGTCGGCGCGGCGCACTTGGTAGGCCCATTTCGTGATGGGCGACATGATGCCGATTACGTCGACCTCCTGAAAGGCGTCCGTGCCCAGCAAGGGCGAGGGGACTTGTCCGGTGATGACGACGATGGGGGTGCTGTCGAGCATAGCGTCAGCTACGCCCGTGATGGTGTTCGTGGCGCCCGGTCCGGACGTGACCAGCGCCACGCCGACGCGTCCGCTGACGCGAGCAAATCCTTGGGCCGCATGGGCAGCTCCCTGTTCGTGGCGCACCAAGACGTGGCGCAGCCGGTCGCGGTAGTCGTAGAGGCAATCGTAGACTGGGATCGCCTGTCCGCCAGGGTAGCCGAAGATGCACTCCGTCCCCTCCGCTATCAATGCGCGGAGTAATGCCTCCGCACCGGTTATTGTATCCTTATTCTCCATTTATAAGCGTATAGTTAGAAGTAGTCAGAAAGTAGTAGTTGAGGGGGATGTTAGATGATTCGCACGCCCCCCTCGTCGGCTGATGAAACCATGCTGGCATAGGCGCGTAGAGCCTTCGATACGGTACGGTCGCGGTGTGGCTGCCAAGCCTCCGCGCCACGTGCCTCCTCCTCCCTCCGGCGCTCGGCCAGTTCGGCCTCGCTGAGACGCACGTTGATGGTGCGCGCGGGGATGTCGATGTCGATGATGTCGCCCGTGCGGACAAGCCCGATGGCGCCGCCTGAGGCTGCTTCCGGCGAGATGTGCCCGATGCTCAGCCCCGATGTGCCGCCACTGAAGCGTCCGTCAGTGATGAGCGCGCACTCGGCGCCGAGGTGCATGGATTTGATGTACGACGTGGGATAAAGCATTTCCTGCATGCCGGGGCCACCCTTCGGCCCCTCGTGCGTGATGACGACCACATCGCCGGCGCTGACTTGTCCGCCGAGGATACCCTCGCAGGCGTCGTCTTGCGATTGGAAGACGCGTGCCGGCCCACTGAAGCGCAGGATGCGTTCGTCTACGCCCGCCGTCTTGACCACGCAGCCGCGCAGGGCGATGTTGCCCTTGAGGATGGCCAGGCCGCCGTCTTTCGAGTAGGCGTGCGCCACGTCGCGGATGCAACCCTCGGCGCGATCCGTGTCGAGCTTGTCGTAGATGGTGCGTTGCGACCCCATCTTGAGGTTGAAGCGGAGGCCCGGCGCGCTGTGATAGACGGCCTTTGCGGCGTCCGTCACGTGCGGGCTGCGGATGTCGTAGCGGTCGATGGCTTCGGCCAGCGTCAGTCCGTCGACACGCCGAACGGAGGTGTCGAGCACACCCGCGCGGGAGAGTTCGCCGAGGATGGCCATCACGCCGCCGGCGCGGTTGATGTCTTGGATATGATACTTCGCCGAGTTCGGGGCCACCTTGCAGAGGCAGGGCGTCTCACGCGAGAGAGCGTCGATGTCGTCCATCGTAAAGTCAACTTCTGCTTCGTGTGCGATGGCCAAGAGGTGAAGTACCGTGTTGGTCGATCCGCCCATAGCGATGTCCAGCCGCATGGCGTTGAGAAAGGACGCACGGGTGGCGATGCTGCGCGGCAGCACGGAGGCGTCGTCGTCGCGATAGTAGCGGTAGGCGTTCTCCACGATTCGCCGGGCGGCGTCGCGGAAGAGTTGCAGGCGATTGGCGTGCGTGGCTACCACCGTGCCGTTGCCCGGCAGCGCCAGTCCGATGGCTTCGTTGAGGCAGTTCATCGAGTTGGCCGTGTACATGCCCGAACAGCTGCCGCAGGTGGGGCAGGCGTTCCGCTCGACGGCCTCCACTTCGGCGTCGGTGACGGACGCGTCGGCGGCCATCACCATCGCATCGATGAGGTCGAGCGACCGCTCGCCGTGGCGCCCCGCCTCCATGGGTCCGCCGGAGACGAACACGGCGGGGATATTCAGCCGCATGGCCGCCATAAGCATGCCCGGCGTGATCTTATCGCAATTGCTGATGCAGATCATGGCGTCGGCTTTGTGCGCCTGCACCATGTATTCGACGCTGTCGGCGATGAGGTCGCGCGAGGGCAGGGAGTAGAGCATGCCGTCGTGCCCCATGGCGATGCCGTCGTCGACGGCGATCGTGTTGAACTCCTTGGCCAGGCCGCCTGCGGCCTCGATCTGGGCGGCCACGAGCCGCCCGACGTCGCGCAGGCCCACATGCCCGGGGACGAACTGGGTGAAGGAGTTCGCGATGGCTATGATAGGCTTACCGAAGTCTGAGTCCTTCACGCCGGTCGCGCGCCATAGGGCGCGGGCGCCGGCCATGTTGCGGCCCATGGTGGAGGTGGCGCTGCGATATTGCGGCATGAGCGGTTCCTTCTCGGAGGGGCTGCTGGAACGGCGTCGTAAGGAGCCGGCCTCAGGGGAATGACCGGCGCTTCACGACGCCGTGCTGCCACAGCGTAGCCTCCGCCGACCTCCGACGACGCCCCGCCCCTGTCACTGAGACGCGCTAAGGCCGCCCCGGCGCGGTCACGGGCCGCCGTCCCGCAGCCCCGGGGGGCCGCCCTCACCGCCGCGATTTGCGGAACACCGGGCTTGCGTCATCGGCCGCAACCGACCGCCCCCATGCAGCAGAAGCCCCCGCCGTGGCTGACGATCGGTCACCTTATGTCTCCTCCCGACGAGAGGCCGATCAAGTAACAGATAAGCAAACGGTAGGCTCACTCAAGCGGGAAGATGCCCATGCGGATGCGCAACGACAGGTCGTCACACTTTCCCCCTCCGGCCCACCAAAACCAAATCACTCCCTCACTTGCATTATCTGGCCTTTGATTTCATCAAAGTGATCCCTGATGATGCAAGCAATTTCCCCAAGGCAAGGCGTTCTTCTATGGAGGCGACGAAGAACATCTATTTCACTAGTCTCAAAAGGAATCTCCAGTATAGTCCCCTCATAGTTTGCGGTAAATGCTTCCGTGACCGAGGCGATCTTCCGACGCGTTTTCCAGGACTTCACCGACTCACTACGTTCGTCAATTACACACATAGTCAACACTGACAAATACCCTTGTACGGGATAAAATCCCACTCCGAGTAGGTATGTATTCTCTCGACTAACAAGCCCCTCAACCGCTTCATCAACCGTTCTCCTGCGAGGCGACTCACCAGTCTCATCAACATCCAGCAACTCTTCAGCGAATTCTCGCTTAAGTGTATCGATAAACCGAATTGGGTCATCAGCATCGAGGAACGTCGAGTGCGACCCTGAGGGGACCGGTCCGACCATCATTCTATTATCGGCAACCTCATTTCCTCGCCGATGCACAAGCATATGAGCACCTCGATCACTGACAACAACGGTGAGGCACGCTAATGTCGCAAGAGCGAAGTATCCCTGAACAGCCACAGACTTTGTGGTACGACCGTCGTCGACGTCCCAGATCTTACTGCGGAGTCGACACTGAGCATGGTCAACATGACCTTTCGAAGCATGTCTATATGCCGCCAGAACCCCCATTCCGACGCTCGTATTGAAGAAGTCATAGAACTCCCCCTCATACAGCTTTACACTGAACCCACCATTATAGCTTCCCTCGATAGACTGGACCGCAAACACCTTGGACGACCATTGCGGCCCCTCGCCGGAAACTACCCTCAGATTGGAAAGCAGGTCCCAATTAGGGTAAGGAAGAAGTTTAGCTTTCCGTAACTCCGGAGTGATCCAGTCATCATATTTCGCCCCTTCCGAATCTAAGACTTCCTCCTTGATTCCGTCATCTAACCTCCTAAGGCGACCCCCCGAATACATCCACCTCGAATGTCCAAGAAGACCACCAAACCTTCCGTGACTACTCGAAAGAGGTGACAACCCTCCAGGAGTGCCTTTTGCATAAGCGCGATCCAGAGTCGCTGAATCCCTAGCGAAAGTCATCCATGCCGAACGCAGATTGGCCTCGCGGGCTGCTCTACGATTTGAGGCATGAGTCGGCAATGAGATGATTAGCCCAGTAATTGCAACCATGATGCTCACAACTGAAATCACGACCATGGCCGGCACTCCTTACGTTGTTTCACTTTAGAGCCTTCTACATCACACACTATTCAGTGCACCTGACACTCTCGGCATCTCGACAAAATTCACCGTTCAGCAGAGCGAAAAAATTCGACCTAACAGAACACATGCCGGACTGCACAGTTCGTGCTATCGGGCGTGGCGCGAGCGCACCGCCCCCAGGTTATCGCAGTGATCGCAGGCCCGAGGGCACCGTATGCAGACGCGCGTCCGCACTGTAGGGCTCCAGGACGCACCTGAGGGGTGCGTCCTGGGCGCCTACCGTATGAACGCGCGGTCGGTGGCTCAGTGGGCCCGGCTCACATGACGCCGAGGATCTCCGTGACGAAGACGAGGGTGGCACCGCCCGCGATGCCGGCCTGCGGGACACCGCGGTCCCCGTATCCGAGTTCGGCGGGGATGGACAGCAGCAGGCGCGAGCCGACGCGCTGGCCGACGAGCGCGTCGTCCCAGCCGCGGATGACCATGCCGACGCCGACCTGGAAGTCCAGCGGCTGACCGCGGTCGTAGGAGCTGTCGAAGACGTCCCCGTCCCAGGTCTGGCCCAGATAGTGGGCGACGATGGTGTCGCCGGCCTCGACGACCCGACCGTCGCCGGCGTCGAGGACCTGAACCTGGAGCCCCTCGGGCGCGTCCGGTCCCGGGAAGGCGAGGACGGGCTTGGTCCCCTTGGATCCCTCGACCGAGGGCATGTTGGTGTTGATCATGCTGCGGAGCCTACGTGAGGCGGCCCGCTCCCGGCCGCCGCGGCCCTCGGCCCAGCGCGAACTGCGCGCCGAGTCACCACCGGGAGCCCCGCCCCGAGGTCGATCGCCGCCGGGCACCGCAAGGAGAGCGAGACGGCGCGGGACGTCACCGGGTGCCCATGACCGACGACGGCGACCGACCCATCCGGCACAGCGAGCTAGTCTGCTCGGCCGACGCAGCCGGGCCGGATCAGCTGTCGCGCAGGATGGCGAGGATGCGGAGGAACTCGACGTAGAGCCACACGATGGTGACGACGAGTCCGAAGGCCCCCGCCCACGCGTAGCGGGTGGGCAGGCCCCGCTCGACACCGCGCTGAATGGCCTCGAAATCCAGGACGAGGCTGAAGGCGCCCATGACGACGGCCAGCAGGCCGACGATCACGCCCAGCGGGATCCCCATGACCTCCATGCTGCGCAGACCCCACGGATCGGTGGTGACGTTGGTGAGCATGAGGACGAGGTTGATGAGGCTGAAGAGCAGGTATCCGCCCATGGCGATCAGCAGGATGCGCGCCGCCTTGCCCGAGACGCGGAAGCCGGCGAACTTGTAGGCGCACAGCATGACGACGAAGGTCGCGGCGGTCGCGCCCATCGCCTGGACCACGATGCCGGGGAAGGCCATCTCCATGACGCCGGAGAACGCCCCCAGCATCGCGCCCTCGAAGACGGCGTAGAGCATGATGAGGGCGGGGCTGGGCTCCCTCTTGAAGGCGTTGACGAGCCCCAGGACGAGCGCCCCGATGCAGCCGCCGAGCATGGCGGCGTAGCCGAGCCCGGCCGTGGCCGGGTTGGTGGCGACCCACCACGAGACCGCGCCGACGCCGAGGATGATGGCGAACATCCCGGCGGTGCGCACGATGACGTCGTCGTACGTCATGCGGCCGCGGTCGACATTGGTGGCGCTCGGCGCCCCGTACTGGCTCTCCAGGCCGGCGAGCTGCTCGGCGGACACCGGAGCGGGTTGGCCGTAACCGGCCTGGCCGGGCCGGCCGGTCTGGCCGTACTGGCCGTACTGGTTGGCCTGGCCGTACTGACCATAGCCGGCCTGGCCGTACTGGCCGGGCTGGTACCCGGGCATCGTCGGGTAGCCGTTGGGCGTCAGCGGCCGCGACGGTGCGGCGACGGGGCCCCGATCGTTGAAAGCAGGGCTGCGGGAGAAGAATGGATTACTCAACTGCGATGTCCTCTCGATGGGGGGACGAAGATGCGCGCCGGCCTGCACCGGGGCCTTCCGACACTGGTACATCATACGCAACACGTGAATCCCGCCCGGGATTCCAGTCCGGCTCCCGGCCGGCGCAGCGCCGGCGGGCTGATGCCCGGGGTCGCCCCTCCCCGCGAGAGCCCGGCTCCCGGCCAGTGCGGTGCCGACTGAGAGCGGGCCGGCGCAGCGCCGTCACGGCGGGCCCGCCCCCATCCCCTTCCGGCCTCCCCCGCCGCCCCGCGTCGTCGCCACGGGCGCCCGTCACCGCCCGGGCCGAGGCCCATCGTCCTCCAGGACGAGCCGGCCGCCCGTGACGGCTCATCACACGAGCCGATGGCCGGGAGTCGGGCCGTCCCTAACCTGACATCACTCCGGGGGCGCCACCCCCTCGCCAACCGACTCAGGCTCTACAGAAGAGTGATTCCCCATGATCAAGGCCGTCAACCTGACGAAGCGCTATGGCAGCAAGACCGCTGTCGACCACATCTCCTTCACCGTGGAACCGGGCACCGTCACCGGTTTCCTCGGGCCCAACGGGGCCGGCAAGTCCACCACGATGCGCATGATCATGGGCCTGGACAAGCCCACCGACGGCGAGGTGACCGTCAACGGCCGCCCCTACCGGGAGTTGTCCGCTCCCCTGTGTGAGGTCGGCGCCCTGCTGGACGCCAAGGGCCTGCACGGCTCGCGCAGCGCCCGCAACCACCTGCGCCAGCTGGCCGCCTCCAACGGCATCCCCACCAAGCGGGTCGACGAGGTCCTGGAGATCACCGGCCTGACCTCGGTGGCCAAGAAGCGCGTCAAGGGCTTCTCCCTGGGCATGGGCCAGCGCCTGGGCATCGCCGCCGCCCTCCTGGGAGACCCGCGCGTCCTCCTGTTCGACGAGCCCGTCAACGGCCTGGACCCCGAGGGCGTTAAATGGGTGCGCGAGACCTGCCGCCGGCTGGCCGGCGAGGGCCGCACCGTGTTCATCTCCTCGCACCTGATGAGCGAGATGGCCCAGACCGCCGACCAGCTCCTGGTCATCGGGCGCGGCCGCATCCTGTCGTCCGGCCCGGTCGACGACGTCATCGCCTCGGCCACCACCGACCGTGTGCGCGTGGCCTCCCCCCAGGCCACCGAGCTCGCCGAGCTGCTGGCCCAGCGCGACCTCGCCACCCGCGCCGTCGAGCCCGGGGTCCTGGAGACCACCGCCGCCACCGCGGCCGCCATCGGCGAGACCGCCGCGGCCGCCGGCATCGTCCTGCACGAGCTGACGACCATTCACGCCAGCCTCGAGGAGGCCTACCTCACCCTGACCGGCGACTCCGTGGAGTACCGCACCGACTCCGCCCACCGGGACGCGCCCCGGCGGGCGACGCAGCGCGGTCCCTCCGAGGGCGCCCCTCAGGACGGTGACCGATGACCGACGGGCGCACGCCGATGACCCACGCGCACCGGCGACCGCCGACGGCCCCATAGCTCCTTCGCACCTCCCATGTCTCATTCGCACTCCTCACAGCTCTTTCCTCACGAAGGCCTTGTTATGACCACCAACGCCCCCGCCCGCCCGGCCGCAGCCCCCTCGTCCGGCGACAGCACGAGTCACCGCCGCGCGAACTCTCGCATTCACGGCCGCCAGACCGTCGCGCGCGCCATCGCCTCGGAGTGGATCAAGATCTGGACCCTGCGGTCCACCTGGATCACCTCCCTCGTCACCATCATCCTGACTGTCCTGTTCGGCGCCGGCATCGCCATCAGCACCGGGCAAATGGAGGAGACCCGGAACGGCGCCAAGGAAGCCATCACCTCCGGCCTCATGTTCGGACAGATCGCCGTCGCGGTGCTGGGATCCCTGGTCATCACCGGCGAGTACTCCTCGGGCCAGATCCGCTCCTCCCTGGCCGCCGTTCCCCGCCGCGGACGCCTCCTGCTCGCCAAGGCCTCCGTCCTCGCCGTCGTCTCCTTCATCCTGGGCGCCCTGTCGACCCTCCTGGCATGGGCCATCTCCAGGCCCTTCCTCGGCTCGTACGCGGGCTCCCCGACCGACTGGCACTACCTGGGCCACTTCTGGGGCTCGGGACTGGCATTCGCGGGCATCTCCCTCATGGCCCTGGGCCTGGGAGTGCTGATGCGCTCCACCGCCGGCTCCATCACCATCACCCTCGTGCTCCTCTTCGTCATCGACATCCCGCTCATTATCATGACGCAGAAGTGGGCGTGGGCCTTCAAGATCATGGGCTGCCTGCCGAGAGCACTCTCCAACGCCGTCTCGGACCCCTTCCAGGCCTCCACCGTGTGGGCGGCCGACCCCGACGACCTCACGCACTTCCTCCAGCACGGCCACGCGGTCCTGGCCTTCGCCGCCTGGGCGATCGTCCCCCTGGTCGCCGCCTGGTTCGTCTTCTCACGGCGCGACGCCTGAGCGGCATCGATCCTCGCGCCCCGCCGACGAAAGGCACGACCTCATGGCCACCGCGACAACCGCCACCGTCTCCGCACCCCCGGCCCGCTCCGCCCTCTCCGCGAGCGCCCTCCCGCGCAGACGGGCCCCTCGTACGACCGGCAAGTAGACCCTCCTGCGCGCGGTGAGGGCCGAGTGGCTCAAGATCCGCACCCTGCGATCCACCTGGATCACCTCCCTCCTCGCTATCGCGCTCACCGTCCTGTTCGGCGCGGGCATCGCCGTCGGCTACGCCCACGCACCGGGCAAGGAGGCCGCAGCCGCCCACGTCATCGGCGCGGGCAGTACCTTCGGCCAGATCGCGGTGGCGGTGCTGGGGGCGCTGGTCGTTACCGGCGAGTACTCCTCGGGCCAGATCCGCTCCTCCCTGGCCGCCGTCCCCCACCGCGGGCGCCTGCTGGTCGCCAAGGCCCTCGTCATCGCCGTGTGGTCCTTCCTCACCGGGGTCGCCGCCATGCTCCTGACCTGGGCGATCTCCGCCCCGATGATGGACGGCCACGCGCTGCCGCTCACCGACACGCACTACCTGGGCTACTTCTGGGGGGTCGGCCTGTCCTACGCCGCCTTCGCGCTCATGGCGATGGGGCTGGGCCACCTCCTGCGATCTACGGCCGGGGCGGTCACCGTCGTCATGACGCTCCTGTTCGTCATCGACATCCCCCTCCAGCTCATGAGCCGCCAGTGGGACTGGGCCGTCACCCTCCAGGGCCTGGAGCCCGCCACCGTCGCGCTGGCCGTTCAGGACCCCTTCGCCCTTCGTCAGATGTGGGGCTACCCCGGCACCGTGGCCTTCCTCGAGCAGTGGCAGGCCGTCCTCGTCTTCGGCGCATGGTTCCTCCTCCCCGTGATCGCGGGCTGGATCGTCTTCACCAGGCGCAACGCCTGAGCACCGTCACAGCGGCCGACCGCCGCGGCGCTCGCGCCCCCGGAAGCCCCGATCACCCCGCCGACGACGCCCGATACGCGCAACCTCCGGGCGTCGTCGGCGCACCCGGCCCGCGCGCATCAGCCGGTCGCACCGGACGCAGGGACACAATGGCCCCGTGGACCACGCAGACACCCCCGCCGCGGGCCGGAACGGAGCAGTGGCGATGAGCATATCCCCCACCGCGACGCGCCTGATGCGCTGGCAGGGCAGGCACCGAGTCCTGGCCGATTCCGTCCTGGCGGCCCTGGTGCTCGGCCTCGATGTGCTCCTAGGGGTCGTTCCCGTGCTGAGCGAGGGCATGTCCTCCGCCGCGTCCTGGCTGCCCATCACGACCACGGCGATCATCCTGAGCACGGCGACCCTGTGCCTGCGGCGCACCCGCCCGGCCACGGCGTGGGCCGTCGGCGTCGTCGTCCCGGCGCTGCACGACGTCATCATCCACCACGCCTGCGACCTCGACTCACGGACCCTCGCCATCGTCTCGACCACCCTGAACGCCTATGTCCTGATCGGAACGCCCCTGTGCCTGACGGCGCTCGCCATGCGGTACCGCGTCTCGTGGTCGTGGGCGGCGACCCTCGTCTCGGGAGTGCCATCACTGCTCGTCGACATTCGCCTGATGGACATGTCTCTCAAGGATGTGGGGATCCTCTACCTCTTCCAGTGCCTGATCTTCGCCATCGCCACCCTGATCGGCATGATTCTACGGATCCAGGAGGTCCAGCTGCACGAGGTCGAGATGCGCTCGGCGCGCCTGGCGCTGGCCCGGGAGCAGGAGGCCCTTCTCGCGGCGGCCAACGAGCGCAGTCGCATCGCCCGCGAGATGCACGACGTCGTCGCCCACTCGCTGGCCGTCATGATCACCATGGCCGACGGCGCCGTGGCCGCGATCGACCGCAGCCCCGACATGGCCAAGGAGGCGCTCGAGGTGCTCGCCGAGACCGGACGCTCCGCCCTGGCCGATACCCGTCGTCTCGTCGGCGTTCTGCGCGACGACCCCGAGACGTCCGCCCCATCGGCGCCGACGGCGCTCGTGCCCGAGGAGGCCGGCGGAATCATCGGCGAGGAGCCCGGCGAGCCCGTCCTCCCCGGCGGGCCCCGCCCCCACAGCTCCTCCCCCGCCGGCACCGGCCCGACGCCGGTGGTCCGCGACCTGCCCGTGCCCGAGTTCGCACCGCCCGGCACCGTCGCTCCCGTCGAGCCCAGTGAGGAGATCGTCAACCTGCGTCGAGAGGCCACCGGTAAGGGCACGGACGCCTCCCGGGGCGACACACCCATGGCGCCCGCACCGGAGCAGGCGGATCTGGCGGCGCTCGTGGCCCGGTTCAAGGCGGCGGGAATCCCCGTGACCTACGCGTGGAACGGCCACCAGCTGCCCGACGACAAGGGCCTGCAGCTGACGCTGTTCCGCATCGCCCAGGAATCATTGACCAACGTCCTGCGCTACGCGCCCACGACGCAGGCAGTCACGGTGAGCGTGGACCGCCACGTGGGGACGGCGGTGCTCACGGTCGACAACGACGCCGCACCGGGCTCCACTCCCATGCACGGATCGGGCAAGGGCCTGATCGGCATGCGGGAGCGCGCGGCCGTCTATGGTGGCACTGTTCAGGCCGGGCCGACCGCCACGGGATGGCGTGTGCGCGCCGTCCTGCGCTGGGACGAAGACGACGAAAGGACCTCTCCGTGGCAGCTTCCGCTATGAACTCCTCCATCGACTCCACCGACCAGCCCGAGGACGCACCGGTCACGGTGGTGCTGGCCGACGATCAGGCGCTCATGCGCATGGGCTTCCGCATGATCCTCAAGGCCGAGGACGACATCGAGGTCGTCGGCGAGGCCTCCGACGGCACCTCCGCCCTGGCCCAGGCGCGCGCGCTGCGCCCCGACGTCATCCTCATGGACGTGCGCATGCCCGGCATGAACGGCATCGACGCGACGGCGGCCATCAGCGACCAGTGCCCCAGCACGAAGATCCTCATCCTGACGACCTTCGACCTGGACGAGTACGCTTTCGCGGGGTTGCGCGCCGGCGCCAGCGGATTCCTGCTCAAGGACACCCGTCCCGCCGAGCTCGCGGAAGCGATCCGCACCGTGGCCAGCGGCGAGGCCGTCGTCTCCCCCCGCGTCACACGGCGCATGCTGGAGATGTTCGCCTCCCACCTGCCCGACAGCGGCGGCCGGCAGGCCGATGAGGATCCTCGGATCGTCTCCCTGACGCCGCGGGAGCGGGAGATCCTCGTCCTCATGGCGCAGGGCATGAGCAACTCGGAGATCGCCGCGCACCTGGTGGTCTCGGCCACGACCGTCAAGACGCACGTGGGCAATATCCTGGCC
>ERZ773079.1902-NODE-1902-length-12058-cov-9.837707_pt1 | contig 12058 bp, 8 predicted proteins | sample MGYA00511355_ERZ773079 | MGnify/ENA primary metagenome ERZ773079 (study PRJEB29015, sample SAMEA2737979) | human oral metagenome | biome: human oral; feature: human-associated habitat; material: dental | place: China | collected 2117 ... | reverse complement strand
GAGCGGCTGCCTCGAAGGCGGCGATGACGGCCTCCTGCCCGACGACGTCGTCCCACACGCTCACCGGGCGCCCCCGCGGTGAGCGGTCGCCGCAGCGACGAAGGCCTCCAGGCCCAGGAGCACGCGCTGGTGGGCGGCCCCGTGCTGGAAGCGGGCGCCGTGGCGCCGAACGGCGTCGACGGCGGCCTCGATGACGTCGTCGGCGACCTCATCGACGGGGCGGTCGGCGTCGACGACGACGAAGCGGGCGGGCTCGGCCTCGGCCAGGGCGAGGAACTGGGCGCGCAGGGCGGTGTGGAAGGCGTCGGTCTCGCGCTCAAGACGGTCCTTGGCGCCGCGGCCCATGATGCGCCGCGCGGCGAGGCCCGGCTCGGCGTCGAGCAGGATCGTCAGGTCCGGGAGCAGGCCGTCGGTGGCCCACAGGGACAGGGCGCGGACGTCCTCGGGGCCCAGCGCCCGGGCGGCGCCCTGGTAGGCGACCGAGGAGTCGAGGTAGCGGTCGGTCAGGACGATCTCGCCGCGCTCGAGGGCGGGGCGGATCCTGGTGGCGACGTGGTGGGCGCGGTCGGCGGCGTACAGGAGCGCCTCGGCGCGGGGGGCGATGTCGCCGCCGTGCAGGAGCAGCTCGCGGATGGCGCCGCCGAGCCCGGTGCCGCCGGGCTCGCGGGTCAGGACGTGGTCGACGTCGGCCGCGGCGAGCAGGTCGGCGAGGATGCGGATCTGGGTGGTCTTGCCGACGCCGTCGCCGCCCTCGAAGGAGATGAGCAGGCCCGGTTGCACGGCGCCCGGCGCCTCGGGCGCGTCGGAGGCGGCCTGCGGGTCGGAGGCGTTGTCGATCACGGCGTCAGCGTAGCGGGCGGGACGCTCGCGGACCCGCCCTTCGCCGAGATCGGTCGCGCTCCGCGCCGAGACGGTTCCAGGCGCACTCTCATCGACCACGGGTGGATCCCACGGCCTGCGGGCGGCGGCCCGCGACGTCGCTCCCGGGGGTTCCAATGTCATTGCGGACTGAGCGCCTACGTGCCCTCGGCCTGGTTCTTCATCGTGTTGCCGCTGCCGGTGTCCTGGATCTGCGGGGTGCTGCCGGCCCACAGCACGGTGCTGTAACTGCCGGTCACAGTGACGCTCCTGGTGTCGCGCACATAGACTCTCGCGCTGCTATTGACAGCAATACTCTGCGCGTAGTCGACAATGACGGTGACGCCGTCGCCGCTCACCGTCAGATTAGTCACGTCGCCCTCGATCGCAACCGTCTCATAAGAGCGGTCGACAACGACCTGACCGTTGGCCGGCGTCATCGTCCTCTTGATGCTGGTCTGCTGGGCAACGACCCATTCCTTACTGGTGATCGTGGCCGCCGCGCCCGGGCGCTCGGGATCGGGGGACGCCGTGCCGCCCTGATTCGTCAACGGGGGCAGTGCGGTCGGGCTGCCGCTCGACGTGGGCATACCCCCATGCGGATCCTGAGACGGCCCCTGCGCCGGATCGTCGGTGGCGGAACGGGAGGACGTGTCCGCTGGTCCTGACGAACCCGCCGAGCCGTCGCGCTCCAGGGTGATCGTGCAGGCCCCCGGCCCTGCACTCAGCGCCAGGGTGCAGGCGAGGACGACCAGGCGGCGCACCGGGCGCGGTCGGGACGGCGCGGGGCCGCCGTCACCGGCAACGTCGGAGGCGGCTGGTCGTGCGGAGGCGGCGCTCAGCAGGGCCGCGCAGACAACGGACCGCGGGCGCCGCACGCCGAGGCCGGCAGCGGGGAGGCGGATCGAGCGGTTCACGGAGACGATCCTACGGACGGGATGTCGCATCCGTGTCCTCGTGTCGTCGCCGTCCTGCGACAGGTGAGACGGGCGAGGGGGCGCCGCGCACGCCGTGCTATTTTCGTGGCATGACACTATCCTGGGGGTTTTGCTTCGGGCGTCTCACGGCGGCGCTGACGGCTCTCAGCCTGTCCGCCGCTCTGACGGCCTGCCGGCCGAGCCCGACGAGCCCCGGGAACGCGCGGAACGAGTCGGGATCGTCGAGCGCGCGGACGGGCTCCGACCCGGCCGCGGCGGACTCGGCGTCCGACGGCTCCGCCGACTCGTCGTCGAGCGGCGCCCCCGCGGGACTGGAGTCCTTCTACGACCAGGAGCTCGCCTGGGCCGACTGCGCGGACGGCGCCGCCGGCTACCAGTGCGCCATCGCGACCGTCCCGCTGAGCTACGACGACCCGGACGGCGAGACCATCTCCATCGCCCTCAGACGCCTGCCGGCCTCCGACGGCACGGCCGAGCTCGGCTCCCTGTTCCTCAACCCCGGCGGCCCGGGGGGCAGCGGCACCGGCATGGTCGCGGCGGCCGCCGCCTCGTACACCCCCGAGATGCTCGCCTCCTACAACCTGGTCGGCTTCGACCCGCGCGGCGTCGGCGGCTCGACCCGCCTGACCTGCTGGGACGCCGATGAGCTCGCCCAGAGCGGCGGTGCGGCCGGTGACGCGGCGCCCTCCGGCGAGAGGGTCGACGCCGGCGCCGCGGCGGCCCCGGCGTCGGGCACCAGCGCGGTTCCGGTGGCCGACACCGCCCCGAGCCCGGAGGAGAAGGGTGAGGAGGCCGAGCCCTCCCCCGCGCCCGAAGCCACCGCGCCCCCGACGACCGACGCCACGACCCCGCCGTCGGACGGCGCCACCGGGGCCCCGAAGATCGATGACATCTTCTGGACGTCGACGGCGGCCAAGGGGACCGCCGACGCCAACGCGTGCCGGACCTACTCCGAGGTCCCCGACCTCATCGACCACATGGGCAGGACCGACGTGGCCCGCGACCTCGACATTCTGCGCGCCGCGGTCGGCGACGGGCGGCTCAGCTATCTCGGCTACTCCTACGGCACCTCCATCGGCAGCGCCTACGCCGAGCTCTTCCCGGACAGTGTCGGGCGCGTCGTCCTGGACAGCGCGCAGGACCCGGCGCTGACCCGCACGGAGGTGGCCGACGCCCAGCTCGCCTACCGGGAGGGCCGGGCGCGGGCGTACCTCGAGTCCTGCCTGGAGCAAGCCGGGTGCCCGGTCACCGGCACCGTCGACGAGGCCGTCTCCCAGCTCATCGCCTTCTTCAAGGGCCTGAGCTCCGACCCGCTCACCGTCACCCAGGAGGACGGGCAGACCGACCAGATGGACTCCACGACCGCCTTCAACCACGCGCAGAACCTGTGGCTGGCCCGGCCCGAGTACTGGCCCGCGCTGACCGAGGCGCTGTCCCGGGCGATGAGCCGGCACGACGGCACCGAGCTCGCGCGCGTGGGCGCCCTGGCTCCGGGGGCGGGGCAGATCTCAAGGCCGACGTCGCAGCAGGAGGCCTCGTACGCCATGACCTACACGGCGGTGATCTGCGCCGACTCCCCCGACGTCGCCGACCAGGCCGCCTGGAACGCGGAGGCCGCGAAGGACACCGAGGACTACCCGCTCATGAGCGCCATGGGCTCCCTCCCGGCCGGGACCGACGCCTACTGCCACGGCTGGGGCGTCACCTCGGACTCCGCACCGGCCGAGGTCCGCGCCTCCGGATCGGCGCCGATCCTCGTCGTCGGCGTCACCGGGGACTCCCAGACCCCCTACTCGTGGGCGCAGTCCCTGGCCTCGCAGCTCGACGCCGGGCACCTGCTCACCGTCGAGGGCTACGAGCACGGCGCCTCCCTGTCGAACACGTGCGCCGTCTCGCGCGTCAGCGACTACCTGGTCAGTGGCGCGCCTCCCGATGACGGAGCGTCCTGCCCCGCCGACCCGCTGCCGGCCGACGTCGCCGAGGGACTCGCGAGGTAGCGCGCCCCGCCGGCCCACGGAACACCGACCGGCGGGACCGGACTCGGGGACGCGCCTCTGCCTCGTCATCCCGGGGCGCGGACTCAGGGGCGGCGCGCCCGGGCAGGCCCTGGCCGGGGCTCGCCGTCATCCCGGGGCGCGGGCTCAGGAGGCCGGGACGAAGACCTCGACGCGCCGGTTGAGCCGGCGCCCCGCCGGGTTGTCAGAGCCGTCCGGGTTCTCGTTGGGCGCCACCGGCCGCGACTCGCCGTAGCCGGTCACGTCGAAGGACGCCGTCGCCCCAGCGGCCGTCAGCGCGTCCGCCACTGCCTGCGCCCGCTGCTCCGACAGCGTCTGGTTGAAGGACTCGTCCGACACCGAGTCGGTGTGCCCGTACACGTGCCCGCTCGAGGCGCCCGCACGGTTCAGCACGTCCGCCAGGTTGCCGAGGGTCTGCGCGGCCTCGGGACGCACCTGCGAGGACCCGAAGTCGAACAGCACGCCGTCCTGGAGCGAGATGACCGTCCCGCAGGACTCCACCGGCCTGGCCGCGTCGATCGGCGGGAAGGAGCCGACCTTGTCGACCTTCGGCAGCGCCTCGGCGCTGACGCTCCGGCTCCCGCTCGCCGAGGTGACCAGCGCCGTGCCCGTGCCGTCGTTGACGATACTCAGCCCGGTGGCGGTGTCGGTGTAGGAGCCGGCGCCCTTGCCGTCATTGGTGATGGACACGTCGCCCACGGTGTAGGTGCCCGAGCCGTCGCTGTTGATGGTGATCGTCTCGCCGGTGCGGGAGTCGGTGTACGTGCCCGCGCCCTTGCCGTCGACCGTGACGCTCAGGTGCGCGTCGGTGTAGGTGCCCTCGCCGTTGCCGCTGTTGGTGATGCTCACGCCGGTGGCGGAGTCGGTGTAGACCCCCGACCCGTCCCCGTTGTTGACGATGGACACGGTGCCCTGGTTGACGACGCCGGCGCCGTCGCCGTCATTGACCACCGAGGAGTCCCCGTTGCTCGTCACGACGCCGCCGTCGCCGGTGACGACGGTGAACGCGGAGTCGGAGGCGAGCACGCCCGGCTCGTCGCAGCGGGCGGGAGAGACGGTGACGCCGGGAACCGAGGCGATCGTGCTCGTCACCTCCGGGGTGAAGGCGCCGGTCGAGGCGCTCAGCAGGGAGAGGTTCGGCAGGGCGAACAGCGGTACGGGCGGGCTCTCGCCCACCGCGTAGCCGGGCACGGCGAACGCGCTGTCGGCGGTCGCCGAGGCGCTCGCCGAGGGGGCGGCGGAGCCCTCCGACGACGACGGCGCCGTCGCGGCGGACGTGCTCGCGTCGCCGGTCCGGGAGGAGCCGGCGGAGCCGCCGGAGCTGGTCGCGCAGCCGCTCGCCGCCAGGGACAGGGAGACGGCGGCAGCGAGGAGAAGGGGAATACGGGTTCGTTGCATGCCGACAATCTACTCAAGTCGACGTCGCTCGCATGTCGCCTGCCCGTCGCAATCACGCGACAGGACGACGTCGCCGCGCCCCGCCGTACGCCGCCGGGCTCAGGCGGTCCCCCCGGGGCCGGCCACCGGAAGCACCAGCCACACGCGCGTGCCCACTCCCTCGCGCGAGGTCATGCCCACGGTCCCGCCGTGGCGCTGCGCGATCGTGCGCACCAGGGGCAGGCCCAGCCCGGAGCCGGGCAGAGCGCGGGCGTTGCCGGCGCGACCCAGCTCGCGGAAGACGAGCCCCATCTCCCGCTCGGGCACCCCGATCCCCGTATCGGCGACCTCGATCGTCACCGTGCCGCCCTCCTCCCGGCCGCGGACCTCGACCGCCCCGCCGGCGGGGGTGTACTTGACCGCGTTGGACACGATGTTGTAAGCGGCCGAGTAGAGAAGGTCGCCGTCGCCGCGCACGTGCGGCAGGGGCCAGGGGACCGACGGCAGGTCGAGGCGCACGCGCACGGCCGCCCCGCGCCCGGCGGCCTCCTCGATGACGGAGGTCACGGCGTCCTGGACCGTCTCGGCCAGGTCGACGTCCTCCATGGCGAGGGGCGCCGCCTCCAGCTCGGCGAGCTTGCGCAGATCGGTCAGCAGCCGGCTCATCCTGCGGGACTGCGCATCGACGACCTCGAGGTTGACGGCGATGGCGGGCGACGCGCTCTGCGAGGCGTCGGCGACGGCCGCGCGCACCGCCGTCAGCGGGTTCTTGAGCTCGTGGTCGAGACGCCGCAGGAACTGGCGGTGCTGCATGCGCGACTCCTCCTGGACCTGGAGGCGCAGCCGCTGAAGCGCGGCGTCCCGACGGCGTCGGCCGACGGTCACGGCCAGGGCGATCAGGAGGGCTGCGGCCAGGACCTCGCCGATCACCACTGCGGGCGAGGTCGTCACCCGCAGGCGCAGGCCGCCCCACAGCAGCTGGCTCACCGCGGTGAGCACGACCGCGACGCCGAGGGCGACGACCCACCCCGCCAGGGCGCGGCCGGTCGGCCAGCCCGATTCCGAGGACGGTCCGCCCGCACCCGTCCGACTCACGCGTGGACCTCGGCGCGGAAGCGGTACCCTCCGGCGGAGACGGTCTCGATGTAGGTGGGCGCCGAGGCGTCGTCGCCCAGGACCCGGCGGATCTCCCGCACGCGATGGTCGACGGCGCGCGTGGAGGAGGCGAAGTCGATGCCCCACAGGGCCGACAGGAGGGCGTCGCGGGTGTGGAGCTCGCCGGGGTGGCTCATGAGGTAGTCCAGGAGCGTGACCGCCTTGGGCGTCAGGTTCAGCTCGCGCCCGGCCAGTTCGACGCGGCGACTAACGCGCTCCAGGACGAGGTCGCCGGCCACCAGGCGCGCCGCCGCCGTCAGCGGCTGGCTCATCCCGCGGGTGCGGCGCAGGACCGCGCGGATGCGCGAGGCCAGCTCGGCCGGGTCGAAGGGCTTGGACAGGTAGTCGTCGGCGCCGTCGTCCAGGGCGGAGACGCGCTCGTAGGAGGCGTCGAGCTGGGTGAGCATGATGATCGGCGTCCAGGTCCCGCCGGCCCTGAGCCGGCGCACGAGTTCGCGCCCGTCCATGCGGGGCATGAGCACGTCGGTGACGACGATGTCGACGTCGTAGGCGCCCAGCAGGTCGAGCGCCTCGACGCCGTCGCCGGCCAGGAGGACGCGGTGGCCGCTGCGCTCCAGGTAGGGGCCCAGCGAATTGCGGATGGGGGCCTCGTCGTCGACCAGCAGGACCGTGGCCGACGACGAGGCCGGTGATGGAACCGACGACGAGGCCGGGGCGGCGGGCCGCATCACGGGCGGACCGCCGGATTCGCCGATGTCACTGGGTGAGCCTTCCGGTGGTGTTGTCGGCGCCGAGGTCCTGGATGTCGGGGTCGTCCCCGAGCCAGTGGACGGTGACGTTGGAGCCCTGGATCTGGAGGTGATCGATGTCGCGGGCGTAGACCGTGACGTCCGAGCCCTGGATGATGAGGGTGTCCACGTCCTCGGCGGCGATGGTGTTCTCGGAGCCCTGGACCGTGAGCATCTCGAGGTCGCCGACCAGGTTGAGGGTCGACCCCGAGCCCTGGACGGCATGGCTGCCGGAGACCGTCTGGCGCTCCCCCTTGTCGAGGATCTCCTTCCAGGCCGCGTTGGTGATGGGGGCGTCCTCGGCGTCGTCATCGTCGTCGCCGTCGTGGTCGCCGGAGCCGGTGGGACTGCCGGTGGGGTTGTTGGAGCCGGTCGAGCCGGTGGCGCCGCCTGCGGTGCCGCCGGTGTTGCCGGTGCTGGTCGAGCCCTGGGCGCCGGTGGAGCCGGCGTCCGACCCCTGGGCCTGAGAGGCCTTTGGCGAAGCGGAGCCGGCGTCGTTGACGGACAACGAGCAGGCGCCCAGCGACAGGGACAGGGCCACGGTGGCAGCGCCGGCGAGAACGATCTTGGAAAGGCGCATGGCGAGTTCCTCTCAGGAATCAGTGGATGGGTTGTACGGTGTACACATTACCGGCTTGTTATCCCGAGACTGTCGCCGAACTGTCGCAGGTTCGCGACCGCAGCGATCCCACAGGAGCCTCACCGGTGAGCGGGGAGCCGTCGGCCGCTTTCTCCACTTCACGCAGGGGCGGTCGCCGCCGTCGCCGCCCGGCCCGCCGTCGCCGCCCGGCCCCCGTCTCGTGCGGGGCACCGCCGTACCGCCGCCTTCCCGGGCGGTTCTGGCGGGCAGGCCCGCGCACTGAAACGGCAAACACCCTCACAATGGGTCGCGACAGTCCGTCGACAGAATGCCGCCGCCAATGATTCGGGTCAGACGCCGGAAAAAGGTGGCTCCCGCGTATCTTTAAAGCCCCAGCCCCTCAGCCGTGGATCGCAAAACGGCGGAATGACGCCGATCCCGTCAGGTTCGACCGGAGTGAGCGGCCTTAAAGATACGCGGGAGCCACCTTTTCGCGGCACCGCACCCCGGACCGCGGTGCACTCCGTCGGACGGACCGCTCGGGCCGACCTCGCTGCGCCCGTCGGACGGACCTCGCCGCGGTCAACGTCATGAAGGACGAGGGCCCCTGGAGGCCCCGGAGCTCCGTCACGGACGGAGGGCCCACGAGGTTCGCCGCGCCAGACGCTCGTGGACGTCTGGGGCCACGTCACGGACGGAGAGTATGGCGGGGTCCGGGATCTCGGTCACGAGCCGCCCGGGCGGCGCCCCCGTTGACGCCCGCGATCGTGGCCTCACCCGGGTCCGCGAGATCGTCGGGCAGGCATCGAGATCGTCGGGTAACCCGCGAGAACGTCTGCTAGAGGTACGATCTCGCGGGTCAAGTGACGTGCTCACGGGTTACCCGACGATCTCGACGGCGGGCCCGGCCGCCCCGGCGTCAGGACGGCTTCTCGGCCGCGGCCTTGGTTGCCCTGCCTGCGGCCTTCGGCCTCCCGGACGTCGCCTTGGCCGACTTCTCCGCCGCGGCCGTGGTCTTCTTGGCCGACGACTTGGCCGTCTTGGCCGACGTCCTGGTCGTCTTAGTCGTCTTGGCCGTCTTCTTGCGGGTCGTGCGCTTCTTGACGGGGCCCTTGGCGCGCTTCTCCGCCAGCAGCTCGTAGGCGCGCTCGGGAGTCACCGTCGCCGGGTCGTCGCCGCGGCGCAGCGTCACATTCGTGACGCCGTCGGTGAAGTAGGGGCCGAAGCGCCCGTCCTTGATGACCACCGGGCGCCCGGACTCCGGGTCCGTCCCCAGCTCGCGCAGCGGCCCGCGCGCGGCCGCCTGGCCGCGGCGCCGCTTGGGCTGCGCGAAGAGCTCCAGGGCCTTATCCAGCGTCACCGTGAACAGCTCCTCCTCGCTGTCCAGGGAGCGCGAGTCCGTGCCCTTCTTCAGGTACGGCCCGTAGCGGCCGTTGTGGGCGGTGATGTCCACGCCCTCGGCGTCGCGGCCCACCACGCGCGGCAGGCTCAGCAGGTCGAGGGCCTGGTCCAGGGTCACCGTCGACAGGTCCATGCTCTTGAACAGGGAGGCCGTGCGGGGCTTGGGGGCGGCCGATTTCCTCGTCCCGCGCCTCTTCGCCCCGCTCGCCCCGGTCGCCCCGGTCGACTTGGTCCGCCCGGTCGACCCGGCGCCCTGCGCGTCCCGTGCCGGGGCCCCCGCGCCGCCCTCCGCCGCGGGCTCGGACAGGACCTCGGTGACATAGGGCCCGTAGCGCCCGTCCTTGGCGACGATCGTGTGCCCCGTCGCCGGGTCGGTCCCCAGCTCGCGGCCGTCGTCGGCGGCCCGGGCGAACAGCTCGTGCGCCCTGGCCACGGTCAGCTCGTCGGGGGCGACGTCGGAGGGCACGTTGGCGCGCTTGCCCTCCGCATCCTCCAGGTAGGGCCCGTAACGGCCCACGCGCAGGGTGATGCCCTCGCCGATCTCTATGGAATTGATGGCGCGGGCGTCGATCTCGCCCAGGTTCTCCACCATGGCCTTCAGACCCTGTTCGGCCTCGGCGGCGACCACGTCGTCGGCCGCGAGAGCGCCGGTCGAGCGCGCCCGGTCCCCGAAGTAGAAGCGGGTGAGCCAGGCGACCCGGTCCTCCCGCCCGGCGGCGATGCGGTCGAGGTCGGCCTCCATGGAGGCGGTGAAGTCGTAGTCGACCAGCTCGGCGAAATTCTCCTCCAGCAGCCGGGTGACCGCGAAGGCCAGCCAGGTCGGCACGAGGGCCTGGCCGCGGTGGTCGACGTAGCCGCGGTCGGCGATGGTGGACATGATGGACGCGTAGGTCGAGGGCCGGCCGATCTCGCGCTCCTCCAGCGCCTTGACCAGGGAGGCCTCGGTGTAGCGCGGCGGCGGGGTGGTCTCGTGACCGGCGGCCTCGGCGCCCAGGGCGGCGAGCTCCTCGCCGGCGCTCATCGCCGGAAGGCGCGCGTCCCTGCCGTCCCGCCCCTGCTCCCGCCCGCCGGACTCGGACTCGTAGCGCTCGGCGTCGCGCCCCTCCTCGTAGGCGGCGAGGAACCCGCGGAAGGTGATGACGGTGCCCGACGCCGTGAAGTCGGCCGTGGAGAAGGCCCGGTCCGCGTCGGCGTCGGTGGCCGGTGCGGCGGCGTCCCGGGTGGCGGCGCCCCGGGCGTCGGTGCGCTGCGCCCCCGCACTCCGGCCGGTTCCGGCCCCGGCCCCGGTCAGCGGCACCTCCACGTGGACGGTGGCGGTGGAGCCGACGGCGTCGGCCATCTGCGAGGCGACCGTGCGCTTCCAGATGAGCTCGTAGAGGCGGAACTGGGATCCGGTCAGGGAGCCGGCGACCTGCGCCGGAGTGCGGAAATGATCCCCGGCGGGGCGGATCGCCTCGTGCGCCTCCTGGGCGTTCTTGGTCTTCGTGGCGTAGACGCGCGGCTTGGCGGGCACGTACTCGGCCCCGTAGAGCTCGGCCGCCTGGGCGCGGGCGGCCGCCACGGCCTGCCCGGACAGCACCGTGGAGTCGGTGCGCATGTAGGTGATGAAGCCGTTCTCGTACAGGCCCTGGGCCACCCGCATGGTCTCGCGCGGGTTCATGCGCAGCTTGCGGGAGGCCTCCTGCTGGAGGGTGGAGGTGGTGAAGGGGGCGGCAGGGCGGCGCTTGTAGGGCTTCTCCTCGACCTGGGCCACGCGCGGGCGGCCGCGTCCGACGGCGTCGGCCACCGCCCGGGCCCCGACCTCGTGCAGGTGGACGGTGCCGGCCTTGAGCGCGGCGGGGCGCAGCGCCCCGGCGTCGGTGAAGTCGCGCCCCGCGGCCACGCGGCGCCCGTCCAGGGTCGCCAGGCGGGCGGTGAAGGCGCCCTCCCGGCGGGCGTCGTCGGCGGTCGGCGGAGCGGCGACCGGCCCCGCGGTCCCGGGGGGTCCTGCGGACTCAGCGGACTCAGCGGACTCGGTGAACTCGGCCTCGACCCCCCAGTAGCCGGCCGCGACGAAGGCCATGCGCTCGCGCTCGCGCTCGACGACCAGCCGGGTGGCCACCGACTGGACGCGGCCAGCGGACAGGCCCGCACGTACCTTGCGCCACAGCACGGGGCTGACCTCGTAGCCGACCAGGCGGTCCAGGATGCGCCTGGTCTCCTGGGCGTCCACCAGATGGATGTCCAGGTCGCGGGTGCTGTCCAGGGCGCGAGTGACGGCCTCCCGGGTGATCTCCGTGAAGGTCATGCGGCGCACGGGCACCTTCGGCTTGAGGACCTGGAGGAGGTGCCAGGCGATGGCCTCGCCCTCGCGGTCGTCATCGGTGGCGAGATAGAGCTCGTCCGCGTCCTTGAGGGCCCTGCGGAGCTGGGTGACCGTCTTCTTCTTATCGGGGTTGACGACGTAGTAGGGCTTGAATCCGTCCTCGACGTCGACCGCGAACCTGCCGTAGGGGCCCTTCTTCTCGGCGGCCGGCAGCTCGGAGGGCTGGGCCAGGTCGCGGATGTGGCCGATGGAGGCCTCGACGTCGAAGTCCTCGCCCAGGTAGGCGGCGATGGACCTGACCTTGTTGGGGGACTCGACGATGACGAGCTTGGTGGACACGGCTGCCTTCCTCGCGTTTCTTCCGACGGCACGGCGCCACCGCGGGCCCGCTCGGAGATGCAGGAGGCCGCCGGGCGGCCTCCTGCGGGTGACTGTAACGCATGGTCCGGCGCAGCCGGACACGGATTCGCCTCGCGGTCTCACGCGAGCCGGGCGAATCCCGGCGTCGTCGGCGCCGGACCCGTCCACGACGGCGCCCGGCGGGCTCGCCGACCGGTTGCGCCCGCTCGCCCGTCGGTCGACTCGCCCGTCAATCGACCTGGGCCAGGGCCGACCGGAGCAGTCCGAGGCGCTGACGGATGACGGCCTCGTCGAAGGGCAGGTGCAGGCCGCGGCACTCG
>ERZ773079.1901-NODE-1901-length-12061-cov-3.925621_pt1 | contig 12061 bp, 16 predicted proteins | sample MGYA00511355_ERZ773079 | MGnify/ENA primary metagenome ERZ773079 (study PRJEB29015, sample SAMEA2737979) | human oral metagenome | biome: human oral; feature: human-associated habitat; material: dental | place: China | collected 2117 ... | reverse complement strand
TCATCGATTGTCATAAGGCTCATCATCCCTTTCCATGGATTCGCTTTCCGAAAAAAACAGCTCCCTGTCTCATCAGATAAGGAGCTGGATCCCATCAAGGCTCTGGCGTGCCTTGCATTTTCTTTCGGAGGTCATCATATACCGAGGTCGGCCGGATTGCCCATCCACCGTTTTGGCCGACATCGAGCATATAGGCAGCCGGATCGTAATGCACCATCTCCATCACATCTGCCGGCTCTCCTGTCCCCTCCGGCGCTGCAACAGAGACCACGGCGCCTCCGGAAACGGAACTAACTAGATAGTGCTGATGATTGGCAGCGTCGAAGTAAACCTGATAGATGTAATATTGTCCGGCAGGAAGAACAGTGTTTTCATCTATGCTGACGACAGGCATAGTGCGGAACTGCTGCACTTGACGCTCCATAATAAAATCAACAACAACACCGCCAATCACGGTAAGCCCGGTAAATCCGATGAGGACACACATGATGATGCGATGCCACATGGCAGGATCGGCTGCCTTGAGTCCGCTGACGATCTTTGCCGACGAAGATGCGGTCTGTTCCTCTTTTTTCTCCATCATCGATGTCCTTAGAACGCAATATTCTGCCTCACGTAGATGTTGAACGCATATCCGGGCGCAACGGTTGCCGTCGGTGCCTGGGTATCAGTCAGTGCCGTAAACGCTGAAGCATCCAGTGTGACACGATCCACGGCGAGCGTGGAGAGTGCCGTAAGCGCACTATTGAAGATCCCCTTCATAAAGTTGCTCCCTGTATGACGATGCAGTTTTCCGTTGACACCGGAATAACCGACGCCATCCACAGCCATCATGGATTTCCCGATGTTCCATAATCCACCGTCCGGCAAAACAACGGTGTCGAAGGATATACCAATTCTGCCGGAGACAGCATTTTTACCACCGCCATTTCCTTCGAGCTGTCCGATTGTCCCGAGAACACGGCTGCCCGCCGGTATAATAAGATTGATGCCGCTCACATCATACACATCGGCCATCACCTGCGCGATGATGGGCCCTGGTGCATCGGTATTGATGCCCGTCATCAGCATCGCCGGAATCATCGTCCCTGCCATCACTGTGCGATCTGACGGCTCAGTATAAGTCGATGCAGAATTTTGCTGCGCTGCGCTGTTGCCATTTCCTTTGGTGCTGCTGTTGTCAGGAGATGCTACAGCATTCATACTGCCGGATGCGTTTCCTGCATCCTGCGTTTTTCCCTCAAAGGCAAAAGCAATCGCTGATTTGAGCTGCTCTTTCAGTCGTTCTGCTGCATGACGATCTTCCTCGATGTTGCGCTGGTTGTCCTCATCTTTCTGTGAAGGAAGTGTATAGCCCTGACTATATGCACCACCTGGGACAGGAACGACGAGCGATGGCCGTTGTGCGCCCGCATAGCCGGGCTGCTGGGGAATCTGGATCGCCTCTTGGCTCTGCACTGCTGCCGTCTCCATCGGAGCAGATGGGTTCGGCATCTGTGAATTTTTCTGCCCGTTCTGTAAGGGGATACGGCCGTGCGCTGCATTCGCCCGCTCGAGCGCTCCATAATCATCCGACAGTTTGGCCGATGCACCCCCCTGTACACGGGATGCATCAGCAATGTCCTCTACGCGTGCGGTCTTTTTCTCTGCCTGTTCACTGTCATCACTCGCTGCATAAAAGAATGCCAGTCCGAAGACCAGGAAGAAGAAAACAACGATCCCGATCACGATGGGTCTTGAGATACCGAGGATGGTGTCATGCTACCCTTTGAGCATGGATTTATTCCCTTCCGGCATCTTCGTGTCCATGCCCTGATCCAGTTCATCATTGGGAATAGTATACGTCCTTCTGCATCCTTTTTGCTGCTCAGTTTTCGCCCAATAAATTCTGAGAAGTTTCCGATGATCTCCTTTATCTTCAATGAAGTCAACTCCTTTCACGGATTACTTCTTACGCTCGATCGTCACAATATCCCGCTCTCCATATCGAAGTTCAGCACGATCGATCACGCGATCCAGCGTATAGCAGCTGCCCTTTGCCTTAAAATTTGCAAGACTGAGATCCTTTTTTCCGGGTTCGCGAATAAAAAGCGCAGGAAGGCGCTTGACACCGGGGTTCATCCGTATAACGGTCTTTTCTCCATCGTCAAATACAATCTCGGGAAGATAATTCTTGTTTCCTTTCACTGTGTATTTATAGGAAAAGTTCAGCTTATCTACGCTCGTTACACTCATGTCGGCTGCAATGGTCTGTTCGTCCTTTGCCTGCTGGATGAGTGCTGTCTGCGCGTCATCCATGCCATAGCTCCACCGTACCATGGGGTTGTACCAGTCGCTTACGGTGAGGATCAGCTGGTAGCTCCTCTTATTGGTGTTGATGATCAGATTGGTTGTGCTGGTCTGCACCACAGGCTTAATATAGATATGGGGAACGCCAGCCACCGTCGTCGCATTGACTGCCCACGAGCTTGTGTCGCCGCCGCCGACAAAGGTCACCTGTTCTCCTTTTTTCAGTTCAATGTCTGTCAGATACCCCGTCCGACAATAGACTTTATACAGTTGCTCTGGTGCGTAAGAGAACGTCATGGTGCTGTTTTCCTGCGCATTGACTGCATCCTGTATATATGATGCCGCTCTTCTGCCGGGATTCGGATTAACGAGCGGCTGAACAGAAGAATAGTAGCTACCACTGCTATCATGCGCATTATGGATCTTTTCCACCAGCTGTATCAATTCAAACTGTAGATCTTCCTGGTCTCTCAGACTTGCTTCGACGTCTGCCAGTCACGCAGTGAGCATACGGAGCGCTTCTTCAATATCCATGCCATCCTTACGGCCTTTTAGAGCATCGAGCTCTGCTGTAAGTCGATCCGGTTTCTCCTGCAGATGATCACTTTGCGTAATGGATGCCGGTCTGCGTCAAAGATACAGAGGTATGCGCTGCGCGATATTCAGACAGGGACGTTGCATGCGCCGTCCCTGTCTGGAAGATGGCGGAACATGTAAGAGCGCAGATGAGGGCTTTGACGTTCCTTTTGTTCATTTTCATTATTGATTCTCCTCTTCATTCACTAATTCACAGGATTTTTGGATGACTGCTCTGCCTTTTGATCCGGTGTTGTTTTCGTTTCCGTATCGCGTTCCCATCGTAGATCCTTGATGTAAATCCCGAGCGGATTGATGGCTAGTTTTTCTTTATCGTCCGTCTTAATTAGCTCAAAAGTAAATACCCCCGTATAGGGCGTTACTTCCTTCTTGCCGGCGCCGGCACGGTACTCAACCTCTGACCAACGTACCTGGTAACTCTTCCCGCCCTCCATCGGGATGACACTGTTGATCGTAACCTGGACTGTCGCATGATGGAGTTTCTGTACACGATTCTCTGCCTCCATGCGTGCGGTCAGGATGTTCGCACCATCCTTCGTGAGGAAACTGTAGGCTGTGCTGAGCTGCTTATTATACACAACCTCATCTAAGGGAACGCTTCGAATATCCTGCACGAACTGACGAATAAAATAACTGTACACTTCGTCATTTGGCGTATAATTTGCCATGGAGTTTGCCGTCCCGACGTTGCGGACTTCTCCTGTCTTGATGTCGGTCTCAACCACATAGACGAGGGTGTTTTCGGTGACTGCCTTGTAGCAGAGTGCGGCGGCAAGCGCCATAATGACAATCACCAGTCCGAAAGAGATACGACGCAGGTTATAATTCTGTTCGATGATTTCTCCTTCACGCTCATCCCACTTGCGGGCAGCTTTTTCGGCTGGGCTCTGGGATGTTGTTGGTGTGGTGAAGTGCTCCGGTCGATGAAATAACTGGTCAATTTTCAAGTAAATACCTCCCTAAGGCTTCTTTGTGCTCCATCGGATGTATGGCGAATGCCTAAAACGCGTTTTACCATAGTGGATCAGACTGCCGATCAGCATAGAGATAAGGGAAACAAACGGATTGCAGATGCCAAAGAGTATGGCATAAAAACGCTATGTCCTATACTTGTCGCTATATGTTTCCGCAAGCAGAAAATAACAGCAGTAAGTGCGACGCCCCCTCCACAAAATGCCCAAGCAAGAGCGCCATCGAACGGATGGAAGATCATTTGGTAAAGTGGCTGCGGCAGCGGAAGAACAAGGAGATCATATAGCAGCACAAGCATCACACCGATGATGTCATAGTGGAGATATGATTCTTGCTGCCCTATCTGCTCACGCGTACAGAGTTTATATGAGCCACAGAATACTGCCGCCGAAAAGCTGCACTGCCAAAGATAGAAAAATACATCCCGTTCATGAAGCAATGCACCAATGATAACCAGCAAAAGGAGCAGTTTCGCTTCAATTTTATCCATGGATGCATCATGAATCACAATCTTCCATAGCAGAACGGAAAGAAATAGTGCATAGAGCGGGTTCTTAGGCTGCAAGCTGTATATCAGCAAAACATCAAGAGCGAGGATCCATATCACATATTTCCATGTGAGTGCGGACATATCTATTTTTCTCCTGTGGGTGATGGTTCCTTGTTTTCTCCTACTGTGAGATGATCGCCGCCGTAGTAGGTGATCACATCCGATGGTGCAGCACTGCCGGCATCGGTATGGATAAATGCGATCGGGTCAGCGTATTTTTTCTCCGTGGGTTCCTTCTGCGGCACAGGAGCAGTTTCTACTGCGTGTTGTACACTCTCCGGCGGAGAAAGCGGCCGCGCGGCAACAGACGGAATCACAGGACGCGGATAACTGACAGCGGGAATGCTCGGCAGTGTCCTTGCAGGTAGTGTTGCATTGTTGTCCTTCTGTGTGGATCGCATCAAAAACGGATTGTTGGAGCGGACAGCCTCGGAAAATACCACGATGTTTTCCGGATTTTCCGTAGTCACTCCGTCAGGGAGCTCGGAAGCAAGGATTTTCTCATGCAGCTTTTGTGCTAACTCTGCTGATATAGGCACGGGATGAGTTACATGATCATGGTGATCATCCGTTGCATCATGATTAAGAAACCAAATTTCACCAAAGAATATGAGGAGTAGAATCATAGATAAAGCGATAATTCTTCCCCATCTCAACCCATAGACTCTTCTCTCGTTCAAGGCATTTCACCCCTTTCTACTTCAGGTAGACACGATAGCATACATCGGCTTCGATCCGTTCATTGACCGGGTACATCTTGACCGATGCGATGGTAAGCAGTGCATCGCTCGCACGAAAGTTCTCCAGAAATGACAGAGTATCGCTATACGATCCTCTGACCGAAAGCACGTAGGATTGATATTCTCTTTTTCCACTTTGCCGGTTCAGTACATGATAGGAGATCAGCTCCATATTCTGTGTCGGTATCGTACCAAGCAGATCCGCAGCGACAGCATCCAACTGTTGCGCATGGACCGGCCGATGGTATTGGCTGTTGATATAGTCGGCTTGTTCCTGCCATTTTTGCATGGTGGCGTATACATCCTGCACCTTCATATACTTGCGATATGCAGCACCAAGACTGAAACAGACAATCAGGCTCATAAATACGATGATGCTTGCAATGAATCGTATGTGTCGTTCTTCCTTATTTCTGCCAACAAGGACAGCATAGAATTCCCTGATATTCATCGTGCTGCCCTCCGTGCCGAGAGCTGTATCGTTCTGAATCCATCCGGATCCAAGTCCATACCATCGATGGAAACCTCCTTGAAACTTCCACTGCTTTTCATATTTCGCTGCAGTGCTTGGAGTTCTCCCTCACCTCCTGAAACAAGCGTTATTAAGGCATAGGAAGGTTCCGGATCGTTATAAGCGCGGGGGGGCCTCTGGCAAATAGCCAATCGTGATGTCTAAAAATCTGCTGTTCCCCTCCCTGACCTGACCCCCAAAAGTTAGACTTGAGAAATCTAACTTTTGGGGGTATTGTAATGGCAAAATACAGTATGGAATGTAAACTGAAGATCGTGAGAGAATATCTTGCAGGAAAAGGCAGCTATGAGGCCTTATCTAAACAACATAAGATTGCATCAGGGCACATCAAGACTTGGGTGAAAGTGTATGAAGCATTCGGTGCCAAGGGATTAGAGCGTTCCCGTGCACAGCAAACATACACTTTCGAGTTTAAGCGATCTGCGGTAGAATGTTATCTGTCAACAGAGGCATCCTATCAGGAGGTAGCCATCTGCCTCGGTCTGAACAATCCGTCCCTGCTTGTGCGTTGGACAAAGCAGTACCGCATGGGCGGTGTGGATGCCCTTCGCCCAAAATCGAAAGGAAGGTCTCCCGCTATGCCGAAACAACGCAAAGAACGCATCCAAGACACGCCGCAAGATGAGGCCACACAGCAACTGCATGCGCTTCAAGAGGAAAATCTGAGGCTGCGCATCGAGAATGCCTATTTAAAAGAATTGAGGAGGTTGCGCCTGCAAGAAGAAATGCAGAGCAAAAAGCAAGGATCGTCCGCAGCCTCCGAGGAGAATTTCAGCTGAAAGACATCCTTGCGGTTCTTGGTTTTCCCAAAGCGACCTATATGTATTGGCAAAAGAAATTTGCTCAGCCCGAAGTACCGGATAAACGAGAACAGATTATCCTTGCCATTCGCAAAGAACACAAAGATTACGGGTATCGGCGTCTTTGGGCGCATATGAGAAATCTGGGGTATATGATCAACCATAAGGCGGTGCAGCGGATTGTGCAGAAACTGGAGCTTCAAGTGCATTCCTTTACGCGTAAGAGCCGTAGGTATAGTTCCTACAGGGGAACGGTCGGCAATATTGCCGACAATCTCCTCAAGCGCAGATTCAAAACCTGCATCCCGCACCAGAAAATCACAACAGATACGAGTGAATTCAAGTATTGGCTGCACGGCAAAGATGGCAAGTCCATCGTACATAAGCTGTATTTTGATCCGTATATGGATCTGTTTAACGACGAGATTGTTAGCTTCCATATCGGACAGACACCGTCGGCAGCGGGGATTCAAGCAGCACTTGAGGAGGCGATTCGCATTACGGCGGACTGTCCTTACCGCCGTACCTTTCATTCCGATCAGGGGTGGGCATACCAGATGAAGTCCTACACGAATCGCCTGAAGGAGGAGAGAATCTTTCAGAGCATGTCACGCAAGGGGAACTGTTTGGATAACAGCGTGATGGAGAATTTCTTTGGACTCTTAAAGCAAGAGATTTACTATGGGCGTGTTTACCATAGCTACGAGGAACTCAAAACAGCGATTGAGGAATATGTTGTCTACTACAACGAGCGCCGCATCAAGAAGTCTCTCGGCTGGATGAGCCCTGCTGCGTACCGACACAAACATGCTGCTACATAACAAAAGCGCAGGAAATCACTTTCCTACGCTTTCAGGTCTAACTTTTTGGGGTCACTACAAAAGCTGTGGACGTTTTGATATGCAAGAAAATCATATTTCAGATGAGATGAAGGATGCACTGTTTATGATCAGTCGTCCTTATTTTTTCGACGTTCGTGGAAAAATCGTCGGATAATCTCAGCACATTCATCCGCCAGGACGCCCGCACGCATTTCCGGCTGATGGTTCAGCGCGGGACATCCTGTGATATTGAAGAGCGATTCGCAGGCTCCTGCCTTTGTGTCTGTACTTCCGTACACAACACGGCTGATTCGGCTCATGACGATTGCGCCGGCGCACATTGGACATGGTTCGATGGTAACATACAGTGTCATTCCCGTGAGACGCCATCGACCAAGACTCCAGCAGGCACGCTGAATGGCAATCAGTTCGGCGTGTGCCGTTGCATCATGCTCTGTTTCACGCAGATTGTATCCACTGGAGATAACTTCTCCCGCCTCATCCAAAATGACGGCACCGATCGGAACTTCGCCAAGCGCATATGCGCGTTGCGCCTCCGCCAGTGCCAGTCGCATGCCATAGGAATCATCCGGCATGGGGCAGTTTCCCCTTCATATCTGAAATATCAGCTTTCCCTTGATAAAACAGAGATTGTGTAGGACGACCGACCTCCAGATGATACGCACTGTTTGAAGAGGCGTTTTCCGACTGACGTTTTTTTCTCTTTTCGACTTCATCATCAAAAATAGAAGCAAACGTCTCGCCCTGTTCGCGCTCCTCAAAGCCTTTTCTCCGTTCAAACAATTCATCCTTGTTAAAACGAAGGCGCTTGATCCGCATCACTCGTTCAATACGTTCTACCATTGCTGACACCTCCCATCGGTATTGACATACTATTCTATCTTATATCAATAATATCGTTTTCCTGCGATGGAACTTAAACAAAAAAGGCAGGATTTATCACAATATAACGTGACATAACACTGCCTTAATACGCTCTCATATGAATTTTGATGTCAGCCCGGCGGCCATGTGAGTGAACGTCCGCCGAGAAGATGAAAATGGAGATGTCCGACGGTCTGTCCGCCATCCGCTCCCGTATTCGTCACGAGTCGGAAACCACTCGCATCGATATTGAGACTGCGTGCAGTCTCCGGCACAACCTCGATCAGAATATGCGCAGCCAAATCCCGATCCTCTGCCTTAAGTGCAAGAACGCTTTCGAGATGCTTCTTTGGAATGATGAGAACGTGTTCCGGTGCCTGCGGATCGAGATCGCGGAATGCGAGCACCTGATCATCCTCATATACCTTTGTGGATGGAATTTCCCCCTGTGCAATCTTGCAAAAGATACAGTCTGCCATTTGATTCACTTCCTTTCGATGTACTCAATGAAATAATTCGTGAAGAATATGCTTATTCCTGCTCTTTTCAAAGGTCTTTCCGAAAATATCACGACTTTGTTAGAGAAGTGATAGACAGTGTAACGATCTATTTGGTAGAATTAACTCGCAATTAAATAAACTTGTTTTCCGAGCAAAAATATCTAAGGGCGTAGCGCCTATGATATTGCGCCTGAGCAATCGTTCCGTTGGAACACTTCTGCTCACAGGGTTCTCGCAGAAATGCGGCAGCCTTCCCGTATTGAAAAGGAAAACGACAGGAATGGACTGCCATATTTTATATGCAGGGACTATTTGTCGTATGCTCAATACGGGAAATGGTCTTTTTTTGTGCATGGCAAACTGAAAAGGAGAGGCATTCATGAAACGAACACGGAAGTACCAGCCCGCCCTCATGGCAGCCGTCATGGCAGGATTTGCATTTCTGCCGCAGGCATACGCTGCTGACACGGAATATGAGACTGATACGGTCAAAGTAGAGGCAGAGGGCGTTGATAAGTACCTTGTGACAACGAATACAATCACAGAGCAGGAGATTGCGGAGTGCGGCTATCGTGACCTTGCCGATATCCTTTCGCAGGTCCCGGGGCTCTATATGGCGCCTGCAGCAAAAGACAGCAAGATGGTACGCGTTCGTGGTGCGAGCTCCGATCAAACAAAAATCTATATTGATGGTATTCCAGCCTTCCCTCTTACGGGTATTGTGTCAAACGCAGCGTCCGATCTCTCGACGATTCCGGCAGACAGCATCGCAAAGGTTGAGATCATCAAGGGATCCGGCCCCGTACAGTATGGTACGGACTATAAGGGCGGTGTCATCCTCATAACAACGAAGGACGGTAAGGGTGCAGGCAAGTTTCGCGTGAGTGCTGCAGGCGGCTCGAATCACACCTATGATGCAAAGCTCGGTTACAGCGGCAGCGATAAAAATGTCAGTTATGCCGTCAATCTCTCAAAGCATTATTCAGCAGGCTATCTGGAAAACCAGATGGACAAAAAAATATACTTTGACGGTAAAATAAAGTTTAAAACGAGCAGCAAGTCATCAGTGATGCTGAATGGCTACTACTCTGATATGGAGAGAGAAGTTCCGCAGTCTGTTGATCCAGCGACAGGAAAGTATGTTCCGCCAAGCGGACCAAAATGGTCTGTAGCAACTGGAGATGGTATAACTCCGGCTCAAAAAAAGAACAACAATGCGACCGATTGGCGTTTTAAAGGCTTCAAGCAATCCAATATTGCGCTTCAATATGAGAGCCGTCCAAACGATATATGGCAGTACGATGTCAAGTATTACCACATAATTGACGAGAACAATCTCTGGGTTCGTAATCTGCTAAACACAGAAGGAGGCAGTCTCCCTCGATTTACGCACGGGGCTCCGCAGTGGTATCGCAGCGGTTGGTTCTCACGAGGCAATGGTGTCGAGGCAAACGCAACCGTTGCTTATGACAGCAAAAATGTATTGAGTTTCGGCGCAAAGTATATAAAACTTAGTTGGAACACGGATGAAAACAACACTTCCTATCGTCGTTATGGAAATGATGCACGCAGGAGCTTCTATGTCGAAAACGCATGGAGCACCGACGATCGAACACGGTTGACCCTTGGAGTCCGCCGTGAAGATGTGACGCAGGATTTCCGTGATAATGACTCAGCATCACAGAAAACAACATCCAAATCCAATGCATTTGATCCTGTTCTGAACTTCACACATGATGTGACGAAGCGGGATACAATTCGTCTTTCGGCAGGACGTTCTCATGTGTTCGTCGGCTCAAAGGATGCGGCAGGAAATATTCGGAACGGTTATCCCGTCCCAAAGCCGGAACGCAACAGCAACTACGAGCTTGGGTGGAAGCATAAATTCGGCTCAAAGGCTGAGTTCGATAGATGTTCAATCTCGGTGTTACCTATCGTGATGGAAAATTCCGGAGCAGTCTGCTCGGTCGGGCGATGCGTGCCCGACCGGACACCAGCGGTGATCCGAACAGCTCCGGCTACTTTACGGCAGATCTCGATCTGTGCTATGAGCCGCAGACGGATCTCGGCATCTTCCTGCACGTCAACAATCTGTTTGATACGAACTACCAGTACAGATGGGGAAGCCCTGCCGACGGCACGAACTTCCTCCTTGGCGTAGATATGACGTTCTAATCAACACAAATAAAACAGAGTTGCCGTATGTTATCTCAATGTACGGCAACTCTATTATGTTATTCAACCGGTATACGGAAGGACATCCGCCATCTTGCCGCAGCTTGCAATATCGGTTCCATAGCCGAAATGTACGAGATCGGCGGCGAGCGCCGCATCGGTTACAGTAAATCCCGAGAGTCCATCTGCATCGTAGTCAAAAAGACATGGGTGCATGGGCACGGAGGGACCGACAAGGACGGTTACGGCATTTTTTGAGAGTTCCAAGAGGCGCGGCATGGTCTTGTTGGCAAAGGTCGCCCCTGTCATAAAGACAAAGTCCTGTTGCGGCAGGAGGAACTCTGCCGCCTCGGCTGGATAGTCCCCCCACTCCGGCTGCATCTCAAGGATGGATAGGTCGCAGATCGGTTCCCACTTCTTTTGGAAGTTCGGAAAATGCCCAACAACAGCAACCTTCTTTCCGCGAATCTGCTCCGTATACATGGCAAATGCTTCCAGTTTCTTGCGTTCATCCAGTGTCTCAGCGGATGCATCCTCACCGTGAAACCCCTGCATCACCTGTACTTTTGACGGCTGATTGTAGTAGGCGTTGATGGCGGCCGTGGCGATGGATGCCTCCTGCCCCTGCCACGAGCGCACGTACTCTCCCGCCTCGCGCAGAGAACAGCCGAGAAAGCTCTCCTTGCGCAGACGTGGGCGGCTGTATGCAGGGATCGTCATGCAAATGCCGACCAAATCCCCTGCATGCACATACGTCCACGGGCGTCCAACGGCATAGCCGTCGATATAGATGTCCTGCGGCAGCCCGTCGATGATCTCATCGTAAAGATTCCAGTAGTTCACGAAAATACCTCCTCACAGATCTGTTGACTCTAGGATAACACAGCAATTCAGAGGATTCAATCGAGAAAGGAAAATGCTTATGAAAAAAAGAAATGTGCTGCTCACCACATTACTCCTGCTTCTCCTGCTGCTCGTCGGATGTGGACAGCAGGTGGCGGAGAATCCTGCTGCCGAGACCTATACATTTACGGACTCCGCGGGACGCACGGTTGATCTGCCAAAGCAGATTGACCGCATTGCCCCATCCGGCGGTCTGGCGCAGATGGCTCTCTTTGCCATTGCACCGGATAAGCTCGTTGGTGTTTCCGGACAGTGGAAGGATACTGCGCTTCCCTATGTTGGAGATCAGTACCGCGA